>ENA-ORNP01002974-ORNP01002974.1-human-gut-metagenome-genome-assembly--contig:-NODE-2974-length-12829-cov-3.291921_pt1 | contig 12829 bp, 10 predicted proteins | sample MGYA00242119_ERZ509030 | MGnify/ENA primary metagenome ERZ509030 (study PRJEB26280, sample SAMEA2338708) | human gut metagenome | biome: human gut; feature: human-associated habitat; material: faeces...
GACATTAATGCCTGATCAGACAGAGTTGGAGAACCGAAAGGAACACGGCCAAGCTTTACTGCTTTCTGAACAAACGGATGTTTTTCATCAATTTGTGAAGAGTTGAGGCGGTATGAACGCGCTTTGGCGTCACAGGAAATATGTTTCTTGATTTCCACAAACAGTTCTTCGTTTGAGTAAAGTTCGTTGCTCCGGATGTCGACGACGAAAGAACATTTGTCGGGAATGACATTGTGTGAGTACCTGCATTAATCACCGTGACGCTCATCTTCACCGGACCTAGTAGCGGAGATTCCTTTTCAAAACGATAGTCACGGAACCAGGCGATGTCATCCAATACTTTGTAGATAGCATTGTCTCCCTCATTGCGTGCCGCGTGTCCGGCTTTACCTGTTGCAGTGACGTCTAACACCATTAAGCCTTTTTCGGCAATGGCGGGCTGCATCTCCGTCGGTTCGCCCACTATGGCGAATGAGACAGGAGGAAGTCCCGGCAATACACTTTCAATTCCGTCCTTACCTGAAACTTCTTCTTCGCACGAGGCAAGATAGATGAGGTTGTATTTCTGCGAAGTGCGACATAGTTGCAGGAACACCTGTAATAACGAAACAACGCTGGCACCGGCATCGTTGCTGCCCAGCCCGTACAATTTGCCATTTTCTTCGCGGGGAGTGAACGGATCCTTTCTCCAACCGTTGACAGGTTTTACAGTGTCAATGTGAGAGTTAAGCAGGATAGTGGGCTTTTTCAAATCGAACATCGGACTGAGGCACCACACATTATTTCCCTTGCGTCCGGTCTGCATACCTGCCATTTCAATATAGTTTTGCAGAAAATCCGCAGCTTGGGTTTCTTCCCGGCTGATGGAAGGGATGCTAATCAGTGATTTAAGCAGGCTTACAGCCTCTGTTGTCATATAGGAAATATCATATTTCATAGTCAAATCTTTTATCTATATCTTAATCTTTGCACAAAGATAGTCGTTTTGAACAATAGTTTCAAATAAAACTAATATATTTGTGATGTACATTGATTATCAGATGATTATGAAAAATCATTATTTTACTTGATTATAATGGTGGGATAATATTAGTGCCCTAATAAAACAGGAGGGTTTTAGTAGATGTCCTATTAGTGGATACTAATGATGATAAGTAGCAAGTAGTCACAGACCGCAATTCATATCTGTGTATATACAATATTCTCTGTTGTTCCGAAAAACGATTGGGTACGCAAGCTTTGTTTTATCCATTTGGAAAATTTGTGTAAAGCTTTACATAAGATATTTATTTCATTTAGACAAAATTGCCCAAAAGTTTTAATATGAGTATTGAAAAACTGTGTTTTGTTTGAGAAATAGAAAATATTTTTTATGGCTCCATTTCGATGTAAGTTACCATAGGGTACTCTTTGTTATTAAGGTCTACACGAAGTTTGCGCACATAATCCGGTTGGTTCTCTTTGCCGGTAGCACCCAATGCTTCGATGAAGGGAGTAATTTCGAGTTTTCGGTGTACCTTACAATGATAGATTTCCGTAGTGTCCGAGGGGTGTATCTCCAAGTCAAACTTTTCTTTGGCCACCAGTACTACTTCCAGTTGCTCTCTTCGGCGCCAGGCATTGATAATAGGGTGAAATCCGGAAATATGTCGTTCGATTAAGTATTGTTTTCCTTTTTCTGTGAGGCATACGGTGCTCCTAACTGAAGTACTGTCTCTACGAACGATGTTATATGTTATCAGCCCGGCATCTTGATAGCACTTCATGCACGAGTCGCATCCGTGGCATTCGTATGTTTTGCCCATATAGTTGCCATTTACAATCCATACATTGCTGATAGGGGTTTCCGTACCTCCCGGAACTGGATAGGTAACATGCGGATATTTGCCGCCAAGAGGCAGGGTAACTTCGCCCGTCTGTAGGGCGAGAGCATATAGCTCTTTGGTGGGTTCAAGATGATTGCGGATTATGCGTTCCACTTCGGCATGGTTGTTCCTACAAGATGTACAAAGGTATATCACAACTGTGAGAACCACTCCGGCAGTGGTAATATTTCGTAGAGTAATATTAGATAGTATGTTAAACATATAGTTAGGTATAAACAGGTAAGCAATAATAAAAAGAAAGAACACAAATTACGCAAATTACATTAATGGATGTACTGTTGACAGTCTCAGAATAATTTTTTGTGTAATTTGCATTCTTTCTGTCAATTCACACTATTTGATGAATGTGATTTCGTAGATGTCCGGTCCTGTACCACCGCTAGTGGTCAACATTCCATCAAACTTGAGAGCACGTATGTCAGCGGGTTCCTTGAACTTCAGATATATGGTGCCATTAGCATTTCTGGTGAGTTTGCCATATGAAATGAATCCGTTACCTTCGTCTGCATACACGTTCAAACTTCCAAGACTGTAGTAACCGGTGTCAAAGTTGATTCTGACACCCAGTATTCTTGTGAGCTCCGGGAAAGTCATCGTCAGGAAAGTAATCTTATTAGGGTACCACGTATTGCCAGAGTTTTTTCCATCATACAGAAATTCCAAACCATCGCTTTTATTTGATTCAAAAACAACGTTGTTATTGAAATACTCTCCAGTAATCTCATCATTAGAAGGATCAATATTGTCTTTCTCCAATTTGAGATTTATCTCTATTAACACGTTGTAGCTCTGTTTCGATATTTTCACTCCACTGACTGCATCTACAAATTCCAAGCGAAGTGGAAGAACGTATCCCGGTAGTTTGTTCAATATATCTGGATTAGTGATATTAAGAGTAATTGTCCCCTCTCTACTTCCGGCAGTTATGATGGCATCATTCAATTCGAATGCCTCGTCCGGAAACTCTGTCAAAGTATGTCCTTCCAACAAGTCGAGGTTCTTTTTGAGACGCACTTTGACATTTTGGTTCAAAGCCTTTTTCAATTTTACATTAAAGGTGAACTCGGTTCCTTCGGTTATCGTAGTCTGTTTTCCATCGCTCTTGGCATTCAGTTTCATCACGGTCTTACCTTCCAGATATAAAATGTTGGAAGGATCAAACAGAAACTTTTCCGGAATATCTACAAATACATAGTTTGCATCGAGCTGATAAGACAAGTCCTGGCTTACCACTTCTCCCTGATTGTCATCGCTACAAGCCGAAAAGGCAGCTACGGCAAACAGTATATACAGCAATTGAATTATTTTTTTCATTTGTTTCGATTTTAATTTGTTACACGAACAGGAGAGCTATTCTACAATTATCAGGTCTTCGGCCGGGAATTGTACATTCTCTACATATGATATTTTGGGAGGATCTTCATCCCATATACCCAATGTGCGAAAGTCTGAGATTTCCCAATTGCCAGTCAGTTCTTTCATTTCATTGTTCTCTACAGTGTTGAAAGGCATGTACATAATCAGGTTGGGATCTGTTGGATCTTGAGGCAAATATTCCTTATCTATGATTTCTCCGTCGGTCAATGCCCTGTTCCACATGCGTGCTTCGCGAATATAAACATTAGTATATTGAGTGTTGCCTATAAATAGACAGCACTTCTTCATGTCCGAAAAATAGATAGGCGAGGTTTCGAACGTCTTCTGTAATTCTCCGTTCACATAAACCGAGATACTGGAAGCATTCCTGTGAACAAGGCTGATGTTCAGCCATTTCCCGTTAGATAAGGGCTTGTTGGTCCAAGTATCATCTCCATCGCGTCCGTTCTTGATCTGGATACCTTTGTCGTTGGTGATACGGGTATAAAAATCGCCCGTACCGGATTGGATCGACATGACGGTTTGATTACTATTAGTCATTCTCGGGTAAAGCATACTCACCTGCATGGTCCAATTATCCATAGGCTTTCTCAGCTCTGCATTGGGTACCAGTGCGATACTTCCTGCACGTGAGAATTGTCCGACGGAAGTAACCAGCTCGCGGCTCAGACGGATGATAGTAAAGTCCGGCGAGCTCAGTATCTTATATTTGGAAGAGCTAGTGATGGATACCGGAATAGCAAAACGCTTACTGTAGGGATACTTGGTTTCATCTATTTGGGGGATCTTTATCTCCACGCTGGCGTTGTACTGTCCGGGTTCAATAGTCACCACAGCTTTTCCGTGTGTTTCTTTCTTGTCCTTGGTGATGAATACAAAGTCTTCTATTGCCATAGGTTCCAGCGTCAGACCGGCTTTGGTGTTATACTCCTCCAACAGTTGTTTGTCCACTTCTATCGTTATTTCCACTGGCTGGTCGGTAATGTTGGCTAATCGGGGAGTGATTACAGAACTGCCACCTTTATCGTTGCTTACCACCATCGAGATTACTCCGCTACTGTTGGTGTTACCCATGTAGACCGCATTGTCAGCACCTTCTCCTTCACCACTGACCATGTCGCAAGCGGTGAAAAAGCCTAAGGACAGGAATAATAATGCTATATGTTTCTTCATATTATTTTTGGTTTATAAAGTGATTATATTACTTGATAGGAGGATTCATGATGGAAATTGCATTTCGTACATAACGATATTCGTTTTTGTCAAATGAATCTGCATTAATGTGATAAGCACCGATACCACCAGCTTCCCGGTTGAGGTTGTTAACAACAAAGTTTGCATAATTTTCAAAACTTATCCGGTTGGCTTGTCCGCTTTCGAATGTCTCTGTATAGATAATCTGGTCTTTCACATCATTCCCCAAACGGTTGGTTATTCTGGATGTCCATCCACTATAACTACCATTATAGGATTGTGCCACAAAGTAGGAGAAGAGAGGTGCCATTTCCGGGGATAGATAGTGGATTGAGCCATTGATGTTCAGAATCTTCTTCTTGCCGTCTTTGGCTTCTAATTTGTCCAAACCATTGCGTAATGTTTGAAAGAAAAGATTTTCATATTCTTTATTGTCATACGAGCTGCAAGAGATGATAGGCCTGTAGTCTGTCCAGTCGTTTGTCCAGTCGCCACAGTGATTGCCTGGTTTGAAAGGAGAGGCATAGGAAGGTTCATAGTCAATATCGAAGCCGTCGTATCCATACTTGGCGATGGAGTCCAAAATGGCTTGTGCGTATTGCTTGATACCTGTTGTCGGGTCATCAGACCATCCGCCTTCAGGAATATTACTAAGTCCGTTACCCACGTTTTCTACGATCCAACCCACAATGACCTTGGTACCTTTACTCTGCACCTCTCTCATCTGTTTCAGACGTTTTTCATTAATGTTGAAACAATTTCCCCAAATAGAAACGATATCCATACTGTCGGGAATCAACGTCAGATTGGAGTATTCGCCCGGAGTTTCAGCACTCCACGCGTTGAACCAGCCGAACATCACCGGATGCTTGGTTTCTTTGTACTCCCTTAAATCTGCAAGGTAGAGTTCATAGAGGCGTTTGTTCTCCTCGGCTATGCGTACAGAGTCCTCATAATTCTGTTGTTTCTGGGCATCTTCCTCAGCCCATTTATCTTTATCACGATTCTCATACAGATCTTTCACGGCTTCTTTTTCCAAGTCGATAGTTTCAATGTCAGTACATGAAAACATGAAACTTGCCATGAGTGATAAAACGAAGCATTTTTTTATGTTATTCATCATTTCTGTATCGTTTAAGAGTTACTTTTTTTCTTTTTTGTCCCACCATACATTTACGGAAGCCTTATCTATGCCTCCCAAATATTGTTGGATGGCTTTTTGAAGGTTTTCGCCGTTGTGTTCGTATTCATTGCGCGGATATGGAATACGGCGTACGCCATCCTTGTGACCGTCACTTTTCTTCACGTCAGAGTTAGTGAAGTTGTTCACCGGAGGAATCTGGCGCGGGTATCCTGTACGTCTCCATTCGCTCCATGCTTCTTGACCGTCGGGGAAGAGGGCCAGATACTTTTGTGTAATAATACGTTCCAATTTTTTCTCTACATCATCCGCCTCATTCCACTTCACGGTAATGATACTGGGCGCTGCATAGTTGTAGGCCGCATTCACCGGATCTGTAAAGGCCAGCGGAGGAGTGGTACTGTTCAGGTAAGAGCCAATACTTGCGCCACATTCGGCAAAAGATTTCCGAATGCCCGATTCATAGTATTGTTGAGGAGTTCCGCCCCCCATATCGAAACCTGCTAAGGCACCTTCTGCCCGCAGAAAGTCTACTTCTGAAGCCCTCATCCAATACACAGGATCGTCTTCCGAAATGTTGGGCAATGACGCTCCGTCATACACTTTTTGAGTAACCGGTAAGCCGGCACGTATAGCGTTCTTTCCTTGATCCTGAAAATATTTGGAGATACGCGGGTCTGCATATCCTTTCATATAACATTGAATAGTGGCTCCCATGCGACTATCGTTGTACTGACCCGGGTCTGCAATCTGGTACATCGGATGTTTTGTCTGCAAATTAGCTCCTCTATTCATTTTTGCCATATCGTCTATGCTTTCCATTACGCCAATTGGGTTCTTGATAGCCTTTTCAGCGTATGTGCGTGCCAATACCTCATCAGCATAGCGTACACGGATAGCAAGTCGCAACATCAGTGAGTTGGCCAAACGTATCCACTTGGTCACGTCGCCCTCATACACTACGTCCGAAGCCATGGGGACGGTATTGTTGGCTTTCATATAAAAGTCGTACAGGACGGTGACAGCTTCGTCCAGTTCTTCAAAGAACGAGCGATACACCGATTCCTGAGAATCATATTCCACAGTGAACGAACCGTTTCCCACCTGTTTGTAAGGGATGGGGCCAAACTTGTCAGTAGAACGATGCAGTCCCATAATCTTAGATATCTGTGCAATAGCGTACATCTCTTTATTGGGGTTTTCGCCACTCATGTTGATATTCTTCAGTTGGATCCAGGGAGCAAAGATGTTGGTGATAGCATACTCATACATCAAGTTCACCCAGCCTTCCGAAAAGAAGAACGTAGTGGTGTTGGACGCCTCGTTCCATTTGTTGTCACGTGGCGAGAAATACCCTATCCACGAGTCACCGCACAGGTTGATGGAAATCTGATAAGCGTTGGTCAAGTCTGTGTTATCAGTTTTGAGCGGTACGGGAATAATATGTTTTTCTAAATTCGGCATATAGGCACCGTTAAGCACACCGTCTTTCTGCTCCATGTCTTTGTCAGGAAGATACGGGTTTTTATTTATCTCTTCAAAATCCGCGCATGAGGTGCTTGTCATGATCCCTGCACATGCCAATAGTACCCCCACTATCTTTTTTATCTGTATTTTCATAAATTGAATATATTAATTGTTACAAGCTAAACTTAATACTAAATCCTAAGTTCCTTAAGCTGGGAGCCATGAAAAAATCGCTGCGGTTATACGTACCTGTAGAACCGTTCATGTCGGGGTCGAACGGAGCCTTACGGTAGAACATGAAGAGATTACGTCCCACGAAGGAGATAGTGGCATTGTTGAAAACATCACCCAACCATTTCTTCGGCAGCGAATAGGTCAACGAAAGTTCTTGCAGACGGACGTTGGTGGCATCGTAGGTGTAGTAACTCATCAGCCCTTGTCCACCCACAGTATTGTAATAGCGTTCGGCATCATATCGGTGTCCGTCCAACATCACACCGCCGTTGTCGCGAGCCTCGGCTGATACTTTGGACACACCGAATGCATCCATGAATGCCTGTGTCTGCGATGTGACGATACCTCCAAAACGTCCGGTAATCATCAACCCCAGTGAGATATTCTTGTAGTTGATGTCATGACGCCATCCCATGGTGAAGTCAGGATCGGCCGATCCCAAACGGATACGTTGGCTGCGGTCAACCTGATAACCGTTTCCTTCTTCAACGAGCTTGCCGTCTCTGCCACGCTGTAAAATGCCTGTAGTAAAGACATCGGACATGGAATAGCCTTCACGCAGGTATACATCACCAGCTTCCTTCAAAGTCAATTCAGTTATATTTACCAGTGAGTTGTCGATAGGATTGCGATAATCGTGTACCATTTCTACGATCTTGTTTTGGTTGGCTGTATAAGTCAAATGGGTAGAGTAGTTCACCTTGCCAAACGTATCGTTGTAGCCCAATGTCATTTCCACACCTCGGTTGCGCACGTTACCAGCCTGAACATAGAAACCTGAATAACCGGTTGCAGGAGACATGACCGAAAGAAAAGTCTGGTTATACGTATTGGATTGGTAGAAAGTTCCGTCAAAAGAAATTCGTCCGTTCAAAAAACGGGCATTGATACCTACTTCATAGGATTTGGTTCGTTCCGGCTTGAAATCGGGATACGGATACGTGGAAATCGGATTAATAACGCCGCCCGACATTGGGTCGGTCACCGTACCGGGAGTGATACCCGTCTGCGTAATAGGCGATCCTACCTCTGTATAGGATGTACGTAACTTTAAATAAGAAATAAATTCAGGCAGTTTCACCATTTCGCTAATGATACCTGACAGACCGATGGATGGGTAGAAGATGCAGGGAGTATCTCCATTGCTGACCAATTGAGAGGCCCAGTCGCAGCGTCCTGTAGCAGACAAATAGAGCATGTTTTTCCAACCTAGCTCCGCACTGGCAAAGAAGGCAACGTTGCGTGTACGCAGGTATCCTTGGTCTCTTTTACCTGAAGCGGGTTCCACATTGGCCAGCGAGAAGAGATTGGGCACCGTCATCAGTTTGCCGCCTACATCAATACTACGTGTATAATGATCTTCAAAGCTACCGCCCACGTTGGCCGTCAGTGAAAAGTCTGTACCGAACCGTTTGTTAATATTAGCCATCACGTCAGCATAGGTTTGAGTGTAGAACTCCTCTTTATTCGTGTAACTACCCTTGGAAGAACCTGTATAAAGCTCGAGTGTAGAAGCATGAAGTTTACGTTCTTCGGTAGAGTGAGTCTTATCCAGGCGCACACGTCCAGCAATATTCAACCAGTCGAATATGTCATATTGTACTCTGGCATGAAGCATGTAACGGCTTTTCTTGGTGGGAAACATTTCGCGGTTGATAATCCAATAAGGATTTTCAAAGGAAAGTCCCTGATCGCCATATTCCCAGTTCTGGGTGGGGAAACGACGTTCTTCGTTATAACGCTCGAATATTTTCACATTTTCGAAGTCCTCGCCACGGGGAAACAGATAGAGCGGAAATAACGGGTTGAAGTAACGTCCGCCTGAAATCATGTTCTGCTCAGCCTGAATGACATAACTAGCCCCCAAATCTACGTGTAACTTGTCATCCAACATTAGCGCAGTATTTCTGAAAGAGAAGTTGTAACGGTAATATTCATTGTTCTTAATGACACCCTTGGAGTTGGTAGAAGCCAAAGAGATGAACGTTTGGTTAGTTTTCGTGCCCGAAGAAATGTTCAGCGAGTTAATGGTATTCATACCAGTTTTGAAAAAGTCCATGGGATCAAATGAAGAAGGTGTAGCTAGTTTCTCTCCCCAACTACGATAGGAATTATCTCGGTTGCCATAGCTATTTTGGAACTCCGGTGATATCATCGGTTTAGAGAATTCTGTATTGGATGAAAAGTTAATTTTCATCTTTCCCTCACTACCTTTCTTGGTGTTGATCAGAATCACACCGTTGGCTGCAGCTGCACCATAAAGAGCTGCTGCTGAAGGACCTGTCAGCACAGAGATACTTTCAATGTCATCGGGGTTAAAGTCGGAGATACTTTCACTACCGGCCACTGCACCATATTCTGTTTGGATGACACCCCGTGAAGGGTTTCCGATGGGCATACCATCAACTACATATAAAGCATTGTTGTTTCCGACGATAGATTTGGAACCACGCATGATGACACGTGTAGCACCGCCCACACCAGAGGAACTCTTCTGGATGTTGACACCAGCGACCTTACCGTTTAAACTGTTCATGAAATTAGCGTCCTTAGCCACGGTTAGTTCGGAATTGCTTACAGTCTGTACGTTATAGGAAAGTGCTTTTTCAGCACGCTTGATACCTAAAGCCGTAACAACCACTTCGTCTAGTGCCTGAGATTCATCTTCCAATACAATGTTAATAGTATTTTCTTTTACAACTATCTCCTTTGACTGATAACCGATGTAGGAAAATACCAATACAGGTGTGGCACCTTGTGTAGTGATATGATAGTTACCTTCCATATTGGTTACAGTTCCGTTGCCGGTCCCTTTTTCGACCACAGTAACTCCAATTAGCGGAGCACCTTTTCCATCCACTACATTACCCGCCACATTTCTGCTTTTAGATTTTTTAGCAGTCTGCTCCGGAATAATCATTATATAAGTATCTTTTACGGTATATGTGAACCCTGTTCCGGCAAGAATAGTTTTCAGTGCCTGATCCAAAGACTGGTTGTTTATATCTAAAGATATTCTTGTTTTAGGTAGTTGGGAACTGTTGTAAGATACAGACATCTTGGTCTGTTCCCTAATATCCGCTAAAGCTGTTTGCAATGAGATATTCTTCTTTTTTATTGTTATTTTACTATTGTTTTGGGCATAAAGCATTGACCCGATTAATAGTAGAAAAGTTATTAATATACCTTTTCCAGTGTTTTCCAGATATAAATTCATATCTTTACGACGTTTTTAGTTTTAAATCATGTATTTTTTCTCATTTCTTAAATAAGCAACAAGTTGCTTATTTGTTTTAAGGCTAAAAATTATTTCATATCCGGAGAGGGTGGAGCCTCTTCCGGATATTTTTCTACATAAGCATATTAGATTTTAAGTTTAACAAAAAAATATTTATTGTTTTTCTCTACCAGATAATATAGCAGATACTGTCTTCCAATCGATAATCGAATTGACCAATGACAACCTTCATCACTTCCAATGTTTCTTCTAAAGTGGCATCTTTTCTAAAAACAAAATTATAACGATCTTGATTGGATTTCTTTGTTGAGATATGGAATGTGATTCCATAATGACGTTCCAACGTCCGCACAATTTCGGTGAGAGTAACCTTATCGAACACAAGTTCTCCCCGCATCCATGCCGTCACATCTTTCATGTTTGCAGTCAGCATTTGGCAGTCATCCGTACATTTGTTATACACAACCTGATAACCGGGAGTTAAAACATAACTAATCGTATCATTACAATCTACTCGTACTTTTCCTTCGATCAAAGAAGCAGTTATTACATCTTCTTCCGGATAAGCTTTCACATTAAACTCTGTTCCCAAAGCAGTTATCGCCATGTTTGATGATCGCACGATGAAAGGTTTCTTCGGATTTCTTGCTACCTTAAACTCAGCCTCTCCTATCAAATAAATCGTTCGGGTTTTGCCCTCGAGATTTTCAGGATAAAACACGTGTGAACCGGAGTTCAGATGTACGGTAGTCCCGTCCGGCAGGCTGATTGTCTCTCTGGTTCCATTATTCACATAATGTTCCACCATTGCAATGTTGTCTCTGTCAAAATGATTGTAGCTTATCCACAAAGTAGCTGTCACAGATAGAACGACAATAACAGCAGCTGCCGCAACAGATTTCCACAAATTCCAGCGATTTACATCTGTAACCATTGGAGTGTATTCAATTCCGATTTTATCCAATACCTGCCGAAACGAATACTCCATATCGTGCTCAGCCTTTCCTTTTGTCTTGAACCATAGATTACGAAGTGCTGTCTCTTTCTCTTCGGCAGAATCAGAACTAATCATCCAACGATGAAACCTGTCGATCGTTCGCTTTGAATAATCAAAGTCAATAAAAGAACGTAGCTGTTTTTCTAATTTATTTTTCATCTAAACCAACTCAAGTGTTACATATAAGAGACAACTTGCCGGGCATACATACTTAGTCTAGATAGAAAAAAAATAAAAATAAAACGATTTTTTTTAGATCTTGAAGGGCTTTATAGATATGTTGTTCAACTGTACGAACCGAAATATTCAATTTCGCTGCAATTTCCGGTGAGGTCATTCCCTCTTCCCTGCTCATTAAAAAAATACGCCTGCGCTGTTCCGGCATACGTTCAAGAGCCATCTGAACAAAAAGTTCAAGTTCATGAGCGCAAAATTCATCATCCGGCGTAGGCAATCCCCGTTCCGCCACTTGCATTTTTTCTGCTGCAACATCCAAGTAGTCATATTCAACAGCCTTGTGTTTCAAGAAATTATAGATATGGTTTCGTACAACTGTATATAAATAACTGTCCAATTTTTCACGTTCTAACCATAAATCCGGTTTCTCCCATAACTTAACGAAAATATCCTGAGCAATATCTTCTGCATCTTCTTCTGATTTTAATAATTGCCATGCGAAAGTTTTTACTTTGGGAAAATTCAGATCAAAAAACTTTTTAAAACGAAGAACTTTATCTTCCATTCGTGTGATAATCATCATGTGTATCCATTTAGATTAACAAGTAAAATATAAAACCCTCCAACAAAATTAATTATTAAATAATTTATCGACAACCTTTTCATAAGAAAACATTCAAAAAAAGAAAGCTTTCAATACTTTTTTAAAACTAAACGGCTAATAATCAGTGTATAAGTACTGATTTATTGATTTTATTTGAAATAATTGCGTAAAACGACTTTTTTGTGTAAAAGTAATTAAGCAATAATATAATGTTTGAATTGCAACGCAAAAGTAGTGTGTTTCAGATATTGAGTATTTCTTTGACTGATAAAACTAAATTTCAAAATGACAAGGAACGGTTCAGACCAAATGGACCAAATTTATTTAATTCTAATTCGTCCTAGTTTTAATGGGATACTAGTGTCTTTTTATGATTAATAATTATGGTTAGTTTTTAGGGTTAAAACTGGTTCTATTCTCAAACAAAACACTGATTTTCAATACCCATTGTAAAACTTCTGACTAATTTTGTCTAAATGAGATAAAACTAATACCTTTGTACCATATTTACTAA
>ENA-ORNP01002975-ORNP01002975.1-human-gut-metagenome-genome-assembly--contig:-NODE-2975-length-12825-cov-4.667110_pt1 | contig 12825 bp, 12 predicted proteins | sample MGYA00242119_ERZ509030 | MGnify/ENA primary metagenome ERZ509030 (study PRJEB26280, sample SAMEA2338708) | human gut metagenome | biome: human gut; feature: human-associated habitat; material: faeces...
GGACGGCGGCGAGGTGCTGCGGGCCGGCACGACCAGAGAGGTCTTTGCAGACCCCCGCCGCCTGACCGCCGCCCGCCTGACCGGCTGCAAGAACATCCTGCCCTGCGTCCGGGTGGACGCGCACCGGGTACATCTCACCGGCTGGGAGCAGGAGCTTGCCGTGGCGCTCCCGGTGCCGGAAAACTGCACCGCCGTGGGCATCCGTGCCCATGACCTCGTGCCCGCCGCAGCGGACAGCGACAACCGGCTGCCGGTGCGTGTGGGCGCTTCGAGCGAGAATCCGTTCGACTGGAACGTCATCTGCACCTCGGTGGATGGCAGCGCAAAGCTGTGGTGGAAGGTCTCCAAAACGACCCTTTCTTCACCCCCGCCGGAGACCCCGGCCCTCCTCCGGGCCGCGCCGGAAAACATCATGCCGCTGGTATAATGGGAAACAAAAAAAGGAACCGCTGTGCGTTCAAAACGCAGCGGTTCCTTTTTGTATCGCGTGTTACATCAGCGCCGTCAGCACCAGTGCGCACAGGGGCAGGGTGACGATGCTGAGCAGGGTGGTGAGGACCACGCATCCGGCCGCGAACTGCTCATCGTGGCCGAATTGAACGGCGAACACCGAGGTGATCGCAGCGGCAGGGCAGCACTCCAACAGCAGCACCACCTGTGCGCTCATGCCGAAGCGCAGCAGACTCAGCGCCGCAAAGGCCGCCAGACACACCGCCGGGATTGCCAGCATCCGCAGCCCGGCCAGTTTCCATATGTGCCGGTCGCAGACGATCTGCTTCAGGTCGCCCGTGGCGATGAGGATGCCGGTGATGAGCATGGAAAGCGGGGTGTTCATGTTGCTCAGCAGTTCCAGCGGCTGGGCGATGAGGGCGGGCACCGGGATCTGCAGCAGGTAGACGGCGAGGCCTACCACCATCGCATACAGCACCGGGGTGCGCAGCAGGCTGCGGGCCACTTCCTTCGGGCTGGAACTGCCGCTGACCATGCCGTAGCCCATGGTCCAGAGCAGGATATTGAACACGGTCACGTAGGCGCTGGCGTAGAGCAGCCCCTCCGACCCAAACAGCGCCGAAATGAGCGGGAAGCCCATATAGGCTGCGTTGGAGAAGACCGATGCGAACCGGAAGATGGGGGCCCGGCGGTCTTTCTGCCGGGCGGTCAGGGCCAGCGTCAGCACAGTGCCGATGAGGATTGCCAGAACGCTCAGCCCGAACGCGGCCAGCAGGTTGTGCAGGATCTCCTCGCTGAAGTCCATCATGTAGGAGTGGACGATCATGGCCGGAACGACCAGATAGACCAGCAGGTTCGAGAGAGTCTGCCGCCCTTCCGGCTTCAGCACACCGGTCTTGATGGCGGCCGCGCCCGCCCCGATGAGCAAAAACAACACGATGACCTGCTGTGCGCAGATAAGTGCCAGTTCCATTTTCAAATTCCTCCCGGCTCAATAAATACAAGCATGAATACAAGAAAAGGTATAGCACAAAACAGGGGATTTGGCAAGAGAAAAAATGAAACCCTCGCCGGTTCGCTTTTGCTCGCGGCCGCGCCCTTTGGGAGAGGTGGCATTGCAAAGCAATGACGGAGAGGGTCTCTTTCACAAAATCACATTCTTGATGAGCAGCGAGACGCTGCCGTCGGGGTCATGGAGGAACTCCACTTCCGACTCGGAGGACAGAATCTCGGTGGGAATCTTCACCTCGATGCCGCTGGCGGTGTGGATGCTGCGGCTCTCCATCCGGCGGATGCGGGCGGGCGTCACAGTGACAGGCTGTTCGAATTGCTCGATGACATCGCTCTTCTCCACGTAGTCGTCAAAGGGGACAGCGGCCAGCGGGTATTCCTCGGCCAGCTGGCGGCGCACCTGCTCCACCGAGACCTGGTTGTCGTTGTCGGCGGCCTGGTTCGCAATGAGCATGGCAACCTGTGCCTCGGCGTGGGGCTCGTCCTGGTAGGCGTCCATCACGGCCTGCGCAGCGGCTTCCTGAATAGCCTTCAGCTTTTTCTTTTCCGGTTCGGCCTGAGTGTACTGGAACACGACCGTAGAAAGGTAGAACTCCTTGTGGCCGTCGATGTCGTACTTCTTTTCCAGCAGGCGCATGGAGTAGTCCTGCAGGTTGACGAGCGCACCTTCTTCCACCTTGCCGCTCTGGGTCGGCAGGCAGGCCCGCTGCTGGATGATGGAGTTGACCGGGGCACCCTCCACAGTCTCGGTGCAGTGGGTGTAGCCATTCTTGTAGTTCAGCTTGAGGATGCCCAGCCACGGGGCACCGTCGCGGGTGAAATCCACCACAGCCAGGTCGGCACCGGGGATGGTGGTGTGGGCGTGCATGTAATCGAACAGCACCCCCGCGATGCGGCAGGACAGGTCCACGAAGTCCTGGTTGTGTTCCAGCTCGTTTTTGAAGGCCGAGTCCGGCAGGGGGCGGCACTGGCGGATGTCGTCACTGGCCAGCAGCTTTTCGATGTGGTTCTGCAAATAGGCCGTTTTTTCGGCGGTAGGCTCCATGCAGCTGCCGCTGAGCACCGGGGCGTCGAGGGTGGTGTCCAGCACATGCAGGATGGCCTGATGAATGATGATCTCCATGGGGGTACCTCGTTTCAAAGGATGATTTCCGGATTCTGCTCCAGTATACCACAACCCACCCCGGATTGCGAGAGGAAAACCCGCTTGTCCCATGGAAATCAATTTTACAAAAAGAGCCGTAAGTGGTATTATAAATAAATCACACCCGCCGCTACGGCGATGGGGCAGCCCCATGGTACACCGGGAATCTTGAAGCTACCTGGCGGGATGTGCTGGAGGGCTGTACATCCTTGCTGGAAGAACTGCGCGGATAGGAGAATTTCATGAAAGAACGTTATTGTGAGGGGGAGCGGTTTGCCGACCTGTCGTTTGTCGAGGAGACTTTTGAGGACTGCGATTTTACCGACTGCGTATTTGTGGACTGCGTGTTTACAAAGTGCGAACTGGACCATACCACACTGAACGAGTGCAAATTCGTGCGGTGTGAGATCACGGGGCTGCGCAGCACCCATTCCTCAGTGCAGTTGCTGGATTTTGAGGACTGCCGCCTGAATGAGGTCGAGTGGGCACCCCTGATGTCCAATGGCGCGTTCCCGGACCCCATTCATACGCTGAAAGGATGCAGCCTGAAATATAACACCTTTACGGAGATGAATTTCAACCGCTTCAACTTTTCAGACGGGAACGAGATCGTCGGCTCGATGTTTGCCAAATGCGAGATGCAGCTGGTCGATTTCAAGGGCACAGAGCTGCACGAAACGGAGTTTTACCAGTGCGACCTGCGCAAGGCGGATTTCCGGGATGCCATCGGATATAAGGTGGATATTCTGGGCAGCCGCCTGAAAGATGCAAAATTTTCGCTGCCGGAGGCCGTGAATCTGCTGGCAGATCTGAAGATCAAGTTGTCATAATAAGGAGAAAAATCCCCGGTGTTTGACGCACCCTGTTTACGAAAACAGCTTCTGAAGTAAGAACGCGATGCAAAAATTTGGTGATGCGGCGTGTATCCTGTGCGATGCAAACGGGCTTTTCCGGGTGACGCGGCATGTCCTTGCCCCTGACCCGGAGGCGTTTGTCACCGAGCCGGTGATCCCGGCGCAGCGCTGGAAGGAGCTGTGCACGGAAACACGATAAGAGACAGGATCCCGACAAGAGAAAGAGGAGAACAGAATGCAGACATACAGCCGCAGACCCTCTGCTGTCAGCCGCTTTGAGCTTAGCGCAGCAGCACTTCATATCATTGCCATGGCACTGATGCTGATGGATCACCTGTGGGCGACCCTTCTGCCGGCGCAGGACTGGCTGACCTGTGCCGGGCGGCTGGCGTTTCCCATCTTTGCGTTTATGGCGGTAGAAGGCTACTTTCACACCCGAAACCGGAAGCGTTATGCCCTGCGGCTGCTGCTGTTTGCACTGCTTTCGGAAGTGCCCTTTGACCTGATGTATGGCGGGACATGGTTCTACCCGGTGCACCAGAACGTGATCTGGACGCTGCTGCTGGGGCTTCTGGGGGTGCATCTGATGGAAACGGTGCGCAAAAAGCAAAAGCTCTGGGTCTCACTGCCGGTGTGTGCCGTAGTAGTGGCAGCAGGAGCGCTGCTGGGAACGCTGGGTATGACGGATTACTACGGCGCTGGCGTGCTGACTGTGTTCGCCTTCTACCTCTTCCGGGGCCGGAAATGGTGGTGCCTGCTGGGACAGGTGCTGACCCTGTACTGGATCAACGTGGTGCTTCTGGGCGGGCTGATGTACCCCATCCGGCTGTTCGGCATGGAGTTTGAGCTTTGCCAGCAGGGGCTGGCGCTGCTGGCACTGGTGCCTATCTGGCTGTACCGCGGGCGGCAGGGCTACCACAGCAAGCCGTTCCAGTATGCCTGCTACGCCTTTTACCCTGTGCATATGCTGCTGTTGGTTCTGGTGCTGAACTTCGTGAACCGATAAGATATTAGGAAACGGGTCAGAAACACCCACAGGTGTTTCTGACCCGTTTTTTAATCTTTTGCCGGGGGTGCTTTCCTATAAACGCAAAGCATGGTATACTGAAGGCGGAAAACAAAAGCTTGGAGGAGCAACAATGACAAACAAGAAGCTGAACTACCCCGCAATCGCCAAGGAGACGGCTATCCTGACCGGAGCTATCGCTATCATTGCGGCGGCGGTCTATTTTTTTCTGGTGCCCAGCCATACATCTGTCAGCAGTATTTCCGGCCTTGGCATCGTACTTTCTAATTTTGTGCCGCTGCCGCTTTCGGTCATTACCATGGTGCTGAATACCGTGCTGCTCATCATCGGCTTTTTCACCTGCGGCAGGGAGTTTGGCGCAAAAACCGTGTATACCAGCGTGATGCTGCCGGTATTTCTGGGGCTTTTTGAGCGGCTGTTCCCGGATTTTGGCTCCATGACAGGCAGTCAGGAATTGGATGTGCTGTGTTATATTCTGGCGGTCAGCGTGGGTCTGAGCATCCTGTTCAACCGCAACGCATCCTCAGGCGGGCTGGATATCGTGGCAAAGATCATGAATAAGTATCTGCACATGGAACTGGGCAAGGCCATGTCCCTTTCGGGAATGTGCGTGGCGCTTTCTGCCGCCCTTGTCTACGATAAAAAGACCGTGGTGCTGAGCATTCTTGGTACTTACTTCAACGGCATCGTGCTGGATCATTTCATCTTCGACAACAGCATCAAGCGCCGGGTGTGCATCATTACCGAAAAGGAGGAAGCGCTGCGGCAGTTCATCATCAACGACCTGCACAGTGGTGCCACCATGTACGAGGCTATCGGTGCATACAACTTTGAAAAGCACAACGAGATCATTACCATCGTGGACAAAAACGAGTATCAGAAGCTGATGAACTTCATCAACCGCGAGGACCCCAAGGCCTTTGTCACGATTTATAATGTATCCAGTATGCACTATCAGCCCAAGCGCTGAGCGGCACAGGGAAAGGATGCAAAAGCCGTGACCGGGGCTTTTCCGCAGCGGAAAACCGTGGTAAAATAAGAAAAAACGGAAAGGGAACGACAGCCATGGACATCAGACTGGTTTGCAGCGACATTGACGGTACGCTGCTGCAATACGGTAAAAAGGAACTGGAGGGCGAGATATTCGACCAGATCCGGGCGCTGCATCAGCGGGGGATCTGGTTCTGCCCGGCCTCCGGACGGCAGTATACCAGCCTGCGCAAGCTCTTTGCACCGGTGGCGGACTGCTGCGTGTTTATCTGTGAAAACGGCGGCACTATTTTTCAGGAAGAACAGTGCATCGCTAAAAACCCTATGCCCCGGGCGCTGGCAGAGGAAATTGCCAACGATATGTGGACGCGCAGCGAGGGGCGGGGCGAGGTGATGCTCTCCGGCCAGAACACTGCCTACCTGATGGAGCGCGGCCTTGGGATGCTGCAGCGGGTGCAGTTTGTGGGCAACCACTACCAGATCATCCACAGCCCCGCCGAGGTGCCGGAGGACATCACCAAGGTGTCGGTGTACCTGCATGAGGGCGTGGAGAACTATGTGGAGCGCTTTGTGCCCCGCTGGAAACAGGCTAACTGCGCCGTGGCGGGCCCGTACTGGATCGATACCACCTTTGCCAACAAGGGCATCGGGGTGCAGTGCGTGTGCCGCACCCTTGGCATCGACCCCGCACAGGTCATGGCCTTTGGCGATAACTACAACGACGAGACCATGCTGGACGTGGTGGGCGTGCCTTACATCATGGACAACGCCGCCGCCCCGCTGCGGGCAAAATACAAAAACCACACCCCCCGCCCGGAGGATGTGCTGGCGCAGCTGCTGGCACAGCAGCCGTAAAGGGGGAGAACCCATGGACCGCAAGGGCTTGGAACAGCTCATTTTTGATACTTACAGCGTTGAGCCGGACTATCCGTGGATGGACACCCCGGAGTCGGCGGTGTTCCGTCATGCGGCAAACCGCAAGTGGTTTGCGCTGGTCACCACCGTGCCCAGAAGCAAGCTGGGTCTGCCCGGACAGCAGCCGGTGGATATCGTGAACCTGAAATGTGACCCCATCCTCACCGGTTCTCTGCGGGCAGAGCCGGGCTTTTACCCGGCCTACCACATGAATAAGGAAAATTGGATCACCGCCGCGCTGGACGGCAGCGCCCCGGAGGATAAGCTCCGTCTGGTGCTGGACATGAGCTACAACGCCACCGCACCCAAGCTGCGAAAAAAGAAAGCTTGACCGCAGCAAAATAAGGGCGGGCGCTGCAATTGCTGCCCGCCCTCATTCGTATTTAAGGTGTATCTGGAAACAAAGAAAATGACGAATATTTCGCAAGCACAAGCGGGATTTAAGGCAAATAGCCGCAGGAATCCTTTGTGGATTTCAAGGCTGTTTAACGCAAAATCCAGCTGTGCTTGTAGAAATAGACTAAATTTTCGACTTTTCAGATACACTCTAGGGTAAAGGGACTAGAGGAACTGCATTTTGCAAAAGGAGGAAGCTATGGCTATTTTTGAAAAGACCATCCGCAACCAGAACTTCGATACCCTGCTCCGCAAACTGGAACACGCCATCCCGGACAGCAGCTGGTCGGCAGAGCTGGAAGCCGGCAGCGATTTCAAGGAGGGCAGCGCCCGGTGCAGCGTGCGGGTGTTTGAGCGGTACAGCATGGTGGGCGGTAACCGTCTTAGCCTGACGCTGACCTTGTTCCAGAACGGGGATGAACCCATCCGGCTGTCGGCCATTGCAGCGGGCGGCAGTCAGGCGGTGTTCTTTAAAATGAACACCCTCGGCGAGGACGCCTTTCTGGAGGACGTAAAGCAGCTGCTGGAAGAAATTTTGGAGGGGTAATATGTTTTATACTGGGTTTGACGCATTTTTCAGCATCCTGTTCCCGCTGGTGTTTCTGGTGGTGCTGGGCATGATCCTGTTTACTATAGTGGGCAATCTGCGCACATGGAGCAAAAATAATGCGTCCCCACGCCTTACCGTCCCGGCTACTGTGGTGGCCAAGCGGACGAACGTTTCCCGCCATCATACGGACAATACGATGTCGCATACGTTCACTACCTATTATGTGACCTTTCAGGTGGAAAGCGGTGACCGCATGGAACTTGAAGTAGATGGTTCGGATTACGGAATGCTTGTCGAGGGCGACACCGGAAAGCTGAGCTTTCAGGGCACGCGGTATCTGGGGTTTGAACGGAAGAACGGGTGACCGATATGCAGCAAAAGCATTCAAGTGTGCCGGAAATCGTGGGCAAAAGCCTGTTTTATACACTGACGAACTATCTGCTTATCAGCATGGAACTGTCCTTCCGTGCGCAGTGGCTCTCGGTCTTGTTCTCGGCGGCGCTTGTATGGTGCAACGTGGAGTATTGGAATGCCATTTACAGGCTGACCGGCAAAAAGCTTGCCGCATGGGTCTTGTGGGGCGTCTGCATTGCCGCAAGCACAGGTGTTGCGTATTTTGCGGGGTATATCCAAGGAACGCTTGTTCCACTTGCGGTATGATAAACGCGATGCTGCGCAGTATTTTTGATAAAATCGCAGAAGCTGTGACAAAAGTATTATTCTTTTGTGAATTTTAGCACTCTACACTTGACAGTGCTAAAAAAACGTGTTATAACAGTGGCGTGCTCAGGAGGAAGGGCAAAAGGAGAGCCGCAAGGCTCCCCAGAAAGCCCTTTGCGTGGAGCTTCAAAATGTAATTTTATACCCGACCCGAACGCCGGGATTGGAGGTATGTTTTATGTTTATGCCGACTGTTTTTCATGAGAACCTGTTCGATGATCTCTTTGATCCGTTCTGGAACGAGGGTGCACTGGAGCGTGTGATGAACCGCGAAGCCCGCGACACCTTTGGTAAGCGCGGCGCAAACATGATGAAGACCGATGTCAAGCAGACGGACAACGGCTACGAAGTAGACGTTGATCTGCCGGGCTGCAAGAAGGAGGACGTTCAGATGGATCTGAACGACGGCTACCTGACCATTCAGGCAGTGCGCAGCCACTCTAACGATGAAAAGGACAACAAGGGCCGTTATGTGCGGCGCGAGACCTTCTCCGGCAGCTGCGCCCGCAGCTTCTATGTGGGCGAAGTGAAGAAGGAGGATATCCACGCAAAGTTCGAGGATGGTGTCCTGCACATCCAGCTGCCCGCTCCTCAGCAGACGAAGGCTCTGCCTGAGAACCCGAACCTGATCGAGATCGAGTAAATGCCGACCGTGTGCGCCAAGGCATAACGTATATAGGGATGCCCCCGGAGAGCTGCAACAAGCCCTCCGGGGGCATTTTTTGTGTACAGGCTTTCGATGACGGAGAGGGGAGAAAGTACCTGTTTTTGCCAGAAAACTTTATTTTTCCACCGTTTCGTGGTATCCTTATAAGGCGCACGCAATACAGGCCTGCGGCTGCACTGGCAGCGGCTGCGGACTGCGTGCGGCAAAAAAGAACGTATAAAAGTAAAAAAGGGGGATAAAAGTCATGGGCGAATTTGCCTTTCAGACTTTACGGGAAAGTATCACCTCTGCCATCAGGAGCAAGATCCTTACCGGGGAGCTGCAGCCGGGCGCAAAGCTGGCTGAGCAGCGGCTTGCCGAGGAGTTTGGCTCCAGCCGGGCACCCATCCGGGAAGCGCTGCGGCAGCTGGAACAGGAGGGCATGGTCGAGTATTCGCGCAATGTGGGGTGCTCTGTGCGCCGGGTAAAGCCGGAGGACGCCTACGAGATCTATCTGCTGCGGGCAAATCTGGAAATGACGGCGCTGCGCTATTTTGACTGCAAATTCCCGGAGGAGGATCTGCGCACCCTGCGCGGCATCTTAGAGGAGATGCGCAATGTCCGACCGGGGGATCTTTCGCAGATCGTGGAGAACGACAACCGCTTCCACGCGGTCATCGTGCAGCGGGCAGGGCTGCCAAGGCTGCTGAAATTCTGGGACGACCTGAACTACGGCAACTTGCTCGTTGGGGCGAGCAGTGGCTCTAACCACGAGACGCTGGCGCAGCGGCAGAACGGCATCCACACCAAGCTGTACGAGGCGCTGGCAAGCGGCGACACCGAGACTGCCTGCCGCGCCGTCTATGCCCACTACATGGAGCCTATGGAGCGGATGCGCAGCGCAAACAGCGCTGGACAGGCAGCAGACGGCACGGCAAAATAAGGGGAATTTGGCTGAACGTCTAAATTTTGACCAATCATTTTATGGAAATTGCAGATTGTCTACAATCTGCAATTATGCTATACTGTCAAAGTGACTGGTCGAGAGTTGCTGTATTTTTGGTAAAAATTGCAAAATGTATGCGGAACCTCGGCCTTCTTACAGGAACTTCCGCCCTGTGTGGAGAAGAAAGAGAGGAATTATCCGTATGTCTAACAAAGAAAAAGCCACAAAGATCTCGTGGCTTACCCTTGCCTTCATGGCTTTTTCTACGGTCTGGGGCTTCGGCAACATTACCAACGGCTTTGTGTACTTTAATGGTCCGCAGGTTATCTTCAGCTGGATCTTCATGTTTGCCCTTTACTTTATCCCCTATGCGCTGATGGTGGGCGAGCTGGGCTCAGCTTTTAAAAACGAGGGCGGCGGTGTCAGTTCATGGCTGCACCAGACCACCAACGCCAAGCTGGCTTACTACGCCGGCTGGACCTACTGGGCGTGCCACATCACCTACATCGCTAGCAAGGGCAGCGGCTTTTTGAAGGCGCTGAGCTGGGCGGTTTTCCGCAACGCGGAGACCTACGATTCCTTCCCCACCCGCTACATCCAGCTGGCTACCTTCTGCATCCTGCTGCTGGGCTGCTACATTGCAAGCCTGGGTCTGAACCCCCTGAAGAAGCTGCTGACTGCCGCAGGCACCTGCACCTTCGTCATGTCCCTGCTGTACATCGTGATGATGTTTGCTGCCCCGGCCATCAACCCCACGGCAGAGTACGTCCACGCCAACCTGAGCTTCAGCAGCCTGATCCCCAACTTTAACGTCACCTACTTCACGTCTCTGTCCATTCTGGTGTTCGCCGTGGGCGGCTGCGAGAAGATCTCCCCCTACGTCAATAAGGTCGAAAACCCCAGCAAGGGCTTCCCCCGCGGCATGATCACGCTGGCCGTCATGGTGGTTACCTGCGCCATTCTGGGCACGCTGGCCATGAGCCGTATGTTCGACCCCGCCATCATCAACGCCAGCGCAGAGAGCTTCAACGCCTATGTCGCCAACAGTTCCTACTGGGCTTTCCAGAAGCTGGGTCAGTACTACCGTGTGGGCGATCTGTTCATGATCATCTACGCGCTGTGCAACGTCATCAGCCAGCTCGCCGTGCTGATCTTGAGCATCGACGCACCGCTGCGTATGCTGCTGGATAACGAGCACACCAAGCAGTTCATCCCGCAGGCTCTGCACAAGGTCAACGCCCACGGCGTGCACAGCAACGGCATCAAGATGGTGGCTGTGCTGTCCGGCTCCATCATTCTGGCACAGTCCTTCGTGCCCGGTGCTGCCGCCGTTCTGCGCCAGCTGACCAAGCTGAACTCTGTGTGTATGCCCATGCGCTATCTGTGGGTGTTTGCCGCCTACATCGCCCTGCGCAATGCCTACGATACCATCCCTGCCGAGTACCGCTTTGTCAAAAATCAGGCAGGCAATCAGGCGGCTCAGACTTTCTTGCGCCTTAAGCGGCAACTTGGCGGAAAACTCATAACTTTTTTCAAAACTGAGCCACAGTTCGCCGCGGCCGGTTTGCCGCCAATCGACCTCAAAAGGGCAGTCGCGTTCGGAACCGCCGGCTTCGGCACACAACATTTCTATTTCAGAAGCGTAAAAACGCATATCAAACACGGCATCAAGGCGTTTTTTGAAGATTTCCAACTGCTCGGAAAGTTCGGGATAGTCTTCATTGACAATTTCTTCCATCACACGGAGATAAAAATCGGTATCTCTCAGGCCGGCCGTCGTCCGAAAACAAACATTCCCGTGCAGCGTCTGCGGCTCGGCAGGCAATAGGTACGAGGCAAACGGCAAAAAATCCGTCCGGCAGGTAAACTCCTCATAGGCGGCAAAAAGCAGCGGATTATTTTCCGCCTGCAAAAACCGTTGAAAACGAATCAACGGAGTCCCCGGGCTGCGGCGGACAAACATCCGGGCAACAAGCATTTGGCGGCGGAAACTTTGCAGGCCGGAAATAACAAATAACGAATCGAAACGGGCCAAACGGATTGCTAACCGCTGTTTTTTTAGGAATTGTAAAAATTGATTAATCATTTTATAATACTTCCGAAATTGATGAAGCGAGGTTAAAATGCCCGAATTGCCAGAAGTTGAAACCGTCATGCAGGCCGTTGCCAAAGCCGTTGGTTATAGTAATATAATCGGCGTGACTGTCAACAACAACAGATTTCGCGAAAAAATCCCCGACGACCTGGCAGCAAAAGTTTCCGGAACCAAAATCATAAACTATAAAAGAATTGCCAAATACATAACCATCGGCCTTGACAACGGTCTGACCCTTATCTGGCATCTCGGCATGAGCGGAAAGGTCAAGATCTGCGACGAGCTGCCCCGGCCGCTTGACAAGCATGATCATGTCATTGTCCAAACCGACAAATGCTTTCTGATTTTTAATGATACGCGCCGTTTCGGGCTGTTGACCTATTGCGAATCCGACAAACTGGGACAGAATCCTTTTTTGGCGCACACAGGAGTCGATCCGTTTGACAATGCTTTATCGGCAGATTATTTACACTCCCGCCTTAATAAGAAAAAAATTCCGGTCAAGACAGCGCTGCTGGATCAGAGCATCATTTGCGGAATCGGCAATATTTACGCTTCGGAAATCCTTTATCTGGCCAGAATTTCGCCGCTGCGGCCGGCAGACAAAATCAGTCCGGAAGAATGCGGAATTTTGATTGAAAAAACGCGGGAAGTCCTGAAAAAAGCCATTGCTGCCGGAGGATCGACCATACATGACTACAAAAAACCCGACGGCAGCCTGGGTTATTTTCAAAATATGCATTGCGTTTATAACAAAACCGGGCAACAATGTCCTGACTGTACCTGTGACCTGAACAAGAACGGAGGAATCCGCAAGATTGTTCAGGCCGGACGTTCGACTTTTTATTGCCCAATTATTCAGAAGTGAAAAGAATGATGAAACTGTTTCAATATATTTTACCTGCTTTGTTGATCCTGACGCCGCCGGCAGCCGCGACCGGCTTTATCGAAGGCCTGGAAGACGTTCCGGTGATGGAGGGGCTGCATCAGCTCCCCAATGACGCGCTTTCTTTCGGAAATGAGGAAAGCCGGCTGGTAGAAGCGACTTTGGTCGGCGAAAAAACTAAATTTGCCAGCGTTG
>ENA-ORNP01002985-ORNP01002985.1-human-gut-metagenome-genome-assembly--contig:-NODE-2985-length-12801-cov-3.995371_pt1 | contig 12801 bp, 10 predicted proteins | sample MGYA00242119_ERZ509030 | MGnify/ENA primary metagenome ERZ509030 (study PRJEB26280, sample SAMEA2338708) | human gut metagenome | biome: human gut; feature: human-associated habitat; material: faeces...
ATACCCGCCTGAATACGGATATGATTTTATTCTTGACGCTATCCAAAAGCACGATTATACCGACAGGGGAATTGATATTGCAAAAGATGAAATTTTCCTTTCTGACGGAGCAAAGAGTGACTGCGGTAATATCGGCGATATTTTTGCAGTTGATAACAAAGTTGCAATTTGCGACCCTGTTTACCCTGTATATGTAGATACAAATGTTATGGCAGGCAGAAGCGGAGATAAGGATGAAAACGGACTTTGGTCAAATATTATCTATATGCCTTGCACAGCAGAAAATAATTTTACACCTGATATTCCGAGTGAAATTCCGGATGTAATTTATCTTTGCTTCCCAAATAACCCAACAGGTATGGTTGCTACAAAAGAGCAGCTTAAAAAGTGGGTTGATTTTGCAAATGAACATCATTCACTTATTCTTTTTGACTCGGCATATGAAGCATTTGTTGTTGAAGATGATATTCCAAAATCAATTTATGAAATTGAGGGTGCAAAAACCTGCGCTATTGAGCTTCGCTCATTTTCTAAAACTGCCGGCTTTACCGGTATGCGCTGCGGTTACACAGTAGTACCTAAAGAACTTGTATTTAACGGCACAAGCCTTAATCCTCTTTGGGCAAGACGCCAGGCTACAAAGTTTAACGGTGTATCATATATTACTCAAAGAGCAGCCGAAGCAATTTATACCGAAGAAGGTCAGAAGCAGATTAAAGAAACGCTTGCTTATTATCAAAAGAATGCAAGAGTTATTTATGACGGCCTTTGCGATGCCGGTTTTAAATGTTACGGCGGTGTAAACTCACCGTATGTATGGCTCAAGGTTCCTGAAGGTTACACTTCTTGGGAATTCTTTGATGAACTTCTTGAAAAATGCCAGGTAGTAGGCACACCGGGTTCAGGTTTCGGCCCGGCAGGTGAAGGCTACTTCCGCTTAACATCTTTCGGTAATGATGAAAAGACTGTTGAAGCAATTGAAAGAATTAAAAAGACTTACAAAAAATAATAATTTTAATAATTTTTAAAATAAAGGAGATATTTAACTATGGAAAAGACTGAACAGCTTTATGAAGGCAAGGCAAAAAAAGTTTGGGCTACTGATGACCCTGAAATCGTAATTGTTGATTACAAGGATGATGCAACTGCTTTCAACGGCGAAAAGAAGGGAACCATCGTAGGAAAGGGTGCCATCAATAACCGTATGACCAATCACGTATTTAAGCTTCTGGAGAAGGAAGGGGTACCTACCCATCTGATCGAGGAGCTGAGTGACCGTGAAACTGCTGTAAAGAAGGTCGATATTGTACCTTTAGAGGTTATTATCCGTAATGTGGCTGCAGGAAGCTTCAGCAAGCGTCTTGGAGTACCGGAGGGAACCCCCTTTAAAGAGCCTACCATTGAGTTCAGTTATAAAAATGATGCTTTAGGTGATCCTCTAATTAATGATGATCATGCGGTTTCCTTAGGCATATGTAGCTATGATGATTTAAAGAAGATTTATGAATTAACGGATAGGATTAATAATGAATTAAAAAAGATGTTTGATTCGGTTGATGTTATATTAGTTGATTATAAAATTGAATTTGGCTTTGATTGTGATGGTAATATTGTTCTTTCAGATGAAATATCACCTGACAGTGCAAGATTATGGGATAAGAAATCTCTAGCTAAGCTTGATAAGGATAGGTTTAGAAGAGATCTTGGTAAGGTTGTAGAAGCCTATGAAGAGATATTAAAGCGTTTAGAGAAAATTGCTTAATAAGGAGGCAATATAATGGATAACATGGAAGCGTTTAGGGGGCTTCATGAGGAATGTGGGGTTTTTGGTGTATATGGAATACCTAATGCAAGTGAGCTTTGTTACTACGGACTTCACTCTTTGCAGCATAGAGGTCAAGAGGGCTGCGGTATTGTAGCTGTCAGTGATGACACACATGAGCTTAAGCGTATTAAGGGGGAAGGATTAGTATCAGAAATATTTAATAATACTAATTTATGTACGCTTAAGGGAAGTATGGCAATCGGTCATGTAAGATATGCTACAACGGGTGGAGGTGGAATCGAAAATGTTCAACCATTTCTATTTCGACACCATACTGGTGATTTTGCCCTTGCTCATAATGGAAATCTTGTGAATTCAAATGAGCTTAGAAAGTTTTTGGAGGAAAGAGGAAGTATGTTTCAATCAACCTCTGATTCCGAAATTCTTGCCCATTTAATAAAAAAGGATAGTGCCTCATCAAAAAGAATAGAGGCGATATTACAGGCTTTAAATATGCTTGAAGGAGCATTTGCCTTTGTTATTCTAACTAAAGATAGACTATATTGTGTAAGAGATAAATATGGCTTGAGGCCTCTTTCAATTGGCGTATTAAATGGTGGCTATGTTGTGGCATCAGAAACTTGTGCTCTTGATATTTGTGGAGCCACCTTCTTAAGAGATGTAAATCCCGGTGAGGTTGTTGTGATTGATGATTCCGGTCTTCATTCGTATGATTATTCTAAATATAAGCATCGTAATATGTGTGCTATGGAATATATTTATTTTTCAAGACCTGATAGTGATATTGAAGGGATTAATGTTCATGCCTTTAGAAAAGAATCCGGTAAGGTTTTATATAAGGAAGCTCCTGTTGATGCAGATATTGTTATAGGTGTTCCTGATTCAAGTCTTTCTGCTGCTATTGGTTATGCAGAGGCTTCGCATATTCCTTATGAAATTGGTTTGGTTAAAAATAAATATGTAGGAAGAACCTTTATTCAGCCTAGTCAAGAAATGCGTGAAAAGGCCGTTAGAATGAAGCTTAGTCCGGTGCCATCAATTGTAAAAGGTAAAAGAATTGTTTTAATTGATGATTCGATTGTACGTGGTACAACAAGTAAAAAAATTATAAAACAGCTTCGTGATGCGGGAGCTTTAGAGATTCATGTTAGAATTGCATCTCCCCAAATAACGCATCCATGCTTCTATGGTGTTGATATTTCAACCTATGATGAATTAATTTCTGCTCATCATAGTGTTGAGGAAGTAAGAGAAATAATAGGAGCGGATTCACTGGCATTTATTTCTGAGCATGCTTTATTTGAAGTAGCTAAAAGAAATGAATTATGCACAGCTTGTTTTACAGGTAAATACCCAACAGCACTTTACTCAAGTGTTTGGGAAGCTAATAAGGATCATAAGTTTTAGGAGGATAAATATATGGGTTCAAAAGCGTATGGAAGTTCAGGTGTAGATTTAGAGGCTGGTTATGAGGCTGTAAGAAGATATAAGAAGCATGTTAAGAGTACTAATCGTCTTGGCTGTGTTTCTAACATTGGTTCATTTGGTGGAATGTTTGATTTATCACTATTAAATTATAAGGAGCCAATGCTTGTTTCAGGTACAGATGGTGTTGGTACTAAGCTTAAGCTTGCCTTTTTAATGGATAAGCATGATACTATTGGTATTGATGCTGTTGCGATGTGTGTTAATGATGTTTTAGCTCAAGGAGCTGAGCCATTATATTTCCTTGATTATGTTGCAGTAGGACATGCTATACCACAGCGTCTTGAGCAAATTGTTAAGGGTGTTGCAGATGGATGCATTCAAGCGGGCTGTGCACTAATTGGTGGTGAAACAGCTGAGATGCCAGGAATGTATCAGGATGGCGAATATGATATTGCCGGCTTTACTACGGGTGTTGTTGAAAAGTCAAAGCTAATTGATGGTTCTAAGGTTAGCGTTGGTGATGTCTTGGTTGGTATTGAGTCAAGTGGAGTTCATTCAAATGGCTTTTCTCTTGTAAGAAAGATAATTTCTGATAATAATTTAGATTTATTTAAAAAATATGAAGAACTTGATGAAACTAAAACCTTAGGTGAGGTTTTACTTACACCAACTAATATTTATTGTAAAGAGGTCTTAGACGTAATTAGAAATGTTGATGTTCATGGAGTTGCTCATATAACTGGTGGTGGCTTTGATGAAAATATTCCACGTATTTTACATGAAGGACAAGGAATTTTAATTAATGAGGGTTCATGGCCAATTTTACCAGTATTTAAATTCTTAGAACATTATGGTAAGGTAGCTCATCGTGAGATGTTTAATATTTATAATATGGGTATCGGTCTTGTTTTAGCTTTAGATGAGAAAGATGCTTCAAAGGCAATTTCTATTTTAGAATCTCATGGACGTAAGGCTTATAAGATTGGCGTTGTTTCTGCTAAAGAAGGAGTCGAAATTAAATAATGAGGCTGGCTGTATTTGCATCAGGTTCAGGAACTAATTTTGAAGCGATTGTTAAATCTTGCCTTAAAGGCGAGATTTCTTGTCAGGTGGAAATTTTAATTTGTGATAAAAAGGATGCTTATGTTTTAACAAGAGCTAAAAATTTAAAAATAAGAACCTTTGTTTTTGACCCTCATAGTTATAAAAAAAGAAGTGATTATGAAAAAGAAATTGTTAAAATTTTGCGTGATCTTAAAATTGATTTAATTTGTCTTGCTGGGTATATGCGTATTGTAGGTAATACCTTGCTTGATGCATATAAGGATAGGATTATTAATATTCATCCGGCTTTACTCCCATCATTTAAGGGAGCCCATGGAATTGAAGATGCCTTTAGCTATGGTGTTAAGGTGTTTGGGGTTACGGTTCATTATGTAACAAAAGAGCTAGATGGAGGACTTATTATTGCTCAAAGGGGCTTTGAGTACTATGGGGATAGTATTGAAGAGGTAGAAGCTAAAATTCATGAGATTGAACATGAGCTATATCCTTTTGCAATTAATAGAATTATTAAGGAGAACTAAAAAATGAAAGCTTTAATCAGTGTATCAAATAAAACAGGCGTAGTAGAATTTGCGCGTAATCTAATTTCCCTTGGGTTTGAGGTAATTTCAACAAGTGGAACAATGAAATGTCTTCGTGAGGCTGGACTTCCTATAACTAATATTTCTGATGTGACAGGATTTCCGGAAATTTGCGATGGTAGAGTAAAAACTCTTCATCCTGCAGTTCATGGTGCTTTACTTGCAAGAAGAGATAACAAAGAGCATCTAAAGGCTTTAAGTGATAATCATATTGAATTAATTGATCTTGTGTGTGTTAATTTATATCCCTTTAAGGAAACAATTGCTAAAGAGGGTGTTACAATGGAGGATGCTATTGAAAATATTGATATTGGTGGACCTTCAATGTTAAGAAGTGCAGCTAAGAATTATGCATCAGTAACGGTTGTATGTGATCCTTCGGATTATGATAATATTATTAATGAGATTAAAGAAAATGGCAATACGCTACTTGATACGAGACTAAAGCTTAGTGCTAAGGCCTATACACATACCGCATCATATGATATGGCAATTTCGGATTTTATGAGAGAAAATGCTTCTCTTTCACCTGTGCTACATATTGAAGCGCCTTTATGCCAAACCTTAAGATATGGTGAAAATCCTCATCAAGCGGCTAACTTTTATAGTTTAAATCCTGGAAGCTATAGCCTAGCAAATGCTACAAAACTTCAGGGTAAGGAACTATCATATAATAATATTCAGGATGCTAATGCCGCTTTGATGATTGTTCGTGAATTTGATCCATCTATTCCTTTTGCAGTAGGTCTAAAGCATATGAACCCTTGTGGTGCGGCTATTGGTTCGGATTTGGTTGATGCATGGACTAAAGCCTATAATGCTGATCCGGTTTCTATTTATGGAGGAATCGTCGCAACTAATCAGGTGATTGATAAGAAAGCTGCTAAGCTTATGAAATATACAATTCCTCAAAATGGTGAAGAAAAAGCTCCCCTTTTCTTGGAGGTTATTTTAGCTCCTAAATTCACCGATGAAGCAAAAGTTGAATTTTCAAAGCGTAAAAATGTAAGATTAATTGAATATAAGCTTGGTCCTACCACTCCATCTAAGCAATATGTGAGTGTAAATGGTGGTATTCTTGAACAGGATAGTGATATTAAGATGGTTAAGGTAGATGATTCGATGACTGTAACCTTGAGGCATCCTACACCTGTAGAGTTAAGCGATATGCAATTTGGACTTAAGATTGTAAAGCATGTAAAGTCAAATGCAATTGTTGTAGTTAAGGATGGTGTAACCCTAGGTGTTGGCGCAGGTCAAATGAATCGTGTTGGTTCAGCTAAGCTTGCCCTTGAAGAGGCACGTGCTAAGGGTTATACAAAAGAATTAGTTTTAGCTTCTGATGGCTTCCTACCATTTGGAGACACAGTTTCATATGCTAAAGAATTTGGTGTGACTGCGATTGTTCAGCCTGGTGGCTCTATTCGTGACGAAGAGTCAATTAACGTGGCTAATGAAAATGAAATATGCATGCTATTTACAGGTATGCGTCATTTTAAGCATTAATTATGAATGTATTAATTGTTGGTGCTGGCGGTAGATGTCACGCTATTGCCTTAGCACTTAGTAAATCTAAGTATGTAAGTGAAATATATTGTGCTCCTGGAAATGCTGGAATAGCTCAAATAGCAACACTTGTTCCGATTAAGGAAACAGATGTTGAGGCTTTAAAGGCGTTTGCAATTAAGCAAAAAATTGATTTAACTGTTGTTGGTCCGGAAATGGCTTTAGCTGCCGGAATTGTAGATGAATTTAATGCTGCAGGCTTAAAAATATTTGGTCCGACTAAAAAGGCAGCAGAAATAGAAACATCAAAATCCTATGCTAAAGATTTGATGAAAAAATACCATATTCCTACTGCTTCCTATGAGGTTTTTACTGATTATGAAAAGGCAATTAATTATGTTAGGGGACATAGCCTGCCAATTGTTTTAAAATATGATGGACTTGCAGCAGGAAAGGGTGTTGTAATAGCTACAACCTTAGAAGAGGCTGAAGAAACCTTAAAGGATATGTTAATCGATGAAGAATTTGGAAGTTCATCCGTAGTAATTGAAGATTATCTTGAGGGTCCGGAGTTTTCTTTTATGTGCTTTGTTTCAAATGATAAGGTTTATCCTATGGAGGTAAGCCAAGATCATAAGCGTGCGTATGATAATGATTTAGGTCCAAATACGGGGGGTATGGGGGCTTATAGTGGTGTACCAATTATTAACGATTCAGACAAAGAATATGCTCTTAAGCATATAATGGAGCCTACAGCTTTAGCTTTAATGGCTGAAGGTCGTCCGTTTAAGGGTGTATTATATGGGGGCCTTATGAAGACTAAGGATGGTATTAAAGTGATTGAATTTAATGCTCGCTTTGGAGATCCTGAAACGGAAGTTGTTCTTCCTAAATTAAAAAATGATTTATTTGAGGTTTTTTGTGATATAATAGATGGAAATAAGGTCGAGCTTACATTTGATCCTATGTACTATCTTGGTGTTGTCCTTGCAAGCAAGGGCTATCCTTCATCTTATGAAAAGGGCTTTTTAATTGAAGGCCTTAATGATGTTAATGGTATTGTTTATCATATGGGAACTAAAGAAGATGGTGGCAAATACTACACTAATGGTGGTAGAGTATTAATTGTTGTGGCTAAAGGTAAAACTTTGCTTGAGGCCCAACAAAATGCTAATTTAGAGGTAAGTAAGATTAAATGTAATAATCTATATCATAGAACTGATATTGGACATCGATCACTTTAGGAGGAAATTATGGCAAGAATTATTAGTGGCAAAGAGCTATCACTTAGTATTAAAGAAAAAATGAAGGAGGAGATCCTTTATTATAAAAGGGTTTATGAGCGTTTGCCTCATCTTGTCGTCGTTCTTGTTGGTGATGATCCAGCATCAAAATCTTATGTTAAGGGTAAGGAGCATGCTTCCCTTGAGATTGGAATTGAAAATACAACTATTTGTTTACCGGATGATATAACAGAAGAATCACTTTTAGCTAAAATTGATGAGCTTAACAATGATGATACTGTTGATGGTATTTTAGTACAACTTCCCCTTCCGTTACATATTAACAAGGAGCATGTTATTGAACGAATAAGACTGGATAAGGATGTTGATGGCTTTCATCCTTTAAATGTCGCTGCCTTGTGGCAAAAAAGAGAAGGTATGATACCTTGTACACCAAGAGGAATTATTAGTCTTCTTAATTCCGCAAACATTCCTCTTGCTGGTAAAAATGCCGTTGTAATGGGAAGATCAGATATTGTAGGGCTTCCAATTTCTAAGCTTCTTTTAGATCAAAATGCGACTGTGACAATTGTGCATTCTCGTACAGAAAATGTTAAGGAAATTACAAGAAAGGCCGATATATTAATTGTCGCAATTGGTAAACCCAAATATGTTACAGCTGATTTTATTAAGGATGGTGCAGTTGTAATTGATGTTGGTGTAAATAGAGACCCTCAAACACATAAGCTATGTGGTGATTGTGATTTTTCATCATGTGAGCCTAAAGCATCCTTTATTACAAAGGTGCCTGGTGGTGTGGGTCCTATGACAATTTGTTGCTTAATGCAAAATACACTTGAAGCATATTTACATCATATGGAGGAAAAATAAAATGATTGAACGCTATAGTCGTAAATGTATGAGAGATATTTGGACGGAAGAGTCTAAATTTAATGCCTATTTGAAGGTAGAACTTAAAAATGCTGAGGCTTGGTCAGAGCTTGGTGTGGTTCCTAAGGAGGATCTTCCTAAGCTTGATAAGGCATCATTTACTATTTCAAGAATAAAAGAAATTGAAGCACAAACTAAGCATGACGTAGTAGCCTTTACTAGAACTGTATCAGAATCACTGGGAGAAGAAAGAAAGTGGATTCACTATGGTCTTACTTCAACGGATGTTGTTGATACAGCAAATGCGATTTTAATTAAAGAGGCTAATAAAATATTACGCAAGGATATCTTAGATATTATGGCTGTCTTAAAGAAAAGGGCCTTAGAATTTAAAAATACACCTTGTATTGGAAGAACCCATGGTATTCATGCCGATATTACATCATTTGGTCTTAAATGGGCCTTATGGTATTCTGATATGCAAAGAATGCTTAAGCGTTTTGATGATGTTGTAGCAGAAATTGAAGTTGGTAAATTATCAGGCGCAGTTGGAAACTTTTGTAATATTCCACCATTTATTGAAGAATATGTTTGTAAGGCACTTGATATTTCATATGCTCCTATTTCAACACAAGTTATTCAGCGTGACCGCCATGCTCACTATATGGCTGTTTTAGCTCTTATTGCATCTGAGCTTGAAAAGATGGCCCTAGAGGTTAGAAATCTTCAAAGAACCGAAGTTCATGAAGCCGAAGAGGCTTTTAGTAAGGGACAAAAGGGTTCAAGTGCTATGCCTCATAAGCGTAATCCCATTTCTTCTGAAAATATCTGTGGATGTTCTAGAGTTATGCGTGGGTATATGCTTACATTTTATGAAAATATTGCATTGTGGCATGAAAGAGATATTTCTCATTCTTCAACAGAAAGAATTATTTTACCAGATGCGACTTGCTTATTAGATTATATGTTAAATCGTTTTAAAGGAATTTTAGAAAATTTGGTTGTATATCCTGAAAAGATGCTTAAAGATATTTATATGACTAATAAGGTTATTTTTGCTCAAAGAGTACTTTATGCTTTAATTTCTAAGGGCCTTGTACGTGAGGAGGCTTATGATACAGTACAGCCAATTGCGATGGAGGCCTATAACAATAATATTGATTACCAAGAGCTTCTTAAGAAAAGTGAGGCTGTTTTAAAGCATTTAACTAAGGAAGAAATTGATGCATGCTTTACTCTTGATTATTATTTTAAAGAGGTTGGATATATTTATAAGAGGTTAGGATTGGAGGATTAATAATATGTCTAAATTTGATGATATTCGCATTGGCTTAACTTTTGATGATGTACTTTTAGTACCTCAAAAGTCTAATGTTTTACCTTCTGAGGTTTCATTAAAAACCCATTTAACAAAGAATATTGAGCTTAATATCCCAATTGTATCTGCAGCGATGGATACTGTTACGGAATCAGAGCTTGCGATTGCTCTTGCACGTGAGGGAGGACTTGGCTTTATTCATAAGAATATGTCAATTGAAGAACAAGCTCGTGAGGTTGATTTAGTTAAGCGTAATGAAGCGGGTATGATTATTAATCCCGTTACGATGACTAAGGATAAAACAACAAAAGACGCCTTCGAAATTATGTCAATGTATCATGTTTCAGGTCTTCCTATTGTTGATGAAAAGGGTGTACTTGTTGGTATTTTAACTGCTCGTGATTTAAAATATCTTACACCTGATGATACTAAAATATCAAAAGTTATGACGCATGAGCATTTAATTACGGCTCCTGAGGGTACAACGCTTGAAGAGGCTCGTCAAATTTTGTGGAATCATCGTATTGAAAAGCTTCCTATTGTTGATGATAAAAATCATTTAGTAGGACTAATTACAACTAAGGATATTGATAATGCTAAAAATTATCCTAATGCATGTAAGGATGAAAAGGGTCGTTTACGTTGTGGAGCTGCAGTTGGTATTGGTGCTGATATGATGGAGCGTGTTGATGCACTCGTGGCTTCTGGTGTTGATATTATTACGATTGATTCAGCCCATGGACATTCAGAAAATGTTATTAATGCGGTTAAAAAGATAAGAGCTAAATATCCTACTTTAAATTTAGTTGCAGGAAATATTGTAACAAAGGAAGCTGCTAAGGAGTTAATTGATGCAGGTGTTGATACTGTTAAGGTTGGTATTGGACCTGGTTCTATTTGTACAACTCGTGTAGTAGCTGGTGTTGGTGTACCTCAAATTACGGCGGTAAATGATGTTTATGAATATGCTAAAGAGCGTGGATGCTGTGTTATAGCTGATGGTGGTATTAAGCTTTCTGGTGATGTTGTTAAGGCACTTGCGGCGGGAGGAGATTGTGTAATGCTTGGTTCCTTACTTGCAGGTTGCTCTGAAGCACCAGGTGAGGAGATAATATTTAATGGCCGTCGTTTTAAGTCATACGTTGGTATGGGCTCTCTTGCTGCAATGAAGCGTGGTTCAGCTGATAGATATTTCCAAAAGAAGGATACAGTTGCTAAAAAGCTTGTACCAGAAGGTATTGAAGGAAGAGTAGCCTTTAAAGGCCCTGTTGCAGATACAGTTTATCAGCTATGTGGTGGTATTCGTTCTGGTATGGGATATTGCGGAGCTAAGGATATTCCAACCTTAAAGGAAGTTGCTAAATTTATTCGAATTACAAATGCTGGTCTTCTTGAGTCACATCCTCACGATGTTGAAATTACAGTAGAAGCACCAAATTATTCTAAGTAGGAGTTTTTATGACTGATAAGATTATTGTTTTAGATTTTGGATCTCAATATAATCAATTAATTGCCCGTCGTATTAGAGAAATGGGTGTGTATAGTGCTCTTTTACCTCATACGATTAAAGCCTCAGAAATTAAAGCAATGGAAGGGATAAAAGGAATTGTTTTTTCAGGTGGGCCTAAATCTGTTTATGATGATGATGCATTTAAAGTGGATGAAGAAATTTTTAATTTAGGTCTTCCTATTTTAGGAATTTGTTATGGTATGCAGCTTACAGCTAAGTATTTTAAGGGTGAAATTTTAAGTAGTCCTAAGCGTGAATATGGTAAGATGAATATTCTAATTGAAGATAAATCATTATTATTTAAGGATTTATATGATGAAGAAGAGGTTTGGATGAGTCATGGTGATCATGTTGCTAAAATTCCTCAAGGCTTTAAGCTTCTTGCTAAATCACAAAATGGTCTTGTAGCTTCCATTGCCAATGAAGAAAAGAAGATTTATTGTGTTCAGTTCCATCCTGAGGTAAGACATACAGTTAATGGTAATAAAATGCTTCATAACTTTGTTTTTGAAATTTGTCATGCTAATAATAATTGGTCAATGAAAAATTATCTTGATATGCAGATTGAACAAATTAGAAAAACAGTTAAAGATAAAAAAGTATTATGCGGTCTTTCAGGTGGAGTTGATTCAACTGTTGTAGCAGTGTTACTTCATAAGGCAATTGGCCATAATTTAACTTGCATGTTTATTGACAATGGGCTTTTAAGACAAAATGAAGGCGATGAGGTAATGGCTGCCTGCAAGAAATTTGATATGAATGTTATTCGTATCAATGCTAAGGAGCGTTTTTTATCGAAGCTTCAGGGGGTTACGGATCCTGAAAAGAAGCGTAAAATTATTGGTAATGAATTTGTATATTGCTTCGATGAGGAATCACGTAAGCTTGGTGATTTTGATTTTCTTGCTCAAGGTACATTATATACAGATGTTATTGAGTCAGGTACTGCTACCGCTCAAACAATTAAATCTCACCATAATGTTGGTGGACTTCCAAAGGATATGAAGTTTAAGCTTATTGAGCCACTTAATGTTTTATTTAAGGATGAGGTTAGAGCTTTAGGTCTCGAAATGGGACTTCCTTATGAAATTGTGTGGCGTCAACCATTCCCAGGTCCTGGACTTGCAATTAGAATTATAGGCGATATAACAGAGGAAAAACTTGAAATAGTCCGTAAAAGTGATGCAATCTTAAGAGAGGAAATAGCATCTGCAGGGCTTGATAAGGAAATTTGGCAATACTTTACCGCTTTAACTAATATGAAGAGTGTAGGAGTAATGGGAGATGGAAGAACTTATAATTATGCAATTGCAATACGTGCAGTTACATCAATTGATGGAATGACAGCTGATTGGGCTCGTATTCCTTATGATGTTTTAGATAAGATTTCAAGAAGAATTGTAAATGAAGTAGCAGGAGTTAATAGAGTACTACTTGATTGTACATCTAAACCACCTGCAACAATTGAATTTGAATAAAAGAATATTATTTTG
>ENA-ORNP01002995-ORNP01002995.1-human-gut-metagenome-genome-assembly--contig:-NODE-2995-length-12773-cov-6.330948_pt1 | contig 12773 bp, 10 predicted proteins | sample MGYA00242119_ERZ509030 | MGnify/ENA primary metagenome ERZ509030 (study PRJEB26280, sample SAMEA2338708) | human gut metagenome | biome: human gut; feature: human-associated habitat; material: faeces...
TTGCCTACGCCAAGCGAAAGTATTAAGCAGCTCGATAAACCTAAAAAATAAAAAAGACCGCCAGCGGAAGGCTGACGGCAGGGAAGAAAGTAGTTATAAAGGAGGATTATTATGGATAAAACAGAAGAATTAAAATTATTCTTGAAAGAAAACGGTGTCAAAATACATGAAGTAGATTCCAAAAGAAACTATTGGTTTGTTCGCACAGATGGCGGCAACTATTTTGATGCTTATGTAAGCGGAAACTATATAGGTTTAGGTTGGAACACAATACCTTTCACTAAACCTGATGAAAAAGGCTGCTATCCGGAAGATTTAATCAAAGATTTAGAGAGTAAAGGACATAAGCAGCCTACCAGAGTTCTTAATCAAATTAAACGTTTTTACAAAGAAATGAAGAAAGGTGATGTTGTTGTAATACCCTCAACATCATCCTTAAATTTAGCGTTTGGCTATATTTCAGACGACGAAGTTTATACCGAGGAAAACATAACCGACGATGATATAGAAAATGGTGCTTGTCCTTATACGCGTCGACGTCACGTAAACTGGATAGTTAATATTGACAAAGCGCGCATAGACCCACACTTATATGCTTTATTTAGAAATCATCAGGTAATTTCTGACGGTAAAAGCTATGCTAGTTACATTGATCGAGCACTCCATACTTTATATATAAAAGATGGCATTGCACACCTTACTTTTACTGTTGAATCCAAAACAAATCCCAAGGCATTATCTATTCCGACATTTATGCTAGGGTTAATAGAGCGTACTGAAGCATTCATCAAAGAATATGAAATCATTGACGACTGTAAAAATCTTGAAAATGAAATTGACAGTAAAATCAATGTGCAATCACCCGGCGTTATTGAATTTTTAGGCTCTGCGACAAACATACTTGCAATAGCAGTAATGTCAATAGGATTATTCGGTGGTAAAGCTAAATTTGAGCACACAAAAGAAAAAACCTCCGGAGAAGTATCCACCGGAGGCTTAGCTGGTGCAATAGTAAAAATTCTAAATGCTTACAATAATGGTAAAAGTATAGACAATGCTAAAATGCAAAGCTGTAAAAAACAATTACAAATAAAGAATATCAATGACGACGAAGCCTAATATTGTTTATAGTCAGTTTCTCAGTCCAAAGTAACCAAATAACTATACCAGCAGATATAGGCCATCTGATAAATATAAATTCATAACAGTAATCGTGAAAAGCATAGTAAACCAAAACGCTTAACACAATATTTATTAAACTTGCAAAAAGCATAAATACACTGATAAATGATATTATACTTCTCAACATGACCTTATCCCCTTTCTAAAATATTTCTTTAAGAAAATCCCCCGGTGTTACCAGCACCGAGGGACCTGCAAGAACGTGTTACCAGCACGCTCAACGTCATCAACCCCAGTACCACCAAGAGCTGATTACCTTTTTATTATATCAGCTCTGCTAGAAAAATAAAAGGAGCTGATTTTTTTTGTCAACATTAAACGTAATAAAACGCGGCGATAAATGGCAGTACCGTTTCGAAGCTGCTTCCGTCGATGGCAAACGTAAGCGTGTTTCCAAATCCGGCTTTAAAACGAAAAAGGAAGCCGTGGAAGCCGGAACCAAGGCGCTGGCAGAATACAACGAAAGCGGTCAGACTTTCAATCTTTCCAGCATTTCCGTTGCGGATTATCTGGACAGTTGGATTGATACTTACTGCAAAATGAACCTAAAATATAATACCCAGCTTGGCTATCTTTATACTATCGAAAATCACCTGAAGCCCAGCCTAGGAATGTACCGGTTAAAATCCCTCACCCCTTCCGCCATTCAGGAATTCGTAAATGCTCTGAAGCTGCGTGGCCTCAGCAGGGCAAGCATCGTCGGTATATTCTCCACGCTCTCTGCAGCGCTGGATTATGCTATTGAGCCGTTGAAGTACATCCAGTATAATCCATGCAATAACGTAAGAATCCCCAAGGATACGGCAGCCAAGAAGGAAACCCGGTACATCATTACACCGGAGCAGTTTAAGCAGATTATAGAGCGCTTTCCGGAAGGCTCTAATTTTTATATTCCGCTTATGATCGGCTACTATACCGGCGTAAGAATTTCCGAATGCTTTGGCCTTACTTGGAATGATGTCGATTTTGATAATCAGACCATAAGTATCAGCAAAGCTTTGCTTAAGCGTAACTGTGGCGCAGATGTAAGGGAGGTCCTGAAGAAGAAGGGCAAGAAGGAAGAGAAAAGCGCCTGGTATTTCAACAGCACAAAAACTTTCAAGTCCAACCGCATCATCAATATCGGTGATACACTCTGTGCTGCATTGAAAAAAGCTTATGACCGGCAAATGGCCAACAAAGCCTTCTATGACGAATACTACACAAAAATCTACAAAAAGCCTGAGCAGGACGAAAAAGGCGATACCATTTACCGGCTCATAGAAATTGAAGCCGGAGTGCCCTGCCCTCTTGAGTCCGTGGATATGATAAACGTAAGGGAGAACGGCCAGCTGCTGAGTATGGACAGCATGAAGTATTGCAGCCGTGCAATCCACTATGAGCTGAAGATAAATTTCAACTACCATTCACTGAGGCACACACATGCTACAACGCTTATTGAGAATGGTGCCAATATAAAGGACGTGCAGGAGCGTTTAGGACACTGCAACATAGAAACAACGCTTAATACATATACCCACAATACCGACTACCTGAGAAATCAATCAGTAGAAATCTTTGAAAATGCGGTCCATAAATAAACAAAAAAAGGCGCCCAGACAGCAAATGATTGTTGTCTGAGCGCTTTGTTTTTTGCTATTAAATTGTGGCCATCTAAAATTTTCGGCCACACGAGGGCCACAAATTACAGTTTTTCACCCTTCCGAAACCCTTAAAATGCCGTATTCATGCGGTTTAGCAGCACCACAGTTTCCACATGGCTCGTCATCGGGAACATGTCCACCGGCTGCGCTACAATCGCCTTATACCCATGCTGCTCCATAAACGCCAGATCACGCGCCAAGGACGCAGGGTTGCAGGACACATAGACAACGCGCTCAGGCTGTACCTCAGCAATCGCCGCCAGCACCTTCTGCTCGCAGCCCGCACGCGGAGGATCCACTACCACAACGTCCGGACGCACACCGCCGGCCAGCAGCTTCGGCAGCTCTACCGCAGCATCACCGCAGATAAATTCCGCATTAGCGCATTTATTTTCCTCAGCGTTTTTCTTGGCGTTTTCAATCGCAGGAGCCACAATCTCGATACCATAAACCTGTTTGGCATGACGCGCAAGATACAGCGAAATCGTACCTGTACCACAGTAAACGTCCACTACGGTTTCCTTGCCGCTCAGCGCCGCAAACTCCAGCGCCTTGTTATACAGCTTTTCGGCCTGCTCACTGTTCACCTGGAAGAAGGCCTGCGCGGAAATATGAAAGCTCAGGCTTCCCAGGCTGTCCTTAATCGATTCCGGTCCGTACAGCACACGAGTTTTACTGCCCATGACCACGTTCGTCTGTTTTTTGTTGATGTTCTGCACTACGCTCACAAGTCCCGGAACATAACGCTTCAGCCATTCAATCAGCACGCCACGATGCGGAATGTCATAACCGGAGGTAATAATAACCGCCATCACCTCGCCGCTGTGCACGCCCACGCGTCCCATAATATGGCGCACGAGTCCCTTGCCTGTCTTTTCGTCATAGGCACTGATGTTATAATGCTGCATCCAGGTGCGCACTGTTTTCATAATCGCGTTGTTCGCCTCTTTGGAAATCATGCAGGCATCCGTATCTACGACGCTGTGCGTTGCCGTCGCATAACAGCCTATATGCAGCACGCCTTCGGTGTCCGTTGCCGCGGGGAACTGCATCTTATTGCGGTAGCTCCACGGCTCCGCCGCCCCCAACACCGGCAATGCTTCTAAATTAAGATGTCCGATTCTGGTGAGCGCATCCTGCACCTGCTGACGCTTGCACTCCAGCTGTCCTTTGTAGCTCAAATGCTGCAGCTGACAGCCGCCGCATTCCTTATACACCGGACACGCAGGCTCCACACGCTCGGCAGATGCTTTGACAATCTCCTCCAGCGCACCAACTGCATAGCTTTTCTTCACCAGCGTAATTGTTACGCGCACCTCTTCCTCAGGCAGCGCACCTTTGACAAAGACCGTAAAGCCCTCGTACTTGCCAACGCCTTCACCGCTGCTGCCGAGACCGTTGACAGTTAACGTAATATTATCCCCCTGTTTTACAGGAATTATCTGCTTCATATATTTCCACCTGACCTTTTCGATTTTATTGTATATATATCTAATTATATCACAAAAACAGCCTGCAAAGAAACAGCAGCACGCTAAGATAATGCTTTACATCAATTCCGCAGCCTACATAACGCCAAAATATCACTTTGCATCTTTCCTGTAATTGTGAGAAGTGTGCAACATTTTCTGTAAAGCTATATACTTTGCATATAACATAAGCTATAATTAAGTTAAGGACATTGAGTTTCCGGGTCTATAAAGGTTTTATTTTGCGAAAGGAGCGATGCACAATGACAGTAAAATTTTTGAAATGCAGTATTTGCGGTAATATCGTCGGCCTGATTCAGGACGGCGGTGGCGAGCTTGTCTGCTGCGGCAAGCCCATGCAGGAGCTTGTTGCCAACACCGAAGACGCAGCGCAGGAAAAGCATGTGCCGGTTATTACTGTTGATGGCAGCACGGTTCGTGTAGCTGTAGGCAGCGTGGAGCATCCCATGATTGAAAAGCACTACATCCAATGGATTTATCTGCAGACAACTCATGGCGGTCAGCGCTATATCTTAAAGCCCGGTGACAAGCCGGAGGCTGTTTTCGCCCTTGCCGAGGGTGCAGCTCCGCTCGCCGCTTATGCTTATTGCAATCTGCACGGATTGTGGACGGCAAAGCTGTAACATCTGTCGCCTTACATTCATAAAACAATTCTTTTCTCAGTGTCGGAGTCCCGACCGATAACGGTCAGGGGCTCCGATACTTTTTTATTACTCAAAAAGCTAAAAAACAAAACCGGCCTCAGACAGCTATATGTAATAGCATATCCGAGACCGGTTAAATTACAAAAACAATCACGCGAGGCCTATGGTCTTAAGCCCCAAAGGCTGTTAAAAAGCACAGCGGGAGAATTATTTTTCTACCCACAGGCCCTTTTCGTCTTTTTTGTAGCCAGCAAATTCGATTGCCAACGCAGCCATAACCTTGGTTGCGTCCTTAATCTGTACGTTCAGCTCTTCTGCGCGGATGAAATCATCGTGGCACATTTCGCTGGGGTTTTTGCTGGTGAGCAAAACGTATTCGTTCTGCATTTCTACAAGTGCTTTTGCTTCTGCATTAAATTGTTCCATTAGACTAATCTCCTTAGTTTTTATTATTGTACGATAACGCTCAGGTCACCTACAGCATGGGTAATATCCTTAACTGCTGCCAAGAGTGCCAGACGGTTGTTCTTCACGCGAACGTCCTCGTCCATAACCATAACGTCTTCGAAGAATTTGTTGATCGGGTCAACCAGCTTAACTGCTTCAGCCATAACTGCAGCATAGTCATACTTGGTTGCTGCAACCAGCACTTCCTTGCTGGCAGCCATAGCAGCATTGTGCAGAGCGCCTTCAGCTTCAACTGCAAAGAGCTGCGGGTTGATAGCGGATTCCTCTTCAATCTTCTTGCACAGGTTAGCAACACGGGTTGCAGCCTGAATCAATGCCGGAGCCTCTGCGGAAGCAACAAAGCTGTTCAGAGCCTTAGCGCGGGCAACAAGATCGGTGAAATCGTCGTTCATCTGGTCAGCCAGAACTGCGTCAACTACGTCATAACGGATGCCCTGATCCATCAGCATATTGCGCAGGCGCTGTTTCATGAACTCAGCAATCTGCGGTACGAGCTTTTTGGTGTCCTCTGCCGGAATGTTCAGCAGGTACAGAGCGCCGGCGATAACCTTGTACAGGGATACATGGTAGTTGCCGTCCAGTAAAATGTTGATGATGCCCAGAGCCTGACGGCGCAGTGCGTACGGATCCTGAGAGCCGGTCGGAGCCAGACCGCGGCTGAAGGTAGCGCAGATGTTGTCCAGCTTATCGGCAATACCGGTCAGACGGCCGATATCGGTAGTCGGCAGCTCGTCACCGGCAAAGCGCGGCAGATAATGCTCGTAAATACCCAGTGCAACCTCGGGAGCTTCACCGTCGAGCTTAGCATATTCACGGCCCATAACGCCCTGCAGCTCGGTGAATTCGATAACCATGCCGGTTACCAGGTCGCATTTGCACAGCAGAGCGGTGCGCTCCAGCTTTTCTTTATCAACCTTGGCATTGATAGCCATAGCCAGCATATCAACAGCCTGTACCAGACGTTTGCTCTTATCGTTCATATTGCCCAGGCCTTCCTGGAAGGAAACGGTTTTGAGTTTTTCCAGACGGTCAGCCAGAGTTTGTTTTCTGTCTTCGTTGAAGAAGAATTCAGCGTCGCTAAGACGTGCACGCAGTACACGCTCGTTACCGTGAGCAACAATTTCCAGATGCTCCTTGCCGCCGTTGCGGACGGTGATGAACTTGTTCAGCAGGGAGCCGTCCTCTGCCAGAACCGGGAAGTAACGCTGATGCTCGCGCATCGGGGTGATGATACATTCCTTCGGCAGAGCAAGAAATTTCTCTTCGAATTTGCCGCACAGAGCAGTCGGCCATTCTACCAGATAGTTTACTTCCTCCAGCAGGTCCTCGTTGATTTCTGCATGACCGCCTTCGGCAATTGCCAGATCGGTAACCTGTTGACGAATCAGCTCACGGCGAGCGTCCTGGTCAACCATTACGTAGTTGTCATACATAACCTTTTCATAGGAATCAGCATCTGGAATTTCTACAGCACCGATGGTGCCGATAGCAGCGGAAGCTACTGCGTTCTTAGCCTTACTCTTTACAGTGTCGAACAAAGCCTTTGCAGCATCGCCGATGGACTCATGAGCTTTAGCGTTATCCAGAGCGGAAGGACGCAGGAAGCGGTGCCCGCGGCTGAATTTGCCGGATTTTACACCGGTAATTTCAACAGGGATAACTTCATCGCCGAACAGAGCAACCAGCCAACGAATCGGACGGACGAATTTGAATTCATGATCTGCCCAACGCATGTTTTTAGGGAAGTTCAGGCTGGTGAGGATATCACTCAGCAGGCCCGGCAGCAAATCCTTAACCGGTTGGCCTGCCAGATGCTTAACAGCATATACATAATCATCGCGAACAACGAGCTCTTTTACGTCAACGCCTTGGCCGCGAGCAAAGCCGATAGCTGCTTTGGAAGGAGCGCCACTTACGAAAGCGATTTTTGCGGAAGGACCTTTAGCCTCAACAGTGCTGTCCTCCTGAGCCTCGGCAACGCCGCTGGCAATGAAGGTCATACGACGGGGAGTGCCATAGGTTTTAACTGCTTCGAAGGGAATACGCAGCTCAGTCATTTTCTTTTCTGCCAAATCCTTTAATTGTGCCAGAATGGCAGGCATAAATTTCGCAGGAATCTCTTCTGTACCGATTTCAAAAAGTAATTTTTCCATTATTTATTCTCCCCTTTCTTGAGCAGCGGGAAGCCCATTTCTTCACGTTGTGCTACATAAGCCTTTGCACACAGGCGGGCCATCGCACGTACACGGCCGATGTAGGCAGTACGTTCACTTACGCTAATTGCTCCGCGGGAATCCAGCAGGTTGAATGCATGGGAGCATTTCAGAACGTAGTCATAAGCAGGACGGATATAACCAAGCTCGATAACGCGCTTAGCTTCTGCTTCATATTTGTCGAACAGGTCAAACAGCAGCGCGGTGTCTGCTACCTGGAAGTTGTAGAAGGATTGCTCTACCTCGTTGGTGTGGAAAACGTCACCGTAGGTGATGTCGCCAACCCATTGGATATCGAATACGTTTTCTACGCCCTGGATATACATAGCCAGGCGCTCCAGGCCGTACGTGATTTCAACGGTTACAGGCTTAACGTCAATGCTACCTACCTGTTGGAAGTAGGTGAACTGGGTGATTTCCATACCATCCAGCCAAACCTCCCAGCCAAGGCCCCAAGCGCCCAGAGTCGGAGATTCCCAGTTATCCTCTACAAAGCGGATATCATGCTCCTCCTGATGAATGCCGAGTTCAGCCAGGCTCTGCAGGTACAGCTCCTGAATATTCTCCGGAGAGGGCTTTACGATAACCTGGAACTGATGATGCTGGAACAGACGGTTCGGGTTATCACCGTAACGGCCGTCTGCCGGACGACGGGAAGGCTCTACGTAAGCCACACGCCAGGGCTCAGGTCCGAGTACGCGTAAAAAGGTAGACGGGTTCATAGTGCCTGCGCCTTTTTCGATGTCATAGGGCTGTGCCATAATGCAGTTTTGGCCTGCCCAGAATTTTTGCAGCTTCAAAATAATTGTCTGAAAATCCATGTTTTACCTCCTATATTTGTTACAAAGACGGCAATGGCAGCAGCTTTGTCCGAAAAAACAAAAAAGCACCCGCATCCCCGTAACTTAAATGTTACAGGGACGGAGTGCATACAGCTCAAACTCCGCGGTTCCACCCTGCTTGACTGCAATAACTGCAGCCCGCCTCAATCAATATACTATTACAGCTCCAAAGCGCCTTCATCCGCCTTTGCCGCCTTGCACTGTCACGGCTCGCTGAGTTTGCAGATTACTACTCTTCTTCTTAGCTTAACTGTTAGTATATAAAATGCAGCGCTGTTTGTCAAGTGCGGCAAATAATTTTGTAAATACCACTCACAAAAATGTATCGTTACTATTAGCTTTCACCATAACAAAATGCCCCCACGCGAACGCGCAGAGGCATTATTGCTTCAAGTTGTCAGGTTAATATAAATTAAGCGGCTATTATTTCTTTTCGATGAGCTTCAGCGGAGCAGAAATCTTAGCTTCTACTTTTTCGCCTTTAGCAGCCTTAACAGCTACTTCCAGACCTTGCTGGCCCATGATTTCCGGCTGTTGAGCGATAGTAGCGCTCATAGCGCCGCTTTCTACAGCCTTTACGCCGTCAGCAGTACCGTCAAAGCCAACGATGAAGATTTGCTTGCCGGCACTCTTAGCAGCTTCGATTGCACCCAAAGCCATTTCGTCGTTCTGAGCGAAAATAGCTTTGATATCCGGGTTAGCCTGCAGCATGTTTTCTGCTACAGTCAGGCCCTTGCTGCGGTCAAATTCAGCAGTCTGTTTAGCAACAACGGTCAGCTTGCTGTCAGCCAGCTTGTGGAAGCCTTCGCCGCGTTCACGGGAAGCGCTGGCACCGGGGATACCCTCCAGCTCAGCAACCTTAACCTTTTCGCCCAGCTTTTTGATAATGTAATCAGCAGCCATTTCGCCGCCCTTTACGTTATCGGAAGCAACCAGGCATGCTACATCACCCTGGTTAGCACTGCGGTCGAGGCAGATAACAGGGATGTTAGCCTTGTTGGCAGCCTTTACGGATGTAGAAATTGCATCAGAGTCAACAGGGTTAACCAGCAGAACGCTGATGTTTTGCTGCAGCAGGTCAGCAATATCATTAGCCTGCTTTGCAGGGTCGTTCTGAGCGTCAACAACCTTTACAGTTACGCCCAGCTCCTTAGCCTTAGCTTCTACGCCTTTAGCCAGGGAAACGAAGAACGGATTGTTTTGAGTGGATACGGAGAAGCCAACGGTGATTTTCTTGTCGTTGCCTTTTGCAGCATCCTTCTTGTCGCTGCCGCCGCAGCCGACAATCATCATAGCCATTGCTACAATGCAGGTTAATACCAATAAAATTTTTTTCATGTGAGAAAATACCTCCCGGAATTAGAAATTACTATGCGGACAAAAACTTGAATTAAGCAGGCTGCGGCTGAAAAGCACTGGATGGTGCTTTACGTCCGCATCACGCTTAGTTTTTCTTTCTGTCCATCAGCACAGCCAGCAAAATTACTATACCTTTGACAACTTGTTGGTAAAAGCTGGATACGTTTAAGATATTCAGACCATTGTTCAGAGTGCCGATAATCAGCGCACCGATAATGGTACCGAAGATGCGGCCCTTACCGCCGGAAAGACTGGTGCCGCCCAATACTACAGCTGCGATAGCATCCAGCTCATAGCCGGTACCGGCAGTAGGCTGAGCACTGTTCAGACGGCTGGTAAGAATAGCGCCTGCCATACCGCAAAGGAAACCTGTTACGGTATAAGCAAATATTTTAATGCGGTTGATTTTGATACCTGCAATGAAGGAAACCTTCTCATTACCGCCGACAGCATAGGTTTTGCGTCCCAGCGGAGTTTTGTGCAGGATGAACCACAAAATGAAAAACATAATCAGCATCATAATGGCAGGAACCGGCAGACCGGCAACATAGCCCTGACCGAATTCAAGGAAGCGGTCATCCTCAGACAGGCTGCTGATAGGGTTGCCGTTGGTATATACCAAAGTCAGACCACGGAAAATGGTCATGGTCGCCAGGGTTGCGATAAAGGGCGCCACCTTGCCGTAGGTAATTACCAGGCCGTTGACACTGCCCAGTGCAGCACCGATGAGGCAGGCCAGCACGATACCGAATACAGGATCCATGCCGCCCTTGATAAAGCTGCCCATGAGCGCGCTGGAAAGCGCCAGAATACTGCCGACAGACAAATCAATACCGCCGGTTAAGATAACAAAGGTCATGCCAAAGGAAATTAAGGCATTGATAGAAACCTGACGCAGCAGGTTTTTCAGGTTGCTGGGATCGATAAAGCTGCTGTTAAGGCAGGAAATGACCACAAACAACACAATAAGTCCGATTATGGAACCGGATTTTTTTAAGATTGCTTTTACATCCATTATTTTTATTGCCCTCCCGTTGCAAGTGTCATGATTTTTTCCTGGTCTGCTTCATCGTGCAGCAGCTCGCCGGCAATGCGGCCTTCGTGAACAACGACGATGCGGTCGCTCATGCCCAATACCTCCGGCAGCTCCGAAGAAACCATAATAATCGAAACGCCACTTGCAGTAAGCTCGTTCATCAGCTCATATATATCGCGTTTTGCACCTACGTCGATACCACGGGTAGGCTCATCCATAATAATGACCTCCGGGTGCCTGCCAACCCATTTGGCAATAACCACCTTCTGCTGGTTACCGCCGGACAACGCACCGGCCTCAAGGTCCAGGCTACTGGTCTTTACGCCCAGCTTTTTTGCCATTTTATCAGCAAAATTATTAAGAACATTAAAATTGATGACACCGCTTTTAGCAAAGCTGTCAACACTCGGCAGAGCAATGTTACGCAAAATGGAGAAGTCCAGAATCAGGCCCTCTGTTTTGCGGTTTTCGGTTACGAAGCCCAATCCTGCCTTAATAGCATCCTCAGGCTTGGTAATCTTCAAAGGCTCGCCCTTGAAAACCAGCTCGCCGCCTGCATGAGGATCAACGCCGAAAACGGCGCGCATGATTTCGGTACGGCCGCTGCCCATAAGGCCGGCAAAACCCAAAATCTCGCCCTTGCGCAGATTAAAGTTAATATCATGGAAAACTCCCGGCTGCTCAAAGTGCTTAACCTCCAGCAGCACCTCGCCCGGCTTGAGGGCCTTGGCCATCTCGGCGGCCTTCTCGCCCATGCAGTCACCGGCGAAGGCGACCTTCACGCCGAGGTTCTTCTCGATGGCCGGGATGATCTGTTCGAGGGAGTATTTGGGATCGGGGTTCTTCTTCGGGCGACCCATGTGCGACATGAGGATCACCGAACCGCCTTCGTCGAGCACCTTCTTGATGGTGGGGATGGCGGCGCGGATGCGGGTGTCGTCCGTCACTTCGCCCTTCTCGTTGAGGGGCACGTTGAAATCCACGCGGATGATCGCGCGCTTGCCTTTGAAATCGTAGTTGTCGATCGAAATCATAGCTCTTGAATATTAGATGTTTTGTTGAATGTTTTTCCTTCGGATTTCATCCGGTGGCAAAATTATGAAAAATTTCAGGAATCTGTTATTGCGATAACAGAAAAATGCGGCCGCCCGGACAAAAAGTCCCCGTATGCGGTATCAGTACTTGTAGCGCATCCACTTCACCAACTCCTTGAGGGTCGGTTTCTTGCCGTACATGAAGATGCCCACGCGGTAGATCTTCGCCGCGAACCACACCATGCCCACGAACGAGGCGTAGAGCACCACGAGCGAGAGAGCGACCTCCCACAGCGGAATGTCGTAGGGGATGCGTGCCATCATAACGATCGGCGAGGTGAACGGAATGATCGAGAACCAGAAGGCCAGTTGCGAGTTGGGGTCCTTGATGACGACGAACATCATCAACAGCGCGAGGATGATCGGCAGCGTGATGGGCATTTGCAGCTGCGAGGCGTCCTGCACGTTGTCCACGGCCGAACCCACGGCGGCGAACATCGCCGAGTAGAGCAGGTAGCCGCCGAAGACGAACAGCAGCAGACTGACGAAGATCTTGACGATATAGCCCAGGTCGGTCATGGCGGCCACGGCTTGTAGCATCTCGGGGTTCATGCCGGACATCGAAGCCGCGTCGGGCATGCCCTGCTGCATCGCCTGGGCGCTCGCCATCACGTCTTCGGGCATCAGATGGGGCATCACCAAAGCTCCGACGCCGGCGATCAGCACGCCCCAGAGCAGCACCTGTACGATAGCCACCGAGGCCACGCCGAGGATTTTGCCCATCATCAGGTCGAAGGGGCGCACCGACGAGACCATCACCTCCAGCACGCGGTTGTTCTTCTCCTCGATGACCGACTGCATG
>ENA-ORNP01002999-ORNP01002999.1-human-gut-metagenome-genome-assembly--contig:-NODE-2999-length-12758-cov-6.985988_pt1 | contig 12758 bp, 8 predicted proteins | sample MGYA00242119_ERZ509030 | MGnify/ENA primary metagenome ERZ509030 (study PRJEB26280, sample SAMEA2338708) | human gut metagenome | biome: human gut; feature: human-associated habitat; material: faeces...
TCATGTACTGGGCATAGCCCGTATCGCCTTTGCCGAAGTAACCATAATCACCGTTTGACATTGTGCATCCTCCTCAGAAATGTGTTTTGTTTTTCTGAGGCTTATTCTACAGAAAGTGATGTACAATAAACTTCCCTTTCAATTATTTTTTCATTCCGGCAATTATTTTTCAGTGGAAAACATGTTTTTCCTGTTCAAATCCACCTGTCCACCTCATACAGTAGCAACAAGGGGGTGTTGCTATGATTTTCCCGCTGCTGCAATTTTTTGCCTCAAAATTTCTGCTTCTGGCGGGGACTCGGTGATTGGTGCCTGTACTGGCGTTTCCGGCTGTTCTGCCTGCGACGCCGTGTTGTTTTCCGTTGCCGTTGGCTTTTTCTTCTGCGGTGCAGGCTTTGGCTTCGGTGGTGGCTTGCTCGGCTTCAGACGTTCGAGGACCGTATCATCACGGTCACTCTTTTTCTTCTTGAGTTCCTCAAGAATTGCCGGGCGTTCTTCCTTTGGAATTGAAGCAAGCGCTACGATCTGTTCATCCGTCGCCTTGATATGCCCGGTCAGGATCTCTTCCTGCGCACCGGGCACCGCTTCTTCTGCAGCATCAATGCCTCGTGAATACTTTTCGGCACGTCGTACCGTCGCAGACCCAACACCATGTTCTACGGCGATTCGTTCGCAAGTGCGTTTTTCTGAATCGATGTGATCATTTTGATCACATCGATTTACTTTATAGCAATTTCCGGGCTGCCCGCCCACTGCCAGCTTGGTTGATTCATACTCTTTGCCCAGAAGAAACTTCTTTCGTTCCGGGCTGAGATTTCTGCGGCCAAGCTGATTTTTGCAGATCCATGCAAGCGCTTCGTACTTGTTCGCAAACTGGATTTCTTCCACTTCAAACTTGATAAAGCCGTGCTTTTTCAGGATGCGGTAGCGGGTGTGCCCATCCAGAATGTAGCCATTCCATGTGATGATGGGATTCAGAAGACGACCCTCGGCAATGATGTTCTGCTCAAGCTGCTGGAGCTCCTCAAAACTCAGCGGCAAAATTTGAGCGGAAAACTCGGGGTCTATTTTGAGATTGCTTAGTTTCAGCATATTGTTCGCCTCCTTTGACAACAGTGTACCGGTTTCCGCAGCAAAAGTTTATGGACTCGTAGTCCAAGTTACCCACCCCCTTAGTCCATGTGTTGTATACAATGATTCAAAATAAAAAATCCGAGCCAATTCTACGATGCCATGGCATCGTATGAATCAGATCGGAGACTTGAAAGCGTTCGCAGAAAGATGCGAGGGAGTATGGAGTCAAAAATATGAAGCGTTTTGCGCCGGTGAGAACTGAAGAATATATAACCGGCAAACAGCACATCGTTCTCTCAGCACATCTCAATTTTAGCGTAGGTTTGGGCATCTGTATAGCTCACTGGCTGTGAACTTCTCAGAACCAACACCCATTGTAGCAAGCAGGGCAGACGTATATACATCTGCTATTTTTGCGTTGCAAAATGCTTGTTGGGAAATCCCAAACCCTTTCAAATCTGCACCGTCCCGGCGCAGGCTGCGCGATGGAATCGCTGAATAGCACAAAGGCATGTTGGAGTCCAGATGTAAAGAAAAAACGGCAAAGCAGATAAAATCCACTTTACCGTTTTATAGCAATTCAACATCTTCATGTAACAGCAACAGCGTTGAATTGCATATCGCAAATATGCTGTTTGAATGTTTCACTACTTTCTTGCCTTGCGATCAAGAAAGCACTTCTGCTAAACACTCTACGTTGAAAATGCAATCATACACTGCTATAATAAAATTGTGATATTATCACCAAAAATCCAAGATACAAAGCGTTTGCGATTGGCAAACATTCAGGAGGAACGCATGGTAACAGGAGCCATTAAAAATAAGGTAGACAAGATCTGGACAGACATCTGGGCAGGCGGCATCACCAATCCGCTGACCGTCATTGAACAGCTGACCTATCTCATGTTCATCCGGTCGTTGGACGAGAAAGAGCTTGCCACCGAAGATTTTGAGAACATGGCGGGCGAAAAGATGGAGCACATCTTCCCGGCCAGCGCGGCAGGGCAGTCTATGCGGTGGAGCCGCTTTAAGGACAAAGATTCCCGCGAAATTTTCCTGACCATGCAGCAACGGGTGTTCCCGGCCATCAAAAAGATGAAGTATGGCCGTCTGCCGGACTTTGACGCGAACGGTGAGCTGGTGGAGATCGAGGACGACCCCACCCGCCCGGACGAGGGCAATGCCGCCTTTGCGCGGTACATGGACGATGCCATGTTCCTGATCCCCACGCCGCAGGTGCTGCAAAAGATCATCACCGGGCTGGAGGATCTTTACACCCACGACATTGCCGACCTTGATATGCAGGGCGACCTGTACGAGTATATGCTGGGCAAACTGGCAACCGCAGGGCAGAACGGCCAGTTCCGCACGCCCAAGCACATCCGTGACATGATGGTGGAGCTGGTGCAGCCCACGCCGGACGACTTTATCTGCGACCCCGCCTGCGGCACGGCGGGCTTTCTGGTGTCCAGCGCGCAGTACCTCCGCGCCCACTACGAGGACAGCATGACCCCGGAGCAGTGGCAGCATTTTGCCGGCCCGATGTTCACCGGCTTTGACACGGACCGCACCATGCTGCGCATTTCGGCCATGAACTTGATGCTCCACTCCATCACGAACCCGGATATCGACTACAAGGACAGCGTGTCGAAGCAAAACTCTATCTGCAGCAAGTACACCATTTGCCTTGCGAACCCGCCGTTCAAGGGCACTGTGGATGCCGAGAGCATCAACGATGACCTGAAGGCTGTCACCAACACCAAAAAGACAGAATTGCTTTTCCTTGCGCTCTTCCTGCGGATGCTCAAAACCGGCGGACGCTGCGCCTGCATCGTGCCGGACGGCGTGCTGTTCGGTTCCAGCAAGGCGCACCAGAGCATCCGAAAAGAACTGATTGAAAACCACCAGCTGCGGGCGGTCATTTCCATGCCCTCCGGCGTGTTCAAGCCCTACGCAGGCGTGTCCACAGCGGTGCTGGTGTTTACCAAGACCGGCGCGGGCGGCACCGATAAGGTGTGGTTCTACGATATGAAAGCCGACGGCTTCTCACTGGACGACAAGCGCACCGAGGTGAAGGAAAACGACATCCCGGACATCATCGCCCGGTTCCATAACCTTGATGCCGAAACTGACCGCAAGCGCACTGAGCAGAGCTTCTTTGTGCCCAAAGAAGAAATTGCCGCCAACGGGTACGATTTGTCCATCAATAAGTACAAAGAGACCGAGTATGTGCCGGTGGAGTACCCCTCGACTACGGAAATTCTGGCCGACCTGCATGAGCTGGAAATGGAGATCACCAAGGGTTTGGCAGAACTGGAAGAAATGGTATGACGGAGGAAAATGCGATGACAGAAAACGATAAACTGCAAATGTTTGAGGACCGACCGATTCGTACCGCATGGGATGAAACGCAGGAAGAATGGTACTTCTCCATCGTTGATGTTGTGACGGTTTTAACAGAAAGCGGAGATTACAACACCGGGCGAAAATATTGGAATAAGTTGAAGCAACGCTTGAAAGCCGAGGGCAGTGAACTGGTGACAAATTGTCACCAGTTGAAAATGAAAGCGACAGACGGAAAACGCCGTTTGACCGATGTTGCCAACACGGAACAGCTCCTGCGCATCATTCAGTCGGTGCCGTCCAAAAAGGCAGAACCGTTCAAGATGTGGCTGGCGATGGTCGGACGGGAACGCATTGAGGAGATCATTGACCCGGAACTGACCATCGAGCGCGCACTCGATACCTACGCCCAAAAAGGTTACTCCCCGGAGTGGATCAACCAGCGGTTGCAAACCATCCGCGCCCGAAAAGAACTGACCGATGCATGGAAGGTGCACGGCGTGAGAGAGGGGCAGGAGTATGCCATTCTGACGGACGAGGTGACGAAGGCATGGTCTGGTATGAACACACGGCAATATAAAAACTTCAAAGGGCTGAAAAAGGAAAACTTGCGCGACAACATGAGTACCCTGGAACTGGCCTTGAATATGCTGGCAGAAGCCACCACAACGGAGCTGACAAATGCCCAGAACCCGCAGGGACTGGAAGAAAATCGTGTCGTTGCCAAACAGGGAGGCGCAGTGGCCGGAAATGCCCGGAAAGAGATCGAATCCAAGACTGGCCGCCCGGTGGTCACTGCCGAAAATGCAAGTACCATGCTACTGGGGCAGACGGTTGCCGGAATGATTGAGAGCGTGGCAACGGAAAAAGATGACGAAAAATCGGAATAATATGCAGGTGTTGGAGGAGATGGTGTGATGGCGAAGTTGGGAGAGGTTTGTCTCTTAAAGGCAGGAAAATTCGTATCAGCGAATGATATTTCACCTGAATATAACAAGGGATTGTATCCTTGTTTCGGAGGAAACGGCATTCGTGGATATGTTGCAGATTATACGCATGATGGAGAGTTTCCGTTGATTGGCAGACAGGGGGCGTTGTGCGGAAATGTTAATTTAGCCTCTGGAAAGTTTCATGCAACAGAGCACGCAGTCGTTGTACAACCAAAAATCGAAATGAATGTGCATTGGCTTTATTATGCAATAAACGCCATGAATTTGGGTCAGTATGCAACAGGTGCGGCACAGCCCGGTCTTGCTGTGAGCAAGTTAGAAACATTATCAATAGAAATTCCGAATATTTCAGAGCAAAACAAAATTGCTCAAACTCTGTACAAAGTTGAACAGCTCGTGAATTTTCGCAAACAGCAGCTTGCCAAACTGGACGAACTGGTAAAGGCACAGTTTGTAGAGATGTTTGGAGATATAAATGTTAACAATAAGAAATGGATGACTTATCCTCTTGGAGAATTGTGTACGATTGTTAGAGGCGGTTCACCACGTCCAATTGAAAGGTATCTGGGAGGAACTATTCCTTGGATTAAAATCGGTGATGCGACAACTGGAGAAAACATTTACTTGAATTCTACGAAGGAATATATTATTCAAGAGGGCGTAAAAAAAAGCCGTATGATAAAAGCGGGAAGCTTGATTTTTGCAAATTGTGGGGTTTCGCTAGGATTTGCAAGAATTATTACATTTGATGGCTGTATTCACGATGGATGGCTTGCGATGGAAGATATTGACGAAAAGCTCGATAAAATATTCTTGTTATATTCTTTGAATCAAATGACTGAATATTTTAGGAAAACGGCGCCGGCAGGAACGCAACCAAACTTAAATACAAATATTATGAAGATGCATCGTCAAATTGTTCCACCCATGGAAATGCAAAAAGCTTTTATATCATTTGTGAAATGTGCAGACAGGCAAAAGCAAATCGTACAGCAGAGCCTTGATAAGCTAGAATTGATGAAAAAAGCGCTGATGCAGGAATATTTTGGGTAACTCCCTCAGCCGCCTGACGGCGCCAGCTCCCTCAGAGAGGGAGCCTTTGACGTGGCGGTGCCGAAAAGCCTCCCTCCTTGAGGGAGGTGGATGCGAACGAAGTGAGCAGACGGAGGGAGTTTGTATATAAAATGCCCCAAACTTCAGATAAAAGGCTGTGCAACAGCGGATTTTAGCGGTATAATAATGTTAACCAGAACATTTTATCATGAAAGGAGCATACGACGACGACCTTTGAAGAAGAAAAAGATTATAACAAGGCAAAGCTTGATGTAATTAAAGCAATGAACTCGATTCAAAAGCTGAAACCAGAACTTCGAGAACAACTGCTGAAAGAACTGGTTGGAGCGGAAGCGTATGCTTCGGTGTGGCAGGTTCTAATTAGAATGGGGATGTTGAAAGAAGCAAAGTAAAAGATTTTGGTGATGAGGATGGAGGAACGTGAGATTTTTATTTTGGAATACGCATAATACCAAAGATATAAATAAAATTCTTTGCAGTATGATCGTGGAGCAAAAATCAAACATTGTTATTCTTGCAGAATATGAAGACATCATTGAGGACTTGCTTTACAATCTCGATTTAAATGGTGTCCGAATGAATGTTTATCCATCTGTTGGATGTGAAAGAATTACAATTCTCGGGAATACTAAAAATGTTCGGCAAAGCCGCCAAAGCAGATATTATTCTATGCAGATTGTAGATGATGATTTGCTTTTGTGTGGAGTTCATCTTCCAAGTCAGATGTGGACAGATGAACGAACACAAACACTTGCTTTCCAGTCGGTGGTTCAAGATATTGAGCTTGCAGAAAAGGAAAGTGGAATTGATAAGACCGTAGTCGTTGGAGATTTTAATCAAAATCCATACGATGATGGGTGCTTGGGAGCATTTGGATTTCATGGAATTCCCGTTGCAGATGAAGCACAAAAAATATCAAGAACAATCTATAACGCAAAGTATAAAATGTTTTATAATCCTATGTGGAATTTGTTGGGAGATTTTAATTATCCACCTGGAACATACTATTATAAAGGTAACAAGGAGAAAAATGAATTCTGGAATATTTTTGATCAAGTGATAGTTCGTCCCCGGTTGAGAAGCAACTTTGTTGATAAAGAACTAAAAATCATAACAAAAACACAAACGGTTTCTTTAGTGACTCAAAATCAGCATCCAAATAAAGAAATCAGTGACCATTTACCGATTGTATTTCAATTAATGGAGGATTAAGTATGGATCATATGCTATCATTAAAAGAGAAGTTAAGTTTTGACAAGGTTGATTTGACAGCGCCTGATAAAGTTATTAAAGAAGTTGGAAATGAACTGAGCGAAATAACGCAGGGAATGGTCAAATGTGAAGTCAAAGAATATGATGGTCCAATTCGTTCTTTTACGCAAACCAAAGAAGTCGGTACAGCTGCATTGTTGACTGCTTTTCAAACTAAGACAGTAGAACAACATATAGATATTCAAAGTCGTTTGGGAGAAATGGGTAATACGCAAAAGAAATTTGAAGTATGCTTGGAAACGCCTGACAATAAAGACTACAAGTTTCGATTAATGTTTATTGCGTACGATGCAACTATTTATCCTGTAACAGTTGTTCTAGAAAGCGATATTGCAAATCAGTTGCCACAATACGGAAATGGCTATATTTATAGTTTTAAATCTCGCAAAGATTTTCAAATTTTTCTTGTGGATGTGATAAATTCGGATAAAGCAGTCACCATATTGCAACAATTAATCAATCTGGCTGGGAATGCGATGCATTTAGAAATGAATGAAGAGGCGGAGACGAACGCTGGCGTCTAAATGATATAGTGACGCAGCTACTTTGATGAGGCATTCAATTATGTCAAATTTTTCGTATTTGCTGGCTAAAAATGAATACTCCCTCTTTGCCAATTCTGCCATCGAGGCCGAGAAAGTGTTCTCCACCTCCCCGGCGATGTGCGCGGTGGGGTGCCGGAAGGCGTTGGAGTTGGCGGTGAAGTGGGTGTATGCGGCAGACAAGACCATCACGATGCCCTACAAGGACAACCTGCAATCCCTGTTGCACGAGCCGAGCTTCCGGTTCGCAGTGGACCGCAATGTGTGGAGCGTGCTGCCCAGCATCGTGAAGGCGGGCAATCTGGCGGTACATACGGGGCATAGTGTGTCGGCGGCGGATGCAGTGTTCAGCCTGCGGGGGCTGTTCGATTTCATCCAGTGGGTGGATTACTGCTACGGCACGGACTATGTGGAGCGCTCCTTTGATGAAACAGCCATCCCCGGCGAGAAAGTGGCGCTGGACGAAAAGAAGATCCGGGAGCAGGAAAGTTTACTGTCCCAGAAAGATGCCGAGTTGGAAGCCTTGCGCAAGCAGGTGGAGAGCCTTTCGGCGGCGTACACGGCCAGCAAACAGCAGAACCAGCAGAGCCGCAGTTTCACCGCCGCCGACCTGACCGAGGCCGAAACGCGGCGGAAGATCATCGATATCGACCTCAAGGCCATGGGCTGGAAGTTCACCGGGCCGGACGCCGATGTGCGCACCGAGTACGAAGTGGACAACATGAACGGCGTGCTGGGGCAGAAGGGCTATGCGGACTATGTGCTGATGGGCAAGGACGGCTTGCCGCTGGCGGTCATTGAAGCCAAGCGCAGCACCAAAGACCCCAACATCGGGCGCAAGCAGGCTCAGCTTTATGCAGACTGTCTGGAACAGAAGTTTGACCGCCGCCCGATGCTGTTTACCACCAACGGCTACACCACCTATTTCTGGGATGAGCAGAGCGGCCCGCAGCGTGCCGTGAGCGGGGTGTTCTGCAAGGACGATTTACAGAAACTGATGAACCGCCGCACCGAGAAAAAGCCGCTGGACACCATCGAAATTGACGACAAAATCACCGACCGCTACTATCAGAAAAACGCCATCCGGGCTGTCTGCGCCCACATCGCGCAGGGCTTCCGGCGCAATCTGCTGGTCATGGCAACGGGCACAGGCAAGACCCGCACCGCGTCCAGCCTGACCGATGTGCTGAGCCGGGGCGGTCATGTGACCAACGTGCTCTTTCTGGCGGACCGCACCGCGCTGGTCAAGCAGGCAAAGGACGACTTCAAAAAGTATCTGCCCGACCAGTCGCTGTGCAATCTGTGCTCCTCCAAGGACGATAAGGCCGCGCGCATCGTGTTTTCCACCTATCCCACCATGCTCAACGCCATCGACAACGCCAAGACCAAGGACGGCGTGCCGCTGTTTTCGCCTGCACATTTTGACCTTATCATCGTGGACGAGAGCCACCGCAGCATTTTCAAGAAATACCGCGCCATTTTTGATTATTTCGATGCCATTCTGGTGGGCTTGACCGCCACCCCGAAAACCGACGTGGACCGCAACACCTACGACTTTTTCGAGATGGAACACGGCATCCCCACCTACGCCTACGATTACGATACGGCGGTCTACACCGACCATGTGCTGGTGCCTTACTACAACTACGAGGTCAAGACGAAATTCACAGAAGAGGGCATCCACTACGACCAGCTTTCACCGGAGGATAAGGCTCGCTACGAGGACGATTTTGCCGAGGACGACACCCTGCCCACCTTTATCCCATCCGAAAAGCTGAATAAGTTCATCTTCAACGCCAACACCGTGGACACGGTGCTGCAAGACCTGATGGAACGCGGCATCCAGACGGCGGGCGGTGACCGCATCGGCAAGACCATCATCTTTGCCCAGAACAAGCGCCATGCGGAGTTTATCCGGGAACGTTTTGGCAAGCTCTACCCGCAGCTGGAGACCCAGTACCCGGGTTTCATCCAGCGGGTGGTCTGCGATGACGCCTATGCACAGTCCATCATTGACGATTTCAAACAGCCGGATAAGCCGCCTTTTATTGCGGTCTCGGTGGATATGATGGATACGGGCATTGATGTGCCGGAGTGTGCGAATCTGGTGTTCTTCAAAAAAGTGCGCAGCAAAACGAAGTTCTGGCAGATGATAGGCCGTGGCACGCGGCTCTGCCCGTCCCTTGCCTGCGTGGATGCCATCGACGGCGAATATACGGGCAAACGGCGGTTTCTGATTTTCGACTACTGCGGCAACTTTGAATTTTTCCGTCAGAAACCCAACGGCTACGAGAGCGCGGACACCAAAAGCCTGTCCGAGAGCATTTTCTGCAAGCAGGTGCGCATTGCTGCGGCCTTGCAGGATGGAGCCTATGGGGACGAAAACTACCAGAACTGGCGTAAAATTTTAACAGAAACCTGCCGTGCCGAAGTGGGAGCGCTGAACCCGGAGCTGGTATCCGTGCGGCTGCACCGACAGGCCGTGGAACACTATCAAATGCCGGAAGCCTTTGTCAGCCTGACCGAAACGGACAAGGGTACTCTGATGAAAGAGGTGGCACCGCTCATCTCGCTGGACGACAAAGATGAAGCCGCCAAACGGTTCGATAACTTTGTGTATGGCTTGCTGCTTTGTGAACTGGAAGGTCTGCCGGGGCTGGGCCGCGCCCAGAAACAGCTGCGCAGCACAGCGGCATTGCTGGAAGGGAAAGCTACCATCCCGCAGGTGCAGGCAAAGCTGCCCCTCATCCGGGAGGTGCAGACGGACGAGTTTTTGGCCTCGCATGATCTGCTCCGCTTTGAGGAAATGCGGCAGGAACTGCGGGAGCTTATCAAGTTTCTGGTGGACGGTGTAGAAGGGCAAAAGCCTGTCTACACGGCCCTTGCCGACCCGGTACTGGAACAGACCGAGGGCAAAACGCTGGATTCCGGCTACGATTTCGGCGAGTACCGGGAACGTGTGAACCGCTACATCATGGAGCACCGCAGCGATACGCTGGCCATCCACAAGCTGACCCAGAACATTCCACTTTCTCAGGGCGACTACACCGAGCTGGAATATATCTTCACCTGTGAGCTGGGCAGCAAAGAGGACTATGCACGGGAGTTTCGGGATACACCCTTTGGTCTGTTGGTGCGTAAAGTGGCAAAGCTGGACCACGATGCTGCCATGCAGGCATTTTCCAAGTTCATCAACGATGAATCGCTGAATGCAAAGCAGATCGCGTTCGTGCAGAAGGTTATTCATTACATCGAGCAGAACGGTTATGTGGAAAGCAAAGCGGTGTTGATGAAACCACCCTTTGACCAGCCCATCCTGTTTACCCGCCTGTTTGATGGCAAAACGGGCAGTGAACTGATGGATACGATCAATTCGGTGAAAGAGAATGCCACCCATGTGACTGCATAAAGCGGTGGAATGTACTGATAAAATACGGTATAATACGCTTGAACTTTTCAAGAGATATCGGTATCAATATCAGTTTCGCAGCATAAACGTTGCACAGCTATATGGCGTTCAGAAATCGCGTGCATCCTCTATCATCAAGAATCTTATCAAGCATGGATTGGTGACGTCACCAGAATATGGCGTATACCAATTTGTGAAGAAGTAACACCGCTATCAACAGGTGGTTTTTGAAAACCAAGCGGTGAAGCTGTTACAGCCCATGGAACGTCTTAATATAATTTGAATTATCATAATCGAAATTATATTAACCACTTGTGTGAAAATGCCCACTCCCCTGAGAACTCCTCAGACGAGTGGGCATTCTTCTTTCCGTGTATCAAATTTACCTTTGTGGTCACTCAAATCGCCACCAAGTCATGGATCAAAAATCATCATTTTTTATTTGTCCCAGAGTAAGTGCACGGTTTCTGCACTGTTTTTGCACGGTTTCAAGGGATGCAATGGGTACTCTGACTTGCAAAATACGACAAAGGGTGCAGAAATTGCCGGGCAGAAAATCACGATGCTTTGCACAAAAATGACGTAAACTCGAAACTTCTAAAATCAGAGTGTTCTGCCCGGTGGGCTCTTTTAATCAGAGGGCCAGGGATTCGAGTTCCCTCGAGCGCACCAAAAGGACGATAAATCGTTGAAAGAAACGGTTTGTCGTCTTTTTTGTTTTATGCGGGCTTTTTGAACTTGTACCTATGATTTTTTCAAAAATTTTAGAGGTCAGAGGTACAAAAATGAAGAAGATTCAGAAAAGTGCAGTCCGGTTTGATAATCTAAAGCAAGATTTTTTGGACGATAAGAAGTATTCTGGCACGGCAGAAGCCACGTTGAACGGCTATCGGTATGATATTACACGGTTTTTGAAGTTCCTGTCAGATGAACAGTTAGCCGTGAATGAGGCAGGATTCAAGCGGTATGTTATCCACTTGACGGATAGCGGAATGACCGCAAACAGCGTCAACCATTATATCCGTTCGGTGAAAGTGTTCCTTTACTGGTGCATGGAGCAGGACGAAATAGCACCGTTCAAAATCAAGATGGTAAAGGCACAAGAAACCATCAAGGACGTTTACACGCAGGAAGAACTTTGTGCACTGATTCAGCCGCCGAAACGTGAGGACAGCTTTGTTGTCTGGCGCAGTTGGGCTATCATCAATTTTATTTTGGGAACAGCAGCACGAGAAGCAACAATCTGTGAAATGCAGATGCAGGATATATCTTTTGATGACCGAACGATTACATTTCGGCATCTAAAGAATAAACACGTTCAACTGCTGCCAATGTCGGAAGCACTGGCAAGCTGTTTGAAGAAGTATATTTCCCTTTGGCGGCAGGATGCAGACGAAACGGCGTATCTGTTCCCTTCTTTTTATGATGAGCCATTATCCACAAACGCACTGAAACACAGTCAAGCCCGCTACAATCGCAGCCGTGGCGTTGAAAAGACCAGTGTTCACCTGTTGCGGAACTCCTTTGTAAAGAACGGGTGTATGTCTGGCGGCAATGTATTTAAGCTGCAAAAGGTGTTAGGACACAGCACCTTGACCATGACACAGCATTATGCTAACCTGTATTCAAACGACCTGCGAGAAGGATTTGATAGCCACGCTGCACTGGACGGATTGCAGAAAAAGCGGCGTACTGCTATCACAAAGACAGCAAAGCGGAGGTAAGCCAGATGCACAGCAGCTACTTTGTCTTGAAGAATAAGGAAGGAAAACAGGCTGAACAAATTGTAAAGGACTATCTGACAGACCGGGGCTATACTGTGCAGGATGTGAGTGAAGAACAGGATAATTACCAAAATGACATTGACTTTATTGTGCAGAAAGACGGACGCACAAGCAAAATTGAAGTCAAGCTAGATACCCGGTTGGCTGAAACACAGAACATTGCCTTTGAAGATGTGTTCTATCTGAAAGACAAGGAATCAGGACAGATAGAAACACGAGCGGGCTACTATCATTATTCACAATGCGACTTCTTGATTTTTGTAAGTCCTGCTGATAAGAACTTGTACATGGTGCATTTTCGCAAGCTGAA
>ENA-ORNP01003003-ORNP01003003.1-human-gut-metagenome-genome-assembly--contig:-NODE-3003-length-12741-cov-3.756582_pt1 | contig 12741 bp, 11 predicted proteins | sample MGYA00242119_ERZ509030 | MGnify/ENA primary metagenome ERZ509030 (study PRJEB26280, sample SAMEA2338708) | human gut metagenome | biome: human gut; feature: human-associated habitat; material: faeces...
AAAGAAGCCATTTTGAACCTGCTACTTGCTCGTCCGGAACAGGAACCACCCGTGCGGCTGGTCATTCTGGAAGATGCCGCGCAGGTTGATTTGCTTGCCATCCCAAACGTGCGCGCATACTGCCTGTTGGATAGTTATGGCAATATTCAATACCTTCAGGAATGTGTGTAAAAGGACGGATGCAAAGTCTGCATCCGTCCAGTAAATAAACTACATCAATTTTCTTCTCGCTTATGATGGGGTTGTGGCTCGTATTTTCCTTTTTGGTATTTCTGATATTTTCCCGTTCTTTCCGATTGTCCACCAGAATCAAGAGTCTGCTCGTCATAGATAATCGGCTCGGTGCAGACCGCATCCATCAAAATGTGCTCCAAATGCTCATACTCAGAAACCTGATCCAATGAGGCCATAACAAAGGAATCCCGCACATATCCCGCACTCGCAGCCATCAATTCGTGATCCATGTAATAGCCGTAATGCTCAACGAACAGCGTCATCATCATAACCACCGTTCGCGTATTGCCTTCACGGAATGGGTGTACCTGCCATACACGCGGAAACAGCCTTGCAAGATCATGTACAAATTCTTCTCTGGAGAACTGCTCCCACTGTTTCTCTGAAATAGCGGTGAATGCTTTCTCCAAATCATCTGGGATCGCTTCATCGTTGCTGTACCAGACGCTGCGCCCACCCAGCAAACGCTCCCGCTTTTCAATGTTGATAAGCCGATACTTCCCAGCCCAATCATAAATATCGCCAAACAGAAACCGATGGATCTCGCACAATCCGGCAGGTGTAAAATCCGAAAAGCCGCGCTCATACAAGATCATCATGTTGGCGCGGGACTGCTCCGCCTCGATCAGATCAAGCGTTTTCTCATCCCGAATGTCCAGTTTGTTTTTCAGGACAGGAACATCCTCGTATAAATAAATGTCAGACACGGCTGCGCACCATTGCTGCAAGCTTTCTGTGGGAAGCAAGCAGCGCAGATTTCATTTGCTGATCTGTGATTTCACCCTTTGCCCAACAAGCAGAGAGCGTCTTTGCATAATCGGAAACCGGAACGCCTTCAATCGCATTGATCGCGTCGGCTGCCTTGACAGCAGCAATCCGGCGGTTTTGTATTTGATCCATAACAACCGCTCCTTTCACACATCGTATTTTTTCAGTTCAGTATAGCCTAGATTCTAAATAAAATCAATTTTCTTTTTTTGAAGCTCTATTTCACACTATGGAGGTTATCTATGAACCGTGCGCTTTTATCCAAGCGAATATCCTCGCTGCTGGCAGAGGTCTCGCGGCTGAGTAATGCACTTTGCGCCATGAACACAATGGACTTGCAGCGGTATCCGGAAAACTATGAGCTGCTTTCCACTGACGCGGCGCTCCGCGCAGAGCAGATCGCCTGCCGGATGCGGCATCTGGTCTACGGCTTTACCACCGTGCAGAAGCATGAATACCTGACCTCCGCCGCAAATGTCCTCGGCATCACGATCACCGCGCAGCCAGGGCTGGTGGAGATCACGCTCCCGGGGTTATTGCCCAAGAAAAAGCAGCGCAGCGCCGAATATCTGACCGACCCGCTGGAGCAGGCGCTCGGACAGTTTGTTAAAGATCATCCTCTTTCCCATTTTGAGTCGTGCATCATCTGCTTCTGCCATATCTATGCGGTATCTGGCGGACGCGGCCGCATCCGGGACTATGACAATCTGGAAATGAAGCAGATTTTGGACGTTGTCTGCGCCTATCTTATGATGGATGACAATGGGCTTTTGTGCAACGTCTATAACACCACGGAGCTGGGCGAGGAAGATGTCACAAAGCTCTTTGTAATGGATCAAGATATGTTTCCGGGCTGGCTGGAAGAGCATCAAAATGCGCTGGAAACCATGTCGGATTTTTAAGCATTTTTCGTCCTTCTTTTTCAGATACCGCCGCGCATGGTGTTTTCCCTTGAAACATCAGGCGTTTTCGCTTGACCGACAGCGCAAAAATTACCGAAGTTAAGAGCCGATACGGTAAAAGAGGTCACTTTTATGAATCCGACACAACTTCCCACTGATGGCACGCTTCCGCTTCTTGTGCTGCAGATCGTTGCCGTCTCCGGCGAGTTCCCGACCGCCTTTTCCAGTCAATTTCCGGGCGGCAGCAGCTACATCGAAAGCGTGATTGGCAAACTCAAAAAGGACGGGCTGCTCCGTTCGTATACCAAGAACGGTTTGCGTGGACTCAGGCTGACCGCAAGCGCCAAACGGCTGCTGCTTCAAAAATATCCATTTGACCTTGCGCCCTATCTTACAGGCACGTCCGAAACAAACTCTTTGAAGTCAGAACCAGAGCGCCGGCTGCGGCTGCACCGGATGGCCGAGGCGCTTCAGATCCTGCACAACGCGCAAATCCCGTCGCTGCCGTGGGAAAAGCCATCTATGCAAGACTGGCTCTCAAATCCCACTCTATTTCCGGTCTACTATTCCTCCCGCGAGTTCAAAGCTCTCGGCAGTCTTTGCACCAAAATCCGCAATTCCCGCATGACGGGCGTGCTGTTCACAGAACAAGCCATCTTCCCGATCTACAACATGGCTTCGACCTTTCCAAGATGGGCGTACAATGCCGAGATCCGGCTCAAGGCTGTCTTACAGACAGAATTTTGCCGCAATGCACAGTTCACGATCAGTGGCATTGTATTTGGCAGTTCTCCCATGCAGATACCTACGATCCTGAATGACATGGTGCAGAACCATTTTCTTTTGGATGGCAGCTATCCGCATTTCTATTTTCTGACGCTCGACCACTTTGGAGAAGTCGGCGCGTTTCAGTTATGTCAACCGGATATACAGGAGCAGTTGAATGAAATCCTCTCGGAAAACCTCCTGCCACCGTCCCCCGCAATGCCAATCGAACATGACGCTCTGGAGCAGGACGGGTCGCCCGTCCTGTTTTCGTATCTCTGCGATCTGCCAAGGCTGCACCGGTTTCGCTGTGCGCTGACGCTGCGGAACCAGACTGGCAGCATCCTCTGCTTTGACTATCAGGCAGAGGCGCTGCGGGAGGCGTTCGGTGCGCAGGTCAATATCACAAGCATCGACTTTGCCGCTTACGAAAGGATGATGCTCCATCAATAAGAAACAGAAGATCACGCTGGCCTGTTTTCTGCCTGTCGCACTGGCCGCGCTTTTCTATGCGGGCGGCTATCTTGCGCAGTTCATCTACAACTATCAGGCATGGACAGCCGAAGGCGGCACGCCGTACAGCGGCACTTCGCCGCCAATGCCGGATGCAGCGTTCGGCGTCTGTCTGCGGTTTGTATTCCGTTTTCCATACGGGTTATACAGCATGGGAATCTTTCTGGCAGCAATCGTACTTCTCGTTGTGGCGATCATGCACATGGGCGCCGGCGGCGACGGGCAGTACGACAAGACCAGAAACCTGACCTACTCCCACAAGGGCACCTACGGAACCGCCGGTTTTCTCAATCCAAAAGAAGCCGGGCAGGTGCTCGACTTTGTACCGGACCTGCGCAAGCACCACGGCACGATTCTCGGCGAAGTGGATGGCCGTGTGGTCTGTATCCCGGAGAAGACGCGCTTCAATGGCAATCTCGCGATCTACGGCGCGAGCGGCTCGAAAAAGACACGCGCGTTCTGCGTCAACATGATTCTTCAATGCGCGGCGCGGAAAAGCTCGCTGGTTATCTGTGATCCGAAGTCGGAATTGTACGAAAAAACCAGCGCGTATCTGCGCGATCAGGGCTATACCGTGCGCGTGTTCAACTTGGTCACGCCTGCGTCGTCAGATTCGTGGAACTGCCTGTCCGAGATCGACGGGCAGGAGCTGATGGCGCAGCTTTTCTGCGACGTTATCATCCGCAACACAGGCAGCGACCGGGGCGACCACTTCTGGGACAGCGCCGAAATGAATCTTCTCAAAGCACTTGTGCTGTTTGTCGAGCGCAGCTATCCACCGGAGCGTCGGAACATTGGCGAGGCGTATCAGCTGCTTGTAAGCTGCTCGGAAAAGGAGCTGAACGAACTGTTTGACGCGCTCCCGCTGGGGCATCCGGCCAGAGCGCCGTACAGCATCTTCCGGCAATCGTCGGAGAGCGTGCGCGGCGGCGTCATTATCGGTCTCGGCTCCCGGCTGCAGGTGTTCCAGAACGCAGATATTCGCGCCATCACCAGCCATGATGAGATCGATCTGGAACTACCGGGCAAGCAGCCGTGCGCTTATTACTGCATCACGAGCGATCAGGACAGTACCTTCGATTTTCTGTCCTCGCTGTTCCTGTCGTTCATCTTTATCAAGTTGGTACGATACGCTGATCAGAACTGTCCGGGCGGCTGTCTGCCGGTTCCTGTTCATGTGCTCGGCGAGGAGCTTTGCGCCTGCGGCGTTATCCCGGACCTCAGCCGAAAAATCTCCGTGATCCGTTCCCGGAACATCAGTATGTCCTGCGTGTTCCAGAATCTCGCCGGTCTGCAAAACCGCTATCCCAACAACCAATGGCAGGAAATTCTCGGAAACTGCGACGTGCAGCTGTTTCTCGGCTGTACGGACGCACTGACGGCGGAGTTCATTTCCTCACGCTCCGGCGAAGCAAGCGTCGCCGTGACCAGTCAGGCCAAGCAGCTCGGCACATGGCGTATTTCCAACTATACCCCGGAATACCGCGAAACGAGCGGTGTCGGCCGCAGGCGGCTGCTCACGATGGACGAGGTTTTACGACTGGACGTGGATAAGGCGCTCGTCATTATCCGTGGGCGCAATATTCTGGAGGTCGATAAATTTGACTACTCCAAGCACTATGAAGCAAAGAAGCTGCGCCCGGACAAAGCGGCGTCGCACATCCCGCGCTGGCAAAGCGAAGCGCCGCCGGCACCGGATACCCCTGCGCCCCGCACAACTCCAGCACCTAAAAAGGATACTTCTGCAAAAAAGCAGAAGATCATAACCACCAGCAAGGAATCCATTTTATCCAAACCAAAAAAGGAGGAATGACCCATGCCCAGAAAAAAGGAATTACCTGCCCCGGACAGCGGCGAACAGGACGACCTGCTTTCTACTGAACCGCAGGAGTCTCCCGATGCGCCGCTCACCGAGCCGCAGGAGGAGCCCATCCCCACAGAAAGCCCGCCCGATGAGGGCGTGCCGGAGGATGATGCGCCGTCCGAAGAATACACGGAATTTCTTCAGGCATTGAACGAAGCTCCCGCGCTGGAAGAACCGCAGTCTGCTCCGTCTGACGAAACGGAATCGCCGCCGGCGGATGAGAAACCGGCGCTGACCATCCCCGCAGAAGAACCGTCCAATAAATCCACGCCCTCGGAATCTCCATCCGTGCCGCGCAATGACGCAGTTCTGACGATCACAGCCAGAACGCGCATCAAAAGCGAAGCCGAAGCCACCGACGAACTCTGGCATGAGATCCGCAACGCCTACCGGACACGGCGGATCTTAACCGGCACATTAGATGGCATTGAACAGACAGCCGGAGGCAAGACACTGGCGACAGTCAGTGTCCGCGGCTTCCGCATCGCTATCCCGATCCGCGAGATGCTTGTGCTGGAGGAACGGATGCCGTCCGGCAGAGCATATGCCGACTACATGAATCGGCTGAACCGCATTCTTGGCACGATGCTCGGCGCGGAGATCGACTTCATCGTCAAGGGCATTGACTCAACCACGCACAGCGCCGTTGCCAGCCGCCGGGAAGCCATGCTCCGAAAGCGGCAGACGTTCTATCTCAGCAAAGACGTTTCCGGAAACCCCTACATCTATCCCGGCCGTCTGGTCGAGGCACGCGTGATCGCCGTCGCAGAGAAGGTGCTGCGCGTCGAAGCCTTTGGCATTGAATGCGCCATCTTTGCCCGTGATTTGTCCTGGCAGTGGGTGTCCGACGTCCGCGACCTTTACAGTGTCGGCGACCGGGTTCTGGTCCGCGTGCAGGAGATCAGCGGCGAGGATGCCGAGCATCTTTCCATCCGTGCGGATATCCGCAGCACGTTCTCTGAAACCAGCGTGGATAATCTCAAAAAGTGTCAGGTACAGAGCAAGTATGCCGGCAAGGTCACGGACCTTCGCGGCGGTGTGGTGTATATCCGTCTGAACAACGGCGTCAACGCCATCGCGCACACCTGCTACGATTCCAGGATGCCCGGCAAGAAGGACGACGTCAGCTTTGCGGTCACGCGGCTGGATGAAGAACACGGAATTGCCGTCGGCATTATCACGCGGATCATCAAGCAGAACCTGTAATCTGGCAGCGTTCTGCCTATGACCGATTTCATATTTCTTGCAGCGTCCACACTGGAACCGCTGCTGCGCCGTCTGAGGGTGCCTCCCTGACGGTACTAAACTACAAAAGGAGTTTTCTCTATGAAAGCCAAAGAAGAATACGTTGACGCCCCTTGTGAAACACGCTCGAAGGACATTACCGTCTATGCGGTCATTTTCCTCGTCCTGCTGGTCGGCGCGGGCATTTTCCTCGCAGTCAGGCTGCTGCATAAGCCCGCAGATGCGGCGCTTGCAAGCAGCAAATCCGGCATCGTCTACGATTCCAGCGCCGTTGAGGGCGGATGGGATAATCTCAGCCCGGAAGAAATTGCGGAACGCCTGAATCAGAAGGTCGAGGAAGGCATGATCAATATTTCAATGAATACTGCGCCGTACTTTGAAAACGGCACGGCAGAGGGAAATTTGATGCTGGTCAATGAAAGCATCAACAATTATCCGCAGATGGTTCAGATCGTCCGTAATGATACGGGCGAACAGATTTATGAATCCGGCGCCATTGCCGTTGGCAGTAAGATTGAACGTGCGCGGCTGGACGTGGTTCTTCCCGCGGGTACATACGAATGTACCGCTTATTTTCATAACCTTGACCCGGAATCTGGTGCAATCATCGGCACAGCCGGGGCAATCATTACAATTACGATTCAACACTAATTTTAATCAAAGGAGTCATTACAATGAAGAACACTAAGAAAATCGTTTCCCTCATCCTTGCGGTCTGCATGATCGCTTCTCTCGCCATTTCCGCTTCCGCTGCCAATACCGTTGACGCTTCGGGAGGCACCGGCACATCCAGTGTCACGCTCTCGTCCACCGCTGACGGCAGCATCGGCGGCGACCCGGCAGCTACCAAAATGTCCGTAGTCGTGCCTACCGTGCTGCCCATCGCTGTCGGCACTGACGGCACTGTTTCTACCGCGACGGATGCCAAGATCGTCAACAACAGCTTTGGTGCAGTCAAGGTCAACAGCGTTTCTATCGAAGCCGCGCAGGGCTGGTCGCTGGCCGCGTTCGGCAGCAAGGACACCCTCGCCCATGAGAAAGTTAACAGCAACAAGTTCGGTTTCCAGCTCGCCATCGGCGGCGGTGCTGCTGCGGCGACTGATAACAAGAACGCCAGCAAGCAGACGCTTCTGGACAACGCCGTGGAGGGCTGCTTCATGTCCGGCGTGGGCGACACCTCCGCAAACTCCATCGGGATTAGCTATGACGCCATCGTGACGCCGGTTTCCGAGGCGATCACGAACACCGCAATCGCAAGCGTCCTGTTCATCATCGCTTGGGATGCGGTCTGATTGCAATTCATTCAAGGGGAACGTCAAAAGCGTTCCCCTTAAATTCTAACAGGAGGTATTCAACGTGAAGAAAAAACGAATCCTCGCAATGTTGCTTGCCGTTACGTCGTGCCTGTCGCTGGCCGTCAGCGCGTCGGCGGCAAACACGGTCAACCGCAAAGCCACAGATTTCCGCGATTTCGATAAATCCGCATGGTACGCAGAAGCGGTCAGCGCCGCCGTGGACAACGGCTTGCTGTATGGCAAGAGCGCGACCATCATCGACCCAAACGGCGATATGACTCGTGCGGAGATGGCGGCGATCATCAACCGCTCGTTCGGCTGCTACGTGAAAGCCGACATTTCCAAGTACAAGGACGTTTCCAAAGACAAATGGTATTTTGAAGATGTGGCCATGGCGGTGCAAATGGGAACATACAACGGCAGATCGAACACGGCAATGGCCCCGGACGCACCGATCAGCAGGCAAGAAGCCATGACCGTTGTAGCCAGAGCGCTGGAGTTGGACTATGACGCATACGCGAAAACGGACCTGTCCGCATTCTCCGACCGCAGCGAGATTTCCAACTGGGCGCTGCCCTACGTCCGGGCGATGATTGGCGCCGACTATATTCACGGCAGAACCAAAGGTTTAGAGCCATTGGATAACATCACCCGCGCAGAATTTGCACAGATTTTTGCGAACATCATCGGCAGCTATATCACGGTAAAAGGCACCTACGACAAGGATATCAAAGGCAGCGTTCTGATTCGCACCGACGATGTGACGCTAAAAGATATGACCGTGGACGGCGATTTGATTGTTGGCTGCGGCGCGGCGGATGGTAAAATTGTGCTGGACAATGTGACCGTCAAGGGTCGTCTGCTCGTCTGGGGCGGTGGTACAAAAGCCGTGTACTGCAACGCTGGGACGAATATGCCCGCTGTTGTCGTAGCCCGCGTAGACGATGCGGTCAAAGTCATTTATGACAGAGATTCCACCCTCGCCGTGATTGACACGATCAAAACCAGAATCACCGAGCGCGCGAAGCAGAACAAAGAAACCGAAATCATCTTTTACGATGTCAGCGGACTGCGTGAAGCGCAAAAGCAGCTCAACGCCATCGTCGCGGACAATCAGATTGATATTACTGCTCCTGCTCATCTTTACGCGCTTGTCGGGGAAAGCAGCGTGAAAGCCGAGTTCAGAAACAACAGCAAGGGCGATACCTACAAGGTAGAAATTCGCAGAAATAAAGACAATGCGCTGATTGCCGACGCATTTGAATTGGCTGCGGGCAAGAGCATCTCGACGCTCACGCTGTTGAAAGCGCCGGAGTTTGGCAATGTGGACTGCACAGTCATTGTAACTGCGTTCCGTGACGGCAAGCAGATCGGCACGCTGAACACGGAATTGACACTCCATGTCGCGTATCTCTGGCCCAAGGAGGTGCAGTGATGAGTAAGAAAAAAGTTATCACTTTACTCCTGACACTGGCAATGATCCTATCACTGTCCGTGGGTGTGTCGGCGGCTGAAACGACCGAAGCAAAAGTGCCAATTACCCTTACGGTAGTCAATACCGTCACGCCGATTTCGTGTACGGTTCCGGCTTGCTTGCCGGTTTCACTGGTGGATGGCTATGTTGTGACAGCCAATAATGCCATGATTACCAACACCGGCAAAAACGGTGCGATTCGTGTGACCAAGGTGGATGTGCAGGCAGGAACGTTTGAAATCGGCAATTTTGACGATTTTACGGCAAGCAAGAACAGCATCGCACTTAGCATCAATGGTTGTAGCACGAAAGGCGCAGGCAGTCTGACGCTTGTGGACGGCGCGTTTCCGGCGATTGCCGCCGAGAAAAATCTCGCCATCCGCTACAAGGCAAAGGTTTCCGCGAGTGAAGCGGTCACGAACATCAACGCCGCGACGATTGTGTTCACCATCGCCGCCGTCATGGAGGGTTAAGCTATGAAATTCAGAAAAATCACAGCACTTTTGCTCACCCTCTGCATGATGCTCTCCCTGAGCATTTCGGCGTTTGCGGCCAGTGATACGATCGCCAGCGGCACGATCCCGGACAGCAAAATCAAGTGGGAACTTGATTCTCATGGCTGGCTGACCATTTCCGGCAGCGGCGAAGCGCCCGTATTCCAAAGCGCAGATGACCAGCCGTGGGGGGAATATCGGGAACAAATCACGGAAGTCTGGTATGACGATATGGAAGCGTTGACGATTCCAGACCTTGCGTACTGGTTTGAGGGATGCACGGCGCTGACTACCGCTGAATTGCCGCTGGCCCCGGTCATTGGTACGCGCGCCTTTTACGGCTGCTCGAAGCTGAACACGATCATGACCTACTACGGGGAGCAGGAGCTAACGTCCGTTGGAACGGACGCTTTTTGGCGGGAGTCGGATGCTGGGGACACGCTCTACATCGGCATCCGCTACGATTACCCCGCGGCGGCCGATGCCTTCCGGGACTACGATTGGGCCGCGTCCAACCGCAGCTCGCTTCACTATGAGGACGTCTATGGTGTCAGCTTGGCCGCATCCGTCGTTGGCACTTGCCCGAGCTGCAAGCAAAATTCACTGCAAGGCGTCTACGTTGGGAGAACGCATGAAGCGCGTGGTCATGCCGAATACAATAAATGTTATCGGTGCGCTTACACACAGTATCTTGGGACTTACGTCTACAAAAACCACGGAGCTGGTACAGAGGACAGCTGGACCTGCCCCTCCTGCGGCAGCCACACTTGGGTGCTGCAGAGCCAGCAGCCCGCAAGCTGCACAGCCAACGGCTATGCCTATTATTCCTGTGCCTGCGGCCAGGTGAAATCCGAAATGATCTATGCGAGCGGCCATAATTACAGTTACGGGAATTGGATGCAGTATTCGTCCGCGCAGCACCAGCGGTCAAAATACTGCATGAATTGCGGCAGCTCGGATTACGAGTATGGCGCGCACAGCCTGTCCTATGGCTCATGGAGCAGATCATCCTCGACGCAGCACAGCCGCAGCGTGTCGTGCGGCGTTTGTGGTTACAGCACGACCGAGACTGGCTCGCACAGTTATTCCTACGGAAGCTGGTCAAGATACGACGATACGCAGCATCGCAGAACAAAAAGCTGTTCGGCCTGCGGCGATTCCAGTTATGAGTATGCTGACCATGTGGATACCGATGGTGACGGGAAATGTGACACCTGCGGAGCTGCTGTTTCGCTGACGGTTACATGGGATGCAGGCAGCAACGGCGGCACGATCGACGGCAAGGCCAGCTTTTCCGAAACCATGAAGCCGAACAGCAAGCCGACCGCGCCCAGCGCTTCTCCTGTGAAAACCGGATACACATTCAAGAACTGGTATACCGAAAAAACGGGCGGCAAGCTCTATACCAGCGTCACGTCGATTACGACCAGCCAGACGTTCTATGCGCAATTCACTGCAAACACCTATACTGTGACATGGAACCTTGGCGACGGACGTTCGGAAGCGACCGAGCAGACTTACGGTGAAAAACTCGTTCTCCCCACCGATCCGGAACGTAAAAACGCCGAATTTTTAGGCTGGTTTACGGAGAAAGACGGCGGTACAGAAGTTACGGCAAACACCGTTTTCAAGGAAACTGCTGCGACAACGTATTATGCGCACTGGGAAATTACGGAGTTGTTTTCGGTGACAGTTCCGGCGACCCTGCCGCTCGTCGTGGACGAAGCCGGTAAGGTCTATGTTGCTTCCGCTTCCATCGTCAACAATTCTACCGGTGATGTAATGGTTTCTTCCGTCAGCGTTACCAGCAAAAACGGTTGGGAGTTTGTTCCGTATTCGACCAACATGGCAAAGGCCAAAGTGGATGCCAAGCAGGTCGGCTTCAAGATCAATTCTTCCGAGACCAGCAAAACCGGCGCTTCCGAGGTCTTCACGCTGGCTGCGCCGTGGACGGTCAAAGAAGCAGACGCGCTCTCCATCAACTATGATGCCGTCGTGTCCGCCGTCTCTCAGCCTGTGACCGGGCAGGAGATCATGTCGGTCGTCTTTGTACTCGAATGGGCGTAAATGAAAATCGGCAGTCCGGACTGGACGAAGCCGTTCAGGTCGGCAGCACCGCCGCAAAGGTCGTGGAAGGCGCCGCAAAAGCCGGCAAAATCACGGCCGCAGCTGCAAATGGGACCGCCCTCGGCGGTCCCTACGGCGCGGCTGCCAGTGTCGCAATCGTGGCAGCCAAGCACGGGAAGAAGATTCTTCTTGCGCTGCTCGCCATCCTTGCGATCCCGCTGCTGTTCCTCGTGATGCTTCCAACGCTGATCTTCGGCGGCACGGCGCAAACCACCGGCGATGCCACCATTCTGAACGATCAGACGGCAATCACCGAAAACATGAACGAGATTGCATTTGCGGTCAGCGACTTGCTTGGAAGTGGCATTGCCGACGCCGAGCAGCGGATCGCGGACGACTTTGCCGCATCCAGCGCCGATCAGTATGAGATCGTCAACCCGTATGAGAACGAGCGCATCAACAACGTCAATCTGTTCATCTCGCAATACTGTGCCTACCGCGATACGGACGTTGCCGCCATTTCTCTGGAGGATATGAAGCAGCTTCTGCGCTCTGGTATTGGTGAACTGTACGACTATACTTATGAGGACGAAATGCGCGAGGTAGAAGAAACCGCTCTCAATGAAGATGGCGAGGAGGTCACAGAGCTTCGTGAGGTGACGGTGCGGGTTTACACACTGACCTATCGCGGCGAAGCGTATTTTGCCGACTCCATTTTTCATCTGACCGACAAGCAAAAGACGCTTGCGCAGAACTTTGCCGAGAATCTCAGCCTGTTTCTGGGCGACGGCCTGTTTCAGAATCTTTCCTCGTCTGAGAGCGGCTTCACGATCCCTGCGCTTGGAGACATCCGCTACACAGATGGCAGCACAGAGGTCGTCTACTACAATCAGCTCGATGAGCGCTACGCGAACAAGCCCTATGGCACCGACGATATCGGCGGCTACGGCTGCGGCCCGACTTGCATGGCAATGGTAGTGTCTTCCCTCACGGACGATCTGGTCGATCCCGTGGAGATGGCAAAGTGGTCATATGAGCACGGCTACTGGTGCAGCGGAAGCGGTTCGTATCACGCGCTCATCCCGGCAGCCGCCGAAGCGTGGGGCCTGCCGGTTTCCCG
>ENA-ORNP01003010-ORNP01003010.1-human-gut-metagenome-genome-assembly--contig:-NODE-3010-length-12719-cov-3.447173_pt1 | contig 12719 bp, 7 predicted proteins | sample MGYA00242119_ERZ509030 | MGnify/ENA primary metagenome ERZ509030 (study PRJEB26280, sample SAMEA2338708) | human gut metagenome | biome: human gut; feature: human-associated habitat; material: faeces...
AACGGGCAACATCGGCTACGACTGGTTCGGACAGTGGGGCACGAACGACGCACTCGGTGCAGATTACGCCGTAGGAGCCCTCACCTGGGACAACTACTATACGTGGATCATGATGGCCAACAACGTGATCAACCTGATCGACGCATCGGATCTCTCAGCTCTCGATGCCACGGAGCGTTCCTACCTGGGCTTTGCCTACGCCTACCGGGCCATGTTCTACTTCGATCTGGTACGCCTGTACGAGTTCAAGGAGAATACGGTAACCAAGGCAGACAACCTGCTGGGACTCGGCGTGCCCATCGTCCTGCCCTCGACAACCGAAGCAGAGGCCAAGAACAACCCCCGCGCCAAGGTGGACGACATCTACGACACGATCATCTTCCCCGACCTTGACACGGCCGAGGAGTTGCTCTCGACCTTCACGCCTTCGGACAAGTACACCATCAGCCTGCCGCTCATCTACGGTATGAAGGCCCGTGCCTACCTGGAGCGCGGTACGGCAAAGAACGATGCTGAAGCCTACAAGAAGGCTGCCGAATATGCCCGCAAGGCCATCACCGCAAGCGCCTGCACGCCGCTGACGCAGGAGCAGTGGGAGGACCCGACCAACGGTTTCAACAACGCCAACTCGAACAACGCCTGGATCTGGGCTCTGGCCCTCCCGAGCGAGAGCGTTTCGAACCTCTTCTGCTACACGGTGCACATGAGCTGCGAGAACGACTGGGCTCCCTATCACGCAGGCCGCGGCATCAACCGCAACCTCTACAACAGCATCGACACGCGCGACTTCCGCCGCCACTCGTGGCTGGATCCGGACCGCAGCTCGTATGCCTACAAGAGCTGCCGCGAGGACAGCGAGACCTATTTCGCTCAGGGCCTTGCCGACTACGCCAACATCAAGTTCCGCCCGGCTCAGGGTAACTACAAGGACTACAAGGTGGGCGGAGCCGCTGACCACTGCTGCATGCGCGTCGAGGAGATGTACTTCATCGAGGCCGAGGCTACGGCACAGGGCGGAGACCTGCCGGGAGGCATCAAACTGCTCAACGAGTTCATGACCAACTACCGCATGATGAACGGCGCCGTATACGACTGCACGGCCAAGTCCTCGACGCTCGAGAGCTTCGTCAATGAGCTCATGCTTCAGAAGCGCATCGAGTTCTGGGGCGAGGGTATCGTCATGTACGACATGAAGCGTCTGAACATGTCGAGCAAGCGCGGTTATGTAGGTACCAACGCACCGGCTTCGTATCGTCTGAACGTCGATGGACGCGCTCCCTACTGGAACATCGTCATCACGCGCGGCGAAACGCAGAACAACCCGATCATCGCCACCCAGAACAATCCCGATCCGTCGGGCCTCATCGAGCCGTGGAAGGGATAATGGACCGGAACATCGATTAAATAACATCTAAAACAGATTACTGTGAAGACATTCAAATATATCATTTGGGCATTGCTGGCGACCTTTGCACTCGCCGGATGCTCGGACGACCCGACCTACACGCCCGGATCCGAAGAGGACCCGGACAACTACGGCGTCTATTTCCCGACCCAGACCTCCCCGACGGAGGTCGAGGTCGATCCCTCGGAAAAGGCGGAAGTCACCTACAAGGTGCGCCGTACGAAGCTCACCGAGGCCATCACGGTCCCCGTCGTCATCACGACGAGCGAGGAGGGCATTTTTGAAATCGATCCGATCGTGTTCGGTCCCGGAGAATCGGAAACCGAGTTCAAGGTGACGTTCGACAAGGCTGCCGAGGGTACGACCTACACGTGCGACATCCGCATCGAGGATCCGCACTACATCTCGCTCTACGGTCCGAAGGACACCGGACTCTCGTTCTCGGTGATCCGCGCCGGATGGGAACTGGTGAAAAGCGAAGACGGCACGGCCACCAAGGGCAAATGGCGCGATGAGGTCATCAGCAACCTCTACTCGCTCAACACCTCCGGCTTCAACCCCTATCCGGAAATCGAAATGGAGATCTACCAGCGTACGGACATTCCGGGCTACTACCGCATGAAGGTATACGGCAAGGATCTGATTACGGCACTGGCCGGCGGCGCATCGGTAGCCTTCGAAGGTCGCGACGTCTATACGATCGTCGATGCACGCGATCCCCAGAAGGTCTACATTCCCTACCAGTCTACCGGTCTGACGCTCAACTCGTCCGACGGCGAAATCCGCATCGCATCGAACGTGGCCGAGAACTTCTCGATGGATGAGTCCACCGGCCAGTATGGCACGCTGGTAGACGGCGTCATCACCTTCCCCGTACAGAGCGTCATGCTCGAGTTCTCGAGCGCATCCGGCGCATTCTACTACGGCAACCGTGCGGGCATGCTCCGCATCCTGCTGCCGGGTGTCGTGGTTCCCGACTACACGGTAACGCTTTCGAAGAGCGAACCGGCCGACGGCATAGTTGAAGTCAGCGCCACGATGGCAGCCGACGTCCGTACGATGAAGTATGCGATCTTCGAGGGAGCCATGGACGATGGCCAGGCCAACCTGAAGGCTCAGGACATGGATGCCAACAAGGAGAATCCGGATACGTTCGACGGGGAGATCACCGAATCGAGCACCATCCGCATCGAGAATCTGAAGACGGGCAAATACACGCTTGTAGGATGTGTCTATGACGAGGAGGGTACGATGCGCACCTATGCCTTCGTCTCGTTCGGCTTCATCGCCAAGGGAGACGAGAAGCCGGTGATCCTCACCATGGGGCTCGAGGCTACGAACGAGTTTGCCGGCCAGGGCATCACGCCGGACAATTCGGCCAAGTTCTACGCCTACGGCGAAGAGATCGAATCGGTGACCTATGGACTGTTCCGCTCCGACAAGATCAAGGACGTGGACAAGAACGAACTGCTCAATTCGCTGGGCAAGGCCTTCACCAGCGAACAGATCGAGTCGCTCAACAACGGAGGTCTGAGCTTCATGCTCACGGGTCTGAACGGCAACAGTGAGTACACCCTGCTGCTGCGCGCCAACAACGGATACATCACCAAAATTCTGGAAGAGACCTACCGCACGACGGGTACGTTCAACCCGGGTCTGGAAACCTTCACATATGCCGACTTCCTGTCCGAAGACGAGCAGCCGACCTTCGAGGAGCTGATCTCCACGAAGTGGAACTACTACGCCATCGATGCCTCGCAGCAGCAGAACCTCGTCCGCCACAAGATCGGACAGGTGACGATGCGCGAGCATGAAGAAGCCTCGGCAGGACTGGGCATGAAGGCCGTAGGCATCACGGGCCTCTCGGGTATTAAGTTCGAGTCGGGCGGTGAGCTTGTCGGCATTTACATGCCCAACCAGAACTACTACAAAGGCTATGTTGGAGCTCTGGAACTGATGACAGACCAAACACTGACCACAGGTATCTACAACAACAAAGAGACGGTTCTGGGATTTGCTCCCGATGACCTTGCCGGTGTTTATTTCGGACAGTGCATGTTTATGGGCGCCGTTGCAGACGGATACCTCTACTGCGTTCCGTCACCGATCTTCCAACAGCAGCAGGGAATCAATTTCACCTTCTTCTTCACGGGTACGACGAGCACCATTGTTTCGCTGATGTATGACATGATGCTTGTGGACGAGAGTAAGGATATGGGAGGCATCCCGGGAGCTGCCGTACAGCGCGTGGCCGAGATCCGGCGGTCGCTGCTCGAAGGCTTCAAGCCGGGCAACTTCGTTGAACTGCCGCAGTTCAGCGGAACTCCGGGCCACCTCGAGACGATTCTGCCGGCCCTGCCCGTAAACCTCGCTTCGGATCCGATGCCGGCTTCGGCACCGTCGCTGAAGAAGGCCGAGGTGAAGACCTCCGTAGTCCGGGGTATCGCCCAGACTGCAGCTGCGGACAACGGTCTGGTCAAGACGGCGGTTCGCGCCAAGTAACGGACGCAAGCAAAAAAACGGAGGGAGAGACCGGCGTTTCGGCATAAAGCCGATCTCTCCCCTTCCTCCGAAAAAGATATGCCGACCATACAATGAAAACAAATATGCAGAACACCAAGAAATTTCTGATTCTCGCAACCTTGATGCTTGCAGCCTGCACCTCCGACCCGTTCCAGGAGTCGCCCGATGCAGTGGACCAGGCCGCAACGATTGCCGAGGCCAAAATATGCAACAGCTCCGAAAACGCATTCAAAGGCAAGCTGATTGCAAAATTCAACGACGAGGCGATCCCCGCACTCGAGCAGGCCGCAAGCCGCTATGCGGCAACCCGCTCGGCAATGACCCGCTCGGGTATCGAATCGCTGGACGAGATTCTCGCAGCCATCCACGTTACCTCGATCGAACGCGTTTTCCCCGTAGGCAAGAAGGAGGCGCGCACCCGTGAGGCAGGGCTCCACAAGTGGTATATCCTCGAGTTCGACAAGGAGCAGGATCTCGACGAAGCCGCACGCATGCTGGCCGGAGTAGCCGAGATTTCGAAGATCCAGTTCAGTCTGGAGCGCAAGAAAACATATGACGGCAAGGTCTATCCGTTCCAGGATGCCCCCCCCCACGGTCAGACCCGTGGTATGGTGACGTCGGACTTCAACGACCCGAACCTCTTCTGGCAGTGGCACTACATCAACAATGCCGACCAGGCCATCGCAACCGAAGCCGTTGCAGGAGCCGATATCAATGTGGCCGATGCATGGAAACTCACGGGCGGCAACAATCAGGTCATCGTGGCTATCGTGGACGAGGGTGTGAAGTACACGCACCCCGACCTGGCGGCCAACATGTGGACCAACCCCGAGCCCAGCGAGGAGTACGGTTATCAGGACATCCACGGCTACAACTTTGCCGATGATGGCCCGATTACGTGGGACAAGCTGGAGAAACTGCCCAACGGTCAGATAGACGGCGACTCGAGCCATGGTACACACGTGGCCGGAACCGTCGCCGCCGTGAACAACAACGGTATCGGCGTAGCCGGCGTGGCCGGCGGTACGGGCAACGGCGACGGCGTACGCCTGATGTCGTGCCAGGTATTCTCGGGTGTGTCCAACCCGTCGGACGAGATTATCAGCCGGGCCATCAAGTATGCAGCCGACCACGGAGCATCGATTCTCCAGTGCTCGTACGGTACTTCGGCCAACTTCACCTCCGACCGTCAATACGAAGAGAACTCGCCGCTGGAGATCGAGGCACTTCGCTACTTCATGGCACAGAACAACTGTGCAGCCATGGACGGCGGTCTGGCCATCTACTCGGCCGGAAACGAGTCGAAGAATATCTCGAGCTTCCCGGGCGGCTACAGCAAGTGCATCTCGGTAACGTCGATCGGCCCCGACTGCCTGCCGGCCTACTACACCTGCTACGGTCAGGGTTGCAACATTGCAGCTCCCGGCGGTGAGATCGTCGGCTTCTCGGGCGGCGAACGCGCCGGCGTACTTTCCACGACCTGCTCGGAACTGACCGGTTCGGACTATGGCTACATGCAGGGAACGTCGATGGCCTGCCCCCACATGTCGGGTGTTGCGGCGCTGGGTCTCTCCTACGCCTTGAGCAAGGGAAAGCACTACACGCGTGACGAGTTCATTTCGATGCTCCTGACGGCTGTAAACGAGATCGACTCGCGTTTCGAGGGTACCAAGTCCACGGGAGCCAAGATCACCCTGGAGGACTACCGCGGCAAGATGGGTACGGGTCTCACGGACGCCTACCAGCTGCTCATGCAGATCGAGGGTACGCCGTGCCTGAAGGTTTCGACCAACAAACTCGAGCTCATCACCCTGACCAAGCACTTTGGCGGCTCGGCCCAGGACCTGACCTATCTGGATGTCGAAATGTCGAAAGAGGACATGGACAAGCTCGGGATCACCTCGGCTCCGAAGATGTACAACGGCCAGCTGATGATCAAGTGCACGAAGCCGGGAGTCGCCCGCATCAAGGTGAGCGCCGTCGGTGGCGGCACGCGCCCGGGTTCGGAGACGATCATGGGAGGTATCGAGATTTCCAAGGAGTTCGCCATCATCGCCCGCGAAACGGGCGCCGAGAATGGCGGTTGGTTATAACAAACTATAGCGCATAAACGATCAATGAAAAAGTATATTTATCACCTGCTCGCAGCCACGCTGCTCGTATTCTTTGTCGGATGCTCGGAAGACGACGGTCCGACGGTCGCCCCGAGCGTTGTGGGCGAATGGCACCTGACCACCTGGAACGGAGAGACGCCGACCGATTTCGATATCTACATGGAGCTGAAATCGGACGGAACGTTCAACCTCTTCCAGAAGTACCAGACGTCGGCATTCGTCTGCTTCACCGGTAACTACAGCGCAACGGAGAACCTGCTCACGGGCCGTTACAACGACGGTGTAAACTGGGGGTCGAACTACACCTACGAGGTGAACGGCGACAAACTGACGACCACCAGCGAAACCTCGACCGCCGAGGTGAGCGTCTACACGAAGACCACCATTCCGGACGAGGTTCGGAATGCTCCGGTAGTCCGGTCCGAGGCAACTCCGGCCGACTTCGGACGCTTCCTCTAATCGCGGAGGAGCGGAACAACGAAGAGGGCAGACCCGACGACGGTCTGCCCTCTTTCCGTCTTGGGCGGAGACGACAGGCCGCACAGCACGCCGCCGCATGGAGTTCCAGACATACGGCATCCCCCGGTCGGTCCTGAACGGTCCGACCAACAACCTCTGACCGGGCAACTGGCAATAAGTCAATATCGCGTCGTTCTGGAGGAGATACGGATCGCAAAACGGCAGCGAATCCACCCCACCCTGCCCGACCGGCATCCAAACAAAAGCGGACCGGCACTTCCTGCCGGCCCGCTTCGGATGTCAAAATCGGAATCAGAACATGTAATCCCAGGCCGGAAGCTGTTCCGGACGGCTGTCGGCTGCCTTCCGGGAACGCTCGTCCAAATAGCGGCGGTTGATCACGATCCGGAACATGTACTCGTCGAACCACGCATCGGTGAAGGTCATGTATCCCTTGTGGCCAGCATCGGGGCCCCAACTGTTCTCGAACTGCCACTTGAGCGGTACGTCGTTCTCGTCGGTATCTACGGCGATGAGGGCCATGGCATGTGCCGAACCGCTCTGCCGCGTCAGAATCCGGGCCTTCTTGTCCATGTCGAGGCGTACGCCGAAGAGCGAAGCGTAGTCGAACATCCCGGGATCGCAGACCCCCGAAGCCGAATCATACTGCTTGACGTCGCACGAAGCATACATCGCCTCACCGGCCTTGATCGAGGCGATGGCCGCCCGTTTGATCACGTCGTTCGGCAGGTTGAGATAGACCCAGTTGATACCCTCGACCGTATTGCGGTAGTTGCTGATCTCGTAGACCTTGTAGTACTCGCGCGTCGGGTCGTTCATGATCATCACATAGGAGCGGGGATCGTAATCGTCCGGGATGCAGCTGCGGTAGAACTCGAGCGGCGTGGTACGCAGCGTACGGACCTCGCCCGAGGTGGTCTCATAACGCCACTCGAACTCCGTCGGCGGTTCGCCGAGGCAGAGCGCCAGCACGCGGTAGACCTCCTTCAGAATCCCGCGCTTGGCCTCGGCCAGCCGGTCGGCTCCGACTCCCCGGGCCGCCAAATCACGCAGCTCGCAGCCGCCGCGGCGCAACAGTTCCTTGAGCACCGTGCGCATCTGCGACGTGTTGTTCGAATGGGCCGTCTCGGGCATGACCTCGCGGGGAACCACGCCGTACTTCCCGGCCACGTTGTAGAAGAGGTTCCACACACCGCCGTCATCCACAGGCGACTTGAAGAAGAACTCCACGTCGCGGTCGGTCATCGGCCGGTCGGCCGTCGCAAGGACATTCTCCAGAAAAAGGTTGCTCTTCTCGAAGAGGTCCCAGAAATAGCAGAAGTTGTGCGAGAAGTCGAAATCGGCCACACCGAGACGTTCGATCACCGCGGGTCGCAGCACATTCATCGAGGTGAACATCCAGCAACGCCCCGACTGTTTCTGGTCGGTGATGCCCTTCACCGCTACGCGGTATTTGAAATAGTGGTCCGTACGGCCCTGCAGTGCGCGGTTCAGGGCCAGCTTCTTGAGGTTCGCCTCGTTGGTGAGGATGTTCTGCAGCGCGATGGTCTGCGGGTCCCTGACAAACGAACGGCGGATCTCGTTCAGGTCGTTTTCCGTCAGCTCCTGGGCCGACACGGCGAGTGCTGCCGAAGCGAGCACCGCCGAAAGCAGGATTTTCTTCATGGCTTGCGTCCGGTTATTCGGGTTATTGTCCAAAGATACGAAACTTGGGGGATTTACACACGCCGCAGGGACAAAAAAGCGCACTTTTCACCAACGACATGCGGCAACTTAAGAAAATAATTATTACTTTTGTCTCCGCAATCGGGAGAGATGCAGGAGTGGTTGAACTGGCCCGCCTGGAAAGCGAGTAAACCCCAAAAGGGTTTCAGGGGTTCGAATCCCCTTCTCTCCGCCAGATGGTAAGGATGTTACGATGAGTAACATCCTTATTTTGTTTTGGTCACACGTCTAACCGTATAGCTGTTTGTCCATTCATCACCCCTCTTTCCTGGTCTATATTGATAGACGACAGTACAGTCCGACCGAAAGCATTGCTAGGATGATGGAATAAACCAAGTCGATGGTAGCGGAAACAAACTACCGACAAAGACAGCATGCTGCAGAACCTCACAGATAAGACTCTGCAGTATGCTGTTTTTTTGCAAAAGATCTTTTTCAAGGGCTACATACCACACGGCTGCCGGTAAACTACAGTTTCTCTGGGAAAGAGTTTATTTTGTTCCACCCGGTTCTGCACGATGTGCGCTACTCTTCGAACTCGTTGAGCAGATCATCGCAGGCTTTAGCGTGGCGACGATATTGCCACAATGTAATAATGACCGCAATGAGTGTGTATGCAATACCGATTGCGATGATTAGGTTGCGGTTGGCCGAGTTATCGATGCGGGCGAGAAGCTCGATGAAGATATATGAGATCATCGCAATGCAGGGAATGATACTGACGGCCAAGGCACGGCGGTAAAAGCGACGATAGGAGGTTATAGCATAAGTGACTGTACGCGTATCGCCATCAAGCAGATGGTCCATGCCCAATTTGCGGTTGATCCAGATTGTGGCAACGAGATCGATCAACGTCCACAGTGATACCAACACACCGAACAGTAGCGGCCAGTGGGTAGTGATACAGATAATCCAAATTATGGGCAAGGTCAATACATCGAGTATCATGCGATTCCGAATCCCCTTGCTCACGGCTTGCGCCGGACGAAGACGTGCTGCTTTGAAAAAACGTTCGTTCAAACGCTCCTGTTGCTTCATCTGTGCTTTGAGTGCGTTGTAATCGGCTCTCAGTGCTTCAAGTTCTTGTCCTGGGTTGCGTTCCATATTCATACTTTTTCTTTTTAGGCGTTAGTCTTTTTTGAGTCGCTCCTTGATGCGCACCAACTTGAAGGAGACATTCTTGACCGAGATACCTAGGATTGCGCCTATCTCCTCATAGCTCAGGCCTTCGAGCCACAACAAGATGACGCTTCGATCGACAAGTCCCAACTTATTGATTCGCTGATAGAGCTGTTTGATCTGCATTCGTTTTTCGAGGTCGCTGTCAGAGGATTCCGGCTTCCTCGTTTCCGTATGTTTTGTCTTCTCGCGTTTACGCTTGTTGCTGAAGTTGATACAGTAGTTCAGCGCCACGCGGTAGATCCATGTTTTGATATCGCTACGACCCTCAAACCCGTCGTATCCCTGCCATAGCCGCAGAAGAATCTCCTGATGCAGATCGTCCACATCATCGGCATCACGGGAAAACATATAGCAGACAGCGTATATGGTCTGTTCATGCTCCTTGACCAGTTTGGAGAATCGTTGTTCTTTTGTGTTCATCTTCACTTCGTTTACCTATTAGACAGACAACAGCCCGAAAAACTATACGACAAATGCGATTTTTTTGAAAAAAAGTCTATTGCCGTCCGAGATCAAGGCCGAGGTCGCATTTATAAAAATACGGAAAATATGATAAATCCATAGCGTTTCTTGACAGCCAGAATCAGTGTGGCCAAGCCAGCCGTAACCTCTCTCCACAACAGAAACGAGGATGCGGACCGGCTGTTGGCCGACCCGCATTTTTTCATCCTGACTCCCTCCGGGCACTGCAACTGCTGCGGGCCGCAACGGCAGAGAACCGGCAGTCCGCCCGAAATCCGATCCGGAAAATCACCCCGTTCGTCGATACAATCGCCCCGCTGGTCTATTTCAATTGGACGTGCACGCGGGAGTGGGTAGCTTTGCGTCAAAACCGAACGAAATGAAACGCAAACTGCTCATCGGATTCATCGCCCTGCTGGGCTGGCAGATGGCCGCAGCGCAGGATACCACGAAGGTCTGGACACTCCGCGAATGCCTCGACCATGCATTGGAAAACAACATCGAGCTGCGACAGAGCCGCAACGAGATGCTCTCGGGAGTCGAAGACACGAAGGAGGCCCGTGCGGCACTCTTCCCCTCGCTGACCGCATCGACCTCACAGGGATACACGAACTACCCTTCGTCCCAGGCCACCGACCGCAACAGCTACACGGGCACCTACGGCATCGAGGCCGGCATGACACTCTACAACGGCGGAAAACTCCGCACGGCGGTCAAGCGGCAGGAGGTGCAGAACCGCATCGACGAACTCTCGGTCGAGGAGACCGCCAACGACATCCGCATCGCGATCGTCGAAGCCTACATGCAGTGCCTCTATGCCATGGAGTCGGTCACGGTGAACCGCAGTACGGCCGAAGCATCGAAGGCCCAGCGCGACCGCGCCGAGCAGATGTGGCATGCCGGGTCGATCAGCAAGGTCGATTTCGCCCAGTTCGAGAGCCAGTATGCAAGCGACCGCTACCAGGTCGTCGTTGCCCTCACGTCGCTCGACAACTACAAGCTCCGGCTCAAGCAGTTGCTCGAGCTCGACATCACGGACCGGATCGAGCTGGTGGCCCCTACGGTCGGGGAGCAGGAGTTCCTCGCACAGCTTCCGGAGAAGACCGAGATCTACGAGACGGCACTCGGGGCCATGCCGGAGATCGCACGCGGCGAACTTTCGGTCGAGGCGGCCGAGCTGGAGATCCGCGAGGCGAAGTCGGGATTCCTGCCGTCGCTCTCGCTCACGGCCGGGATCGGAACCGGCCACATGTCGGGAGGCAGCTACGAAAGCGGCTCGCAGATCTGGAACCGCTTCAACGAGAACGTGGGGCTGACGCTGAGCATCCCGATCTTCTCGAACCGCAAGAACCGCACGGCGGTGAACAAGGCCCGGCTGGCCGCCGAGAACAGCCGCCTCACGTGGCTCGATCTGAAGAAGACGCTGCTCGAGGAGGTCGAGGGGGCCTATCTCGATGCCGTATCGGCACAGTCGCAGTATGTCGCCGCTGCCGAGAAGGAGCGCTACGCACAACAGAGTTACGAACTCACGAGCGAGCAGTTCGCTGTGGGCATGAAAAACACCGTCGAGGTGCTCACGGCCCAGAACGAACTGACGGCGGCCCGTCAGGAGGTGCTGCAGGCCAAATACATGGCCCTGCTGAACATCGAACTGCTGAACATCTATCAGGGTCGCGACACGGAAGCCAATTATTAAAAAACGCAATAGACGATGAAACGGAAAAAGGTGCTTATCACGGCGGTGGCCGCCGTGGTGGTGGTCGGCGGGGCGTGGCTGCTGCTGCGCACGCCGAAGCAGGACGGGATCACGCTCGAGACGGCCGCGACGAGCCGCATCACGATCCGGAATTCGGTCATGGCCACCGGTACGGTGGAGCCGGTCACGGAGGTGGATGTCGGTACGCAGGTGTCGGGCATCATCGACAAGCTCTACGTGGACTACAACGACGTGGTGCACGCCGGACAGCTGATCGCCGAGATGGACAAGGTGACGCTCCAGGCCGAACTGGAGCAGTCGGAGGCCGAACTGGCCAGCTGCAAGACCGAATATGAATACCAGACCAAGAACTACGCGCGAACCCGGACCCTCCATGAAAAGGAGTTGGTCAGCGACGCCGAATACGACGAAGCCTTCTACCTGTACGAAAAGTCGCGCAACGCCTATGAACAGGCCCAGGCAGCCATCGTCAAGGTGAAACGGAATCTGGACTATGCGACCATCACCTCGCCCATCGACGGCGTGGTCATCAGCCGGGCCGTGGAGGAGGGCCAGACCGTGGCGGCCAGCTTCGAAACCCCTACGCTCTTCACCATCGCGCAGGACCTGACGCAGATGCAAGTCGTGGCCGATGTGGACGAGGCCGACATCGGCGAAGTCCGGGACGGGCAGCGCGTGGAGTTCACGGTCGATGCCTACCCCGACGACACGTTCGAGGGCACCGTACAGCAGGTACGCCTCGAGGCGACGACCGAATCGAGCGTCGTGACCTACGAAGTGGTGATCTCGGCCTACAACCCCGACCTGAAGCTCAAACCGGGGCTGACGGCCAATGTCACGATCTACACGCTCGAGAAGGAGAACGCACTGGCCGTGCCGACCAAGGCACTCCGCTTCGTCCCCGATGCCGGGCTGCTGGCCGAACTGGGTGTGACCGTAGCCGCCGAAGGCGGTTCGGAACCGGGCAAGCGCGAGCTCTGGGTGAAGAACGGCGACACGCTGACTCCGCGTTACGTCACAACGGGTGCGGCGAGCGGCGAACTGACCGAGATCGTCGACGGGCTGAACGACGGCGAGGAGGTGGCCGTCTGCCTGACGGCGGAGCGGACGG
>ENA-ORNP01003011-ORNP01003011.1-human-gut-metagenome-genome-assembly--contig:-NODE-3011-length-12716-cov-2.944712_pt1 | contig 12716 bp, 9 predicted proteins | sample MGYA00242119_ERZ509030 | MGnify/ENA primary metagenome ERZ509030 (study PRJEB26280, sample SAMEA2338708) | human gut metagenome | biome: human gut; feature: human-associated habitat; material: faeces...
TAGCTTTCGCCATAAGGTAGTCGTACTAATATCTAACTCTTTAGCCATTTTAGTTCTATTACCATTATATTTATAATAAGCATTTAAAATAGGATCATATATATTTTGATTTTTTATAGGCTCAAAATTCTTTTTTGCCATACATCTTTTAACAAATTCAATTGAAAGTATTTTTGAAGAAGCTTCAATGACAATATATTTAATATTTTGAATAATTTCAATATCATTTCCGTCCCAATTAAGATGTGCAAGATATTCTATAACCTCATTATCAACCTTTATATTTTTTTTATATTTCAAAATAAAATTATCAAAAGTATCCCTTATTAAGCTTATTAGATCATCATACCTTGAATTTAGAGGCGGAATTTGTAATTCAAATGGTTTTAAATAATAGAAAAGTTCATCAATTATTAGCTTATTTTTATGTAGATTATTAAGTGAATCATCACTTATAAGGATGAATCTTACATCAGACTTTTTTTCTTCATTTAAATCAAATGAATCTCCTTTTGCTACATAAGAATAAAATAATCTATTTTGGATTCTTATAGGCAAATGATTAAATCCAATCAAAGCTAATGTCCCTCCATTTGCTGCAAAAATAGCTTTATTAAAGATTAAATCTTCCATTTCTTCTTCTTTGTAAAAGCAGTTTATTCTAATAAATGGACCATTTTTTCTTTGACTAAAATTGTGAATTGCTTCACTTATATTTTCCTTATCAAGCCCACAACCACTACTTATAAATAAAGGATCTGATTCAACAGATAATAATTTAGCAAGTCTAATCATATTTTTATAATCTTCTGATTTAGTTTGAATTGATTGAAAAGACGCCAATGCAACATAACCATTAGTATAATCTTCTTTATTTACATTAAACGTATGAGATACAATTGATACTGATAAAATTAATTCCTTAACTACATTTTCTAATATTACTGGTACAAGAGTGTAATTTAAAATATCTTTTTGATATTCTAAGACACCTTGATAAATTTCTAATTTTCTTAAAAACATTTCATCTATAACTTTTATATCTATACTATCAAATACATCTTCTATATTTTTACCTATAATGTCATATCCAATGTAGTTTTGAGCACTTTTATTGGCAAGCTCTATTTGATGCATACGATTTAATTGATATATTTGATTAAATGATACGTCAAGTAAAGTGTTAAATTGCGGATAATTCTTTAATTCATTATCAATGGTAAATGACATATTCTTAGCTGTTTTTAATGCATTTATTATTGAATCAATTGATGAATCGCAGAAAATAGCTTCCATATTTTTCTCTTTAGCAAGACGAACAACTTTATTTCCACCTATAACAACATCAACCATATCTCTTTTAGCTTCTTCAAGCTTAATGCTTTCATCATCATTTAGCATCTCAAGTTTAATATTAGCGTCAAAAACCTCATCTAGATGAGAAATATCACCGAAGGTATTTTTATATCCAAAAAGAGTTATATTTGGCCTTTTCTTTTGGGCTATTTCACAAGCCTTTTTAATTAGTAAAGCTATTTCATTTGAAGTAAGACAAATTGGAACAATTGTAAATGGTGTATTTTCTTCTAAATAAGTTGCTTGATATCCTCTTGCTACGACAATTTTAGCTTTACTTTTAGTTATTTTTTGAATAACTTCATCCATACTCATAACATCAGATAAGATAACATCCGCATTAACCTCTAATGTTTTGATTGCATCTAATGCTATATCACGTAAATACTCTTTAGGAACAACTACTAAAATCTTAGCCATAATTACAACTCCTTAAATTCTTTTATACTATATTTATATCACTTGAAATAATGTTTTTCAAGGAACTTTTTTAAGATTAAAGCTTAAAGAAATTATTTAAAAATAGATTATCATTTTAAAAAAAATTATTATATGCTATAATTTTTTAGGTGATAATAATGAACTATAATGAAATTCTTTCTAATTACAAAAAATATTTTAATACTGACCTTAATATGCTTGATGAGTCATACACTGTAATTTATTCTTCAAATTACATAAATATTTCTTATAAATACCCTGTTAGTGAAATCATTAATACCACCTTCTATTGTAATAATGATGTAATTATACCTATTTGGAAAAATTATTATTTATCCCTTAATAAAGATTTTAATAAACCAGAAATTTCCTTATTATGTCAATTTTTAAGTGATTATATTAAATCTGATGACCTAAATAATAATATAAATGCATTTCTTTTTGAACTTCTCAATTCTAAAATAGATTCTTATAAACTAGAAGATTTTTTCAAACTATATAATCTCAAAAATGATGTTGCAAGGGTAATAGATATTGAATTTCATGATAAAGCTTCATTATTTATCGATAAGCTTAAATCCTATATTATTGACTCTAAAAACTATTTTTTAATTACTCATTCTCCTCTTCATATAAGTATTATTGATTATACACTTGATGATAAAATAATATCTGATATTTATTATTTAAAAAAGAAAGATAAAATCATCTTAAATATTGGTATTGGAAACAGTTATCCTATTAATTTAATTTCAAAATCCTATCAAGAAGCTAAGGAAGCAATTTTTATTTCAAGAACCTATAATCTTGATTTTACAACCTACTATTCTAATCTAAGACTTGAAGAGGTTGTAAGCAATCTAAGCAAAGCTGAAAAGGAACGTATATATAGTTCTTCTTATTATCAAAAGCTTAACAATCTTAATCTTGATATGCTTGAGACAATCAATACCATTTTTAGTCGAAATTTGCATTTAACAGATGCAGCCAAAGACCTTTATATTCATAGAAATACGCTTGTATATAGAATTGATAAAATTAAAAATTTAATTGGACTTGATATTAGAGAATTTAACGATGCTATTTATTTAAAATTTTTATTAATTCTTAAAAGATATGAAAATAGCGAACAAAAAAACTAGATTTTGGTCTAGTTTTTCTTTTTTTATATTTTTACACTAAATTCATCTTATGAAGAATTTCATGTAATTTTTGTTTTTCAGCCTCAGTAAGCTCAGAAATTGGATCTAAGCATTTTCCAACAGGAATTCCTTGTTGAACAAGTCCTTCCTTAATTACAGCAGGGAATGTACCCATACCACAAGCAATTCTTAATGGAGCAAGCTCGAATTGAGCCTCTAATGCTTTTTTATAATCGCCTTTAATATAGTTTTCATAAATAGCTACTGCTACCTTTGGTGCAACATTTGCACATGAAGAAATAGAACCTGAAGCGCCATACATTAAACCAGCATAAATTAATGTATCTCTTCCTACAAGAACATGGAAATCTTCAATATCTCTTGTAAGGCGGATATATTCAGCTGTATTAGTCATATCGCCTGTTGAATCCTTTATAGCAATAATATTAGGAATTAGAGCTAGCTTAGCACAAGTTTCTGGTGTTATGGTAACATTAGTCTTTGGCTTATTATTGTACATAATAATAGGTAATGTAGTACTTTGGGCTATTGTTTTAAAGTATTTATATACTTCATCTTGTGTTTGTGATACAAACATAGGAGTTAAAACAGAAACAGCATCAACACCGATTTCTTCACAAATCTTTACAAGCTTAATAGCGCCTCTTGTAGTTATGTGATTACATCCTGCGTAGATTTTAACTCTACCTCTAGCTTCGTCTTTGACAGTTTCAATTATTTTACGATATGTTTCATCATCAAAAGCGTAAAATTCACCTGTTGTTCCTAAAGGGAAAAGACCATGAACACCGCTATCAATTAAATGATTAACCATTTGTCTTAAAACAGGGTAATTTACTTCACCTTCATCGGTAAGAGGAGTAATAATTGGTGGAATAATTCCTGTAGGTGTAAAATAATTACTCATGACGCTTTACCTCAACACCAGCAAGCTTTTCATAGTACTTAACTAAGCTTGAATGGTCTTCCTTTGAATATCCATCAGCCTTTAAATAACTCATCATTTCCATCACATTAGCAGTAAGTGGAGTTGGAGATGCAACTGCGTGAGCTGCATTTAAGGCATTATTTAAATCCTTAATATGTAATTCAATTCTGAAGCCTGGCTTAAAGTTTCTATCAAGCATCATTGGAGCCTTAGCGTCAAGAACAGTTGAACCAGCAAGTCCTCCACGAATTGCCTTATAAACAAGCTCAGGATCAGCACCTGATTTTGTTGCGAATGTTAAAGCTTCACCTACAGCTGCAATGTTACATGCAACAATAATTTGGTTAGCAAGCTTTGTAATATTTCCACTTCCAAGAGGTCCAACATAAACAGCACTACCAGCCATACACATAATTAAATCATAATATTTATCGAAAGTTTCCTTTCTTCCTCCAGCCATTACAGAAATTGTTCCATCAATAGCTTTAGGTTCACCACCAGATACGGGGCAATCCATTAATTCAATACCCTTCTTTTCAAGTTCAGCACCAATACTTCTTGTTTCAACGGGATCAATACTTGACATATCAATTACAACTGTACCAGGTTTAGCTGCTTCAATAATACCACCCTTACCTAAGCATACATCACGTACTTGAGGTGAATTTGGAAGCATTGTAATAATAACGCTACATTCTTTAGCAACCTCGCTACCATTTGCTGCTTTCTTAGCACCAAGTGCTACAAGCTCATTTACTGCATCCTCACCATGACTACATACTACAAGATCATGTCCTTTTTTTAATAAATTCTTGCTCATAGGTTTTCCCATGATTCCAAGTCCGATAAATCCAACCTTCATATAAATGTCCTCCTTAGTTGTTCTAACCATATTATATAAGCATTTTCATTTCAAGACAATTGACAAAGCTTACAAACATCAAAAAAGTTTTATATATTTCTAAAATTTATTTCATTTCATTTCAAAATAAGATTTTTATATTTAAAAACATTTCATTTTTAGCATTAATTCATTTCAAAGTTTTTCTTTAGAATTAAACTTTTTTTCTTTTCATAAAAAATTTCGCTACTTAATCAATAGATTTTCAATTTTATATATGTATAATATATAATGTATAGCGGAGGTGATTTTATGAAATTTGTCTTAGCTCCTGATTCATTTAAAGGAACTATTTCAGCTCTTGAAGCTTCAACAATAATGAAAAATAACATTTTAAAGCATTATCCAAGCGCTATTATTGAAGAACTTCCTATCGCAGATGGTGGTGAAGGTAGTGTTGATGCTGTATTAAGAGGTGTTGGTGGCGAAAAAATCTATTGTAAATCAACTGGTCCTTTTGGCGAAAAGCTAAAGGTATATTATGGTATGAAGGAAACTACAGCTATCATTGAAATGGCTTCTTGTGCTGGTATTACAATACCTGATCATTTAGATCCATCTCATGCTACTACTTATGGAGTTGGTAGCGTAATCTTAGATGCGATTAAAAATGGTGCTAAAAAAATCATTTTAGGACTTGGTGGTAGCTGTACTAATGATATGGGTGTTGGTGCTGCTATAGCAATGGGTGCTAAATTTTATAATAAGGATAATGAAGATTTTTTTCCTTCTCCTTTAGAATTTGGTGAAATTACAAATATTGATTTAACTGACATAAAAAAAACAATTGGTAATGTTGAAATATGTGCAATGTGTGATATTACAAATCCTCTTTATGGCGAGCATGGTGCCTCCTATGTATTTGCTCCACAAAAGGGTGCAAATAAAAATTTAGTAAAAAAACTTGATAAAAATTTAATTTTATTATCTAATATAATAAAGGAGAAATTAAATATAGATGTTTCTTCTGTTGAAGGAAGTGGCGCTGCTGGCGGAATGGGTGCAGGAATTATCGCATTCTTTGGTGGAAAACTTACTTCCGGAATAAATACTATATTAGATTTATTTGATTTCGACTCTAAAATCAAAGATGCTGATTTTATTTTTACTGGTGAAGGAAAAATTGATAGCCAATCAGTTGATGGTAAGGTTATATCAGGTATTGCAACACGTGCTAAACGCCAAAATGTTCCTGTTATTGCCTTATGTGGAGCAATTGGTGATGTTCCTGATAAGGTATACGATATGGGTGTCACAACTATTATGAGTATTAATCAGCAAGCTATGGATTTTAAAGAGTCTAAAGCTTATTCTAAAGAAAATTTAGAAGCTCAAATGGATCATATAATAAGATTAATTAAAAATATCAAAGGAGAATAATATGAAAATTTTTGTAAGAGCACAGGATTTAGGTAAAAAGGACGCACCTACATTAGCTAAGGAAATAAAGGCATTAGGCTTTGATGGACTTCAGCTTGCGATTAACAAGGCTATTGAAGGTGAAACAGCATGGCCTGGAGAGTTAAGTGAAGCTCGTGCTAAAGAAATTGCCAAAACATTTTTAGATGAAGGTCTTGAAATTCCTTTAATTGGTTCTTATTTCAACCCAGTTCATTCTAATAAGGAGCTTGTTAAGCGCAATATTAGTAAATTTAAAATGCACCTTGACTACTCTCACTTTTTCAATACAAAATACATTGGTAGTGAAACCGGATCATATAATGATGATAAATGGACTTATAATCCTTTAAATAGAACAGAGGAAGCCTTTGAAATTGTAAAAAATACCTTTAAAGAGCTTGCCATATATGCTAAGGAAGTAAATTCTAATCTTTCAATTGAAGGCGCAGATGGACATTGCATGTACTGTCCTAAGCAATTAAAGCGACTAGTAGATTCAATTGATAATGGACATGTATTTGTAACGGTTGATGTATATAACTATTTAAATGAACAAAATTATAGTAAGGAATATCAACATCATATAATTGATGAATGTATTGAACTATTTGGAAATAAAATCAAAAATATTCACCTAAAGGACTTTACAATGGATGAGAAACCTCTTCTTAAGGTTGGTCTTGGTGAAGGATTAATGGATCTAGAATATATCGTTGGAAAAGTTAAACAAAATATTCCCGATGCTAACTTGATATTTGAGGGTGTTCCTAAAGATAAAATGGAATCAAGCCTTAGATATATAAAACAAATTTTAGAAAAGGAGTGAAATTAATGAAGCCATTATACATTAAAATAAAAGATAATGATAATGTTGCGATTGCCATTAAGGAAATTAAAGAAGGCACTGAAATAATGGATGGAATAGTCACTAAAACTACTATTCCTCAAGGTCATAAAATAGCTTTGACTGACATAAAAAAAGGTGCTGAAATTATTAGATATGGTGTTGTACTTGGCTATGCAAAAGACCTTATTCCTAAGGGCTCTTGGATAAACGAATTTATGCTAGATCTTCCTACACCACCATCTCTTGATGACATGGAGTGGGGTAAAAAGGTTGATGTAGTTTTGCCTGAGGCCCCAAGAAAAACCTTCTTAGGATATGAAATACCAGGTGAGAAATACGCTGGTACAAGAAACATTTTAGGTATTTCTACTACTGTTCAATGCGTATCTGGTGTACTAGATGTAGCAGTTGAAAAAATCAAAAAAGAAATTCTTCCAAAGTATCCTAATGTTGATGATGTAGTCGCAATTAATCATGCATACGGCTGTGGTGTTGCGATTAACGCACCTGAAGCTGTAATTCCTATTAGATCATTAAAAAATTTAGTTCATCATCCAAATTTTGGTGGTGAAGTAATGGTTGTATCTTTAGGATGTGAAAAGCTTACTGTTGAAAAACTATTAGATGAGGCTGATATTAAGCCTGAAAATGTAATTGTTCTTCAAGATATTAAAGGTTTCGATAATATGATGAAGAAAATTTGTGAGATGGCGGAAGAAAAGCTTAAAAAGCTTAACCAAAGAGTAAGAAAAGAGTTACCTCTTTCTAAGCTTTGCATAGGAATGCAATGTGGTGGTTCTGATGCATTTAGTGGTGTTACAGGTAATCCTTCAGCAGGATATGCCTCTGATATGCTTGTTGCAGCAGGTGCTACAGTTATGTTTAGTGAAGTAACTGAAGTTCGTGATGGAGTTCATTTCATCGCTGAGCGTACTGTTTCTAAAGAAGTTTGTGATAAACTTGCACGTGAAATGAAATGGTATGATAATTATTTAAAGAATGGAAATGTTGATCGTTCTGCAAACCCAACCCCAGGTAATAAAAAGGGTGGACTTTCTAACATTGTAGAAAAGGCTATGGGTTCTATTGCAAAATCAGGTACTGCTCCAATTGTTGAGGTATTATCACCTGGTGAAAAGCCTACAAAGAGTGGCTTAATTTATGCAGCTACTCCTGCTTCTGATATAGTTTGTGGCCCTTGTCAATTAGCTTCTGGTATTACACTTCAAGTATTTATTACAGGACGTGGTACTCCTTATGGACTAGCCGTAGCCCCTGTAATTAAGGTTTGTACTAGAAATGAAATGAAGGAAATGTGGGATGACATCATTGATGTCAATGCAGGTCCTATCGCAACCGGTGATGCAACAATAAAGGATATTGGAACATTACTATTTAATGAAATTCTTGATGTATGTAGTGGAATTAAAAAATCTAATGCAGAAAAGCATGGACTTAAGAATTTCTTGTGTGTTTTCAACCCTGCTCCTATTACATAGAAATAAAAAAGACTGTGAATCTAACCTATGCTTCACAGCCTTTTTTTATTTAAAAATATATTTCTTTTTTAGTTAAACTTCCCCATTAAAATTTTCAAACTATCATCCCTAGCAAAATTACTATCTATTAAAACTATTTTATAAGCTCATATTTAATTAATTTATCTTTTATATATTTATATTGCTAAAACCTTCTTGTACATTTTCAAAATGCACCCCCTACCTTTTGCGATGCAACCCCCTCTATTTTTGGCATAAAAAAATGCAACCCCCTAAACTGATGATTTTATTTATTATGATAAAAACGATGCTAAAAATACGGTGAATTTCTTATTGTACGGTATCGAACTCTGGTGATTTTACCTTTTTTACTCCTAAAAATAAAAAAATTGTGACAGATTTCTCGTATCACAATTCTAGTTCTTTTATGTCAAAGTAGAAATGTTTTAATACAATTTTAGCACCCTACCTTGTAATCGTGTAAAAATTTTAGCACCCTTACTCAAATCGTGTAAAAATTTAGCACCCCTAATAAATCATCTTTACTTCTTTTTTCATCTCTGCAAATATTTTTACTAGTTCATCATTTGCAGCATGCATCTTTGCTATTAATTCCTGTAAACGAGGTATATATTGTTTTGGATTATCTTGAAAGGCCTTAGTAAATAAATCATCTTTAAAGACGTTATGCACAAAGAAATTTCTTTCTGTTCTAATTTCAGTAAGGAAATCTATAAATTCCTTTTTAAAATCCGTTCTAGACTTTATGTTTTCTAAAAGCTTGCCAAGCTCAAGTCTATCCATTTTTTTATACCAATCATCAGTTTTTCTTAATAATTCAGCATATTCAAACTCGTACATAGAATCTTCTTTATCAAAAGCTACTAAAATTTCATTTAATGCGAGTATATTAGCTAAGTTATATTCAATCATTTGAGAAAGGTTGACTACAAAGCCAACCATTCCACATACTTTTTTATAATATCTTTTTTTCATCATTTATTATTCCCAGAATAATTTTGGATAATCATTATCACTAAAAATCCAGCTACCTTTGCCAGTACTTTCATTATATGCTTTCCAGAACATATTGTCAGTATAAGTTGTAGAACCATACTTACTTGATATATAAGTACCTGTTACTTTACCAAAATTGCTTGTTGAACTAAATGTATGGTAACAATCTGTAAATGTAACATTAGTTAAACCATATCCTATAGTTGATTTGACAGCCGATCCAGAAACGGAACCTGATCCTAAGCATTGTTTTACTGAGCCAACAGAACTATATGCAAATATACTTCCTGAATATTTATTTCCTGAAACACTTCCTGCATTGTATACGTTTGTTAATTTTATCTCATATGTTACACCTAATAAACCGCCCGCGCATGGTGCTGAAATATTTCCACGATTATAGCTTTCGCTTATTTCGACAGAAGGCAAAGCCTCTCCACCTGTAGAATAACAACAGCCTATTAATCCGCCCGCACCTAAGAAAGTATTGTCTGTAGTACTAGTAATGTTACCTGTGTTATAGCAAAGTGTAATAACAGCATAATAATCAACTGAACCTACTAAACCGCCTGCAGCCTGAACTGAAGTGATATCAGCTTTATTTGAACTTTCAGAAGCATAGAAGGCTGTACCACATTTACCAAGTAAACCACCTGCATATAATGTCGAATTAATTTGACCTTCATTTGATGAATTTAATGCATACATCATTTTTGTAGCAGTACCTACTAAACCACCTGCATATGATGCGTTAGTGATGCCTATAAAATTCTTACAATTTGAGATTATTTCAAAGCTAACTTTACCGAATAATCCACCTGCATACACTGGATATGAAGAGCTTTGCTTAGCTACAACATATGAACCACTTGTTGTAATTCCCTTAATCAAAGGTTCTTCATTAGTACTTGAAGATAAATCAGTCAAATCAATTCCTGCTAAAGCTCCAACATAATATGTTTTCTCTATATTTTCAGAAGTAAACTCAAAATCTTCAATAACTAAATCTTCAAAAGTTGCAAATGAAATATAACCAAAAAGTCCAAACGAACTTCTATTTGTGTAATTACTTGTATCAATCGTTAAGTTTGATATTTTATGACCATTACCATCTAAATGTCCAGTAAATGGTGCGCTATTTATTCCGATTGGATTCCAATTTACCCCAGATAAATCAATGTCATTCATTAAAATAAAATCACCATTTAGATATGTTCCCATCTTTAACAAATCTTCAACTGTATAAATTTTTACTGTCCAATCAACTGTCAATGTAATATCACTAGTGAAATTCCATTTAGTTAACGAATGTCCAGTTGAATCTGTTATAGGTTCATCATTATATAACCAACCAGTGAAAACACCATAATCATTTGTAGGAACTGGTAATGTGAAATCTTCATCATAAGTGACATTTACTGTTGTTTTTGATACAGAGCCAGCACCTGGATCTAGTGTTATTGTATATTCATTTGCTGTCCACTTGGCTGTCAATGTTGCATTAGTTGCTATTGACCATTTACCATTATTAACAACTTGAGAATTATAATACCAACCAGCAAAAGTATAACCATCTACTTCATCAACTGTAGGTAATGTAACATTTGAATCAAAAGCAACATTAATTGAAACAGGGTTAGTTCCCATTTCATTAACAAAATCAACTGTATATTCATTTGCTGTCCATTTTGCACTCAATGTCATGTCATTTTTTACAACATCAGAATTAAAGTGCCATTCCTCATTATTACAATACCATCCATCAAGTGTATAACCAATTCTATCTAGTGTAGGTTTCTCAACTTTATAACCATCTTTAATTATTTGTGATACAACAGTTGCAGAATATCCTGTGTTAAAAGACACAGTATAAACATCTATCGCAACAATATCAGTTTTTATTCCATTAATTATATAAAATCCATCTTCTGATATTTCAACGCTTGAAACACCGTTTACTAAAGAATCACCTATCAACCCTAAATCAGCTGTCGAGCCATCTAAATATGTAACAATTAAATGCCCATTATTATTAATTGTATAGAAATCAGGAATCTTAGTTGTAATATCAGTTTTAACACCATTTATTACATAAAATCCTAAACCATCTACTTCTACGGTACTTAGTGATTCAATTAAATTCTTACCAAATTGTCCTAAATTTTTAGTTGATTCATCTGCATATTTTGCAATTAAATTATTATTTGAATCCAAATAGTATGATACAGGCTTTTCTTGAGATATTTTTGTTTTAACACCATTTATAACATAATAGCCATCTGAGCTAACAGTTATCTCACCCAAAGAAAGAATTATATCCTCTCCCCATTCACCTAAATCATTCTCTTTTCCATCATCTAAAACAACAATTAAGTTTCCTTCATTATTTATATAATAAGATGTTGGCTTAGCATCGTTTCCACAACCTACTAAGCTGAAAATCATAACTAACATTATTACTAAAGTAACAAAAAACGAACCTATTTTTTTCATTGCATTACACCTTCTTTCACAAAAATATAATTCATAAACAAAAAGAAAAGATTTACTCTTTAATAAATTATATCATAAAACTGTATTTTATGATAGCATCCAGCACATATTTGTACGAAAAAAACACCAAAGATATAGCAATTGTAGCTATTAAAGAAAGAATTGATATAACTAGGTTTGTAATCTCCATTATTCATCCACCTCAATATTATACTTTTTAAAATATGGTTGTAATTTTCTTCTTGTTTTAATAGTTGGAATGTATTTAACATTTTCCCATCTATTTATAGTTGCAAAAGAAACATCTAGAAGTTTTGTAAAATCTTCTTTAGTCAATAACATTTCATGTTTTATTTTTTTGACTGTTTCTTTATAAATCATAAACACTCCTCACACATATTTTAATATTGTATGAATTATAACATTTTTTTGTTATTTTATCTATCTAGAGTATAGATTTTTTTGCAAATTTGTCTCAAAATTATCTCAAATTTCAAATTATGTAAAGCAAAAAAAAAAGAAAAGGTGTTAGATTTGGTAGACCAAAGATATCTACTCGATTTAACACCAATGAAATGTTAGATCAATTATATTAATGATAGAATAACAAATATCGAGATAGTAAAATTAATTGCAGTATTAAGAGGGACATTTTAGACTTATAAAAGAA
>ENA-ORNP01003018-ORNP01003018.1-human-gut-metagenome-genome-assembly--contig:-NODE-3018-length-12696-cov-3.732933_pt1 | contig 12696 bp, 9 predicted proteins | sample MGYA00242119_ERZ509030 | MGnify/ENA primary metagenome ERZ509030 (study PRJEB26280, sample SAMEA2338708) | human gut metagenome | biome: human gut; feature: human-associated habitat; material: faeces...
CAAAGATAATTTCCATCTTCTCTTGGATATAAAGGTTTATATACTACCATTCTTTCTTTTGTTTCCGAATCACAAGCTACATTTTCTACAAAATAATAATTTCCTTTAAAATGACGATAAACTTTTCCAATTTCTACATGTTCCATAAAAATACCTCCATTATACAAAATATATTCTAATAAATTGGGCTAAAACAAGCACAATTTAATTTAGACAAACAAAAATCGTCCTTATAAAAATATAAGGACGAATATAATCCGCGGTGCCACCTTAAGTTATTATAAAAATAATACACTCGATTAGTAGGATAACCGCCTAACTTACGGTTTAGTTTTCACTAAAAACATCTAAGAGTAGATTCACATATAAATTTTATTTACTTACACCACCCGTAAACTCTCTAAAAAAATTAAATATGTTACTATTCTCTTATCAAACGTTTATATTAATATGTAACACATTTTAACATAATATGTATAAATATTCAATAAAAATCGTAAAAAATTATTAATCGGGATTTGGGGGACGTTGGTTAAATCCTGATTTGACACTTGGAAAATTATGTTAAGTATGGTATAATAAAATGCAGAAAAAAGTGAAGGAGGCTCAAAAGAATGAGAGAGTTTAACAAAAAGAATAGCGAGAAGCTATTCTTACTGAAGGTATGCTTACCTGCAGCGTATGAACAAATTGGAAATGAAGGTGTTGAAGCAGTCGAAAAGGGCTGGGCCAAGGAACAGGATTTTAAATTTATCAACGACCTAGTTCACAAGTATGTAGCAAAAGCTACAGAAGAAGCCATTTCTTATGAGGGAAGTATGCAGGAGAAGATGGAATTAATCAGAACATTCAACTACTTCTTATATGCGTATATTGAGAGAACAAGTCCAAAAACGTTGGAAGAACTGAATGTTGTAATTAAAGAGTACTATGAAAATGTCGAAGATTCAGTCATATTAGGAGGTTAAATGCATATGATTTTTAAAGACAGATTCGAAAAAATGTCACGTAAAGACTTGGAAGAAGAAATCCGCGTATATAAGGATTTCTCCAAGTATACTCGGAAAGAACTGGAGAATGAATTAAGAATTCTTCTTCCAGATATTAATTTGAACGAATTCTCTGACCAGGACTTGGAAGATTTGTTAAGAAGTAATTATACCTTCGAGGAGTATAGCACCGAAGAGCTTCGGGAAGAAGCAAGAAGACATGAACGCTTCGAAGAGTGGAGTAGAGAAGAACTCGAAGAAGATTATGAACAGTTAGAGAACACTGAAGCAAACGCTGAAAAGTACAAGAATATAAAATGGATTCTTATAGCAGTGCTCTGTGCTTTTTTAGGATACTACTATGGAAGTATGAATACAAAACTGAACTATCTAGAACAGAGAACAGAGCAACTTCAGCAGGAGCTGAATTTTATCGAGTATCAGAATGAACAGTTGGAAGACAGAGTAGATACCTTGTCAGATATTATAGATTTGATAATAATTTATATTACGTCTGACGACCTTCCAGAAGTAGAAAATCCGAGTACATCAGCACAAATCATCTGAAAAACCAAAACTTCACATCTTTTTCCCCTGGCGAAAGCCGGGGGCATTTCCTTTTTTTAAAAAAAAATAAAAATTTTATAAAAAACGAAATTTTGTTTGACAAACAAAAAATCATATGATAGTATGTAAAAAAATAAAGTGGAGGCGTGAACAAGTGAAAAAAGATAAAAGTGACTTAAATAAAAGAGAGATTGCAATCTTAAACTTTATATCAAAGCAAATAAAAGCTAATCAATATCCACCATCAGTAAGAGAAATTTGTAAAGCTGTAGGGCTAAATTCAACAGCAACAGTGCATGGATATTTAGAAAAATTAGAACAAAAAGGTTATATAAGAAAAGAATCTCAAAAAGGAAGAGCGTTAAGAGTTGTTAATGAAGAGGATGTTATAAGAAAACCAAAAGATTTATATGCTGGTAAAGAATTGGTAGATGTACCAGTTGTAGGAAAAATAACTGCAGGTGCACCAATATTAGCAGTAGAAAATATAACAGATACTTTTCCAATTCCTTTAGATTTCGTAGGAAATTCAGAAAGCTTTATGCTAACTGTTAGAGGAGAAAGCATGATAGAAGCTGGAATTTTAGATGGAGATTATATTTTAGTAAAAAAACAAAATACTGCTGAAAATGGGCAAATTGTTGTTGCATTAATTGGAGATGAAGCAACAGTAAAAACATTTTATAAAGAAAAAGACCATATTAGATTACAACCTGAAAACAGCACAATGGATCCGATTATTGTACCAACATGTGAAATCCTTGGTAAAGTGGCAGGAGTATTTAGAAAAATGTAATTCACACAAAATTTACAATATATTTCTTGACAAGATGACACCGTGTCACATATAATGATATGGTGTTATTTATGTTATAAAGAATTTAGAGGAGGAAAAAATGCTAAAAGTTTTAAAGAATTTAAAAAATTCATTTATATCAGTTGTGTTTATAGTTCTATTATTGTTTGTACAAGCACAAGCTGATTTAAAATTACCAGATTATACTTCAAAAATAGTTAATACTGGAATACAAGCAGGAGGAATAGAAACAGCTGTACCAGAAATTATTAGTAAAGATGATTTTGAAACAATATTAATGTTTACAGAAAACAAAGAAGATATTACTAATAATTATACATTAGTGGGAACAGAGTTAACTAGCCAAGAGCAAAAAATTGTAAATAAATATATAGGCAAAGACAAAACAGTAGAAGCCGGAAGTGCATATATATTAAATGATATTAATAAAGAAGAAAAAGAGAATTTGGCAACAAAATTAGCAACACCATTATTAGATGTTTTAACAATCACTAATGAAGAAACTGCTAATCAAATAAAAAGTCAAATGACAGCAAATATGCCAGAACAGCAAAAAGTATATATACAAGATAAAAGTATAAAAGAAATTTTATCTATTATGCCAGAAGAACAGAAAAATGAAGTGCTTGAGAAATTTACAAGTAAAATAAATGAAATGTCTGATTCAATAAAAAGTCAAGCCGCTGTTTCTGCTGTAAAACAAATGTATAAAAATATTGGAATAGATACAGATAAAATTCAAAACAGATATATTATAATGGCGGGATTTCAAATGCTTGGAGTAGCATTAGTTAGTATGGTTTCAGCAATTATAATTATGTTACTATCAGCAAGAGTAGCTGCAAAACTATCAAAAACATTAAGAGAAAAAGTTTTTGCAAAAGTATTAAGTTTTTCAAATGAAGAATTAAACGGATTTTCAACAGCATCATTAATTACTCGTAGTACAAATGATATCCAACAAATCCAACAATTAATGACAATGTTATTTAGAGTTGTTGTATATGCACCGGTTATCGGTATAGGAGGATTTATTAAAGTATTAACAAATAGTGATAGTTCAATGGCTTGGATTATAGGTGTTGCAATACTTGCAATATTATTTGTAGTTGGAACTTTATTTATTATAGCAATGCCAAAATTTAAAAAATTACAAGAATTAACAGATAAGCTAAACTTAGTATCACGTGAAATTTTAAGTGGCTTACCTGTAATTAGAGCTTTTAATACAGAGAAAAAAGAAGAAAGAAGATTTGACGGTGCAAATAAAGATTTAATGCAAGCAAATATATTTGTAAATCGTGCAATGTCAATGATGATGCCAATGTTAATGTTAATCATGAATGCAATAACTGTACTTATAGTATGGGTAGGAGGACATAGTGTAGACCAAGGACTTGCACAAGTTGGAGACATGATGGCATTTATTCAATATACAATGCAAATTGTAATGGCATTTTTAATGATATCAATGATATCAATTATGCTTCCAAGAGCATCTGTATCAGCTAAACGTATTAATGAAGTATTAGATACAGCTCCATCAATAAAAGATAAAGAACAAACAAAGAAATTTGATCCTAATAAAAAAGGCTTAGTAGAATTTAAAGATGTATCTTTTAGATATCCAGATGCTGATACAGAAATATTATCTGATATAAACTTTACAGCTAAACCAGGAGAAACTACTGCCATTATTGGAAGTACAGGAAGTGGAAAATCAACAGTTGTAAACTTATTACCTAGATTTTATGATGTTACAGGTGGAGAACTTTTAATAGATGGTGTAAATGTAAAAGATGTATCACAAAAAGATTTAAGAGCTGTTATAGGTTTTGTGCCACAAAAAGGAGTGTTATTCTCAGGAACAATAGAATCAAATATAAAATATTCTGATGATAATATGTCTGATGAAATGATGATTGAAGCTGCAAAAATTGCACAAGCTACAGAATTTATAGATACCAAGGAAAAGAAATATAAAGATGAAATTGCACAAGGTGGAAGCAATGTTTCAGGAGGACAAAAACAACGTTTATCAATAGCTAGAGCAATAGCAAAAGACCCAGAAATATATGTATTTGACGATAGCTTCTCTGCACTAGATTTAAAAACAGATGCCGCATTAAGAGAAGAATTAGCAAAAAGAACTAAAAATAAAACAGTAATAATAGTAGCACAAAGAATTAGTACAATATTAGATGCAAATCAAATTATTGTATTAGAAGAAGGAAAGGTAGTTGGAAAAGGTACACATGAAGAATTAATGAAAGATAATGAAACATATAGACAAATAGCATTATCACAATTATCTGAAGAAGAATTAAATAAGAAAGGAGGAGAATAATATGCCAGGACCAATGGGAGGACCAGGAAAAAAATCATTAGAAAAAGCAAAAGATTTTAAGGGAACAACAAAAAAATTGATAAACGAATATTTATCTAAATATAAAATCGCTTTAATAATAGTTTTTATATTTGCAATTGGAAGTACAATATTTACAATTGTAGGACCTAAAATACTAGGAAATGCAACAACCGAGATTTTTAATGGTATTGTTGGTAAAATTTCAGGCGGAGCAGGAATTGATTTTGGAAAAATAGGTAAAATATTATTAACTTTAATTGGTTTATATGTTATTAGTGCATTATTCTCTTTCATTCAAGGATTTACAATGACAGGAGTTGCACAAAAAATTACTTATAAATTAAGAGAAGATATATCTAAAAAAATTAATAGATTACCAATGAAATATTTCGATAAAAAAACACACGGGGAAGTATTATCAGTAATAACAAATGATGTTGATACATTAAGTGCAAATTTAAACCAGAGTATTACACAAATAATAACATCTATTTGTACATTAATTGGAATTTTAGTAATGATGTTTTCTATAAGTTGGCAAATGACTTTAATTTCACTTGTTATTTTGCCGATATCAGCATTGTTGGTAAAAAATATTGTTGGAAAATCACAGAAATATTTTAAATCGCAGCAAGATTATTTAGGACATGTAAATGGCCAAGTTGAGGAAGTTTATGGAGGATTAAATATTGTAAAAGTATTTAATGCAGAAGGAAAAGTAACAAATGAATTTAAAAAGGCAAATGATAATTTATATCATTCCGCTTGGAAATCACAATTTTTGTCTGGACTAATGTTCCCAGTAATGAATTTTATAGGAAATGTAGGATATGTAGCAGTAGCCGTTGCTGGAGGGTATTTAGCGATTCAAGGGACAATAACAGTAGGAAATATACAAAGTTTTATACAATATAATAAACAATTTACTCAACCAATAAACCAAATTGCACAAATTTCAAGTATGCTACAAGCAATGGTTGCTGCAGCAGAAAGAGTTTTTGAATTCCTAGAGGAAGAGGAAGAAAAAGATACTGCAAAACAAGGAACTAGTGCTGAACAGCTAAAAGGTAATGTTAAATTTGAACATGTAAAATTTGGTTATGACCCAGAAACAACAATAATAAACGATTTTAATTGTGATGTTAAAGATGGTCAAAAAATAGCAATTGTAGGACCAACAGGAGCTGGTAAAACTACAATGGTTAAGTTACTTATGAGATTTTACGATGTAACAGATGGTGCAATTCTAGTTGATGGAATAAATATTAAAGATTTTGAACGTGGGGACTTACGTAAAATGTTTGGTATGGTATTGCAAGATACTTGGCTATTTGGTGGAACTGTAAAAGAAAATATTAAATATGGTAAAGAAGATGCAACAGATGACGAAGTAATTCAAGCAGCAAAAGCAGCACATGTGCATCATTTTATAAAAACATTACCAAATGGATATAATTCAGTTTTGAATGAAGAATCAAGTAATGTATCAGCAGGACAAAAACAATTATTGACAATTGCAAGAGTAATATTGACAAATCCGAAAGTATTAATTTTAGATGAAGCTACAAGCTCAATAGATACAAGAACAGAAATACAAATTCAAAAAGCAATGGATAACTTAATGAAAGGAAGAACAAGTTTTATTATTGCACATAGATTGTCAACTATAAAAAATGCGGATTTAATTTTAGTTATGAACCATGGAGATATAGTAGAACAAGGTACACACGAAGAACTACTTGCCAAAGGTGGATTTTATAGTGATTTATACAATTCTCAATTTGAAGAGACAGAAGAATAACTAAGTCCCAATTATTAAACATAAAAAACAAAGTTTGATAATTGGGATTTGCTTTTTCCTTTGGATTTTTGTAAAAAATCTGTGAATAATATTTCTTTTTATGAAATTTTGTGGTAAAATATCATACGAAAAGGAGAGAGATGAATGTCAATGCAAGAGATAACTGAATTTTTAGATAATAAAATAGAAAAAAATGAGAATATATTAGAAATAACATTTTTCGAAGTTCGAGTTAAAATGAATTTATCAGAAGAACAAACTCAAGAATTTTTGAAATTATGTAAAACAAGACTTGAAAACTTAGGATATCAAGTATATTTTACAGGAGCTAAATATACATATGGAGGAAGAAAAAAAGTAGTAGAGTCAAATGATCTAATGGTAGCAGTAAAAGAAGAAATAGAAGAATAAAATAAAAAACAAAGGCAAAACTATAAAAGTTAAAACCTTTGTTTTTTATTTTAATAAAGTTATATTTATTTTAAATGCTTGATTTTATAATATTAGTCTTTTCTGCTTCCAAATATAGAAAGTATTCTTAAGAAAATATTAATGAAATCTAAGTATAATTGCATTGCACAATAAATATGAATTTTCTCTTGGTCTATTTCTGGTTCACTTTGCAACAATTTTACTTTATTAATATCATATATAGTAACTCCACAGAATAACGCTAGAATTAGCCAATCAACGCATAAATCAAAAATAGAATTATGAATAAATAGATTGATAAGACTAAGCACAATTCCAGCAATTAGAAATACAGTAATATATGGTCCCCAAGAACTTAAATCTTTATCTGTTTTGTAGCCAATAAAAGATAAAATTCCGAATACTAAAGCTGAAATTGCAAATAAGTAGATAACAGAATATAATTCATAAACTACAAAAACTACTGACAAAGTAATACCATTAAGCATTGCATATACAAAATATAAAATTCCCACTGCTGCTGGTGGAAGTTTTCTAAACAAGAAACTAAATAAAAGTACAGCAACAAGCTCAACTATTAACAATATAGTAAAAGAGCCATCTGTAATTATACTTTCAAATAAGCCAGAAGAGTATGTATACCATGCAATAATACCAGAACCAAGTAAACCTAAAAACATCCAGAAAAATGTTTTGCCAAGGATTTTGTTGTTAGTGGTTACATCATTTTCCATATTCAATTACTCCTTATATATATTTAGGTTTTATATGGATACCTATAAACCAAAATTTCTAATGTAATTATATATTTATAAATGATTAATTTCAAGGATTATTGCAAAAATAATATTTTATATTAAATGAAAGATAGCGATAAAATAGTTGAAAAAAGCCTATGCAAATGATAAAATTACAACATAAATAAAAGTAATATTAATTAAAAAATAAATTAGTTGGGAGAAAATGAATGAGTAAAGTAAATTGGACAAAAGAACAAGAACAAGCTATATATGAAAAAGGCTCAAATATATTAGTAGCAGCTGCAGCTGGTAGTGGAAAAACAGCAGTATTAGTAGAAAGAATAATAGAAAAAGTCATTAAAGACCATATAGATATAGACAAATTATTAGTAGTAACATTTACAAATGCAGCCGCTTCTGAAATGAGAGAAAGAGTATTAGATGCAATATACAAAAAATTAGATGATGAGCCGGAAAACGAAGTATTACTAAGACAAGTAACATTACTAAACAAGGCCAATATATGCACAATAGATTCATTTTGTTTAGATGTAGTAAGAAATAATTTCTATATGCTAGACAATTTATCTCCTAATTTTAGAATAGCAGATACAACTGAAATAGAATTACTAAAACAAGAAGTAATAGAAGACATATTTGAAAAAAAATATGAAGAAGAGAATAAAGATTTTTATAAACTAATAAACACATATACAAGCTACAGAGATGATACACCTTTAAAAGATTTAGTTATAAAAATATATACATATACTCAAAGTAATCCTTTTCCATACAAATGGCTTACAGAAAAAGTTGAAATGTTCAATATCAAAGACTCATTAGACAAAAACTTTGCAGAAACTATATGGGGAAAAGAATTGCTAAAAGAAGTAGATGAAGAACTAGTAAATTCACTTTATATATTACAAAACCTAGAAACAAAACTGTCTTTAGAACCTGAATTAGATAAATTTTGGCTAACAGTAAAGGATGATATTGATTTGATAAATGGTCTAAAAAATAATCTTGGCAATTGGGACAAATCTTATGAAATATATCAAATGCTAAAATTTAACACTTGGCCAAGGCAAGCTTCACATTTACCATTAAAAGATGAAGCAAAACAAATAAGAGACAATGTTAAAAAAAATGTAAAGAGAGTATTAGATAAAATATTAATATGTAATTCAAAAGAAGCTAATCAAGATATATATGAAATGTATACTACATTAGATAAACTAAAAAATTTAGTATTTGAATTTGAAAAAGAATTTGCTAAAAGGAAAAGAGACAAAAATATTGTAGACTTTCATGACGTAGAACATTTTGCACTTCAGATATTATTAAAAGAAGAAAATGGAGAAATCAAACCAACAGATATTGCAAAAAAATACCAAGAAAAATTTGAAGAAATCGCAATAGACGAATACCAAGACAGCAACCTAGTGCAGGAATATATACTAAATTCGGTATCAAATGGAAATAACGTATTTATGGTTGGAGATGTAAAACAAAGTATATATAAATTTAGACAAGCAATGCCTGAATTATTTATTGGAAAATATAACACATATAAATTAAAAGAGCACAAAAATGAAGAAGATGCCTTGAAAATTCAATTGTTTAAAAACTTTAGAAGTAGAGAAAATGTGTTAGATGTAACTAACTTAATATTCCAAAATATAATGAGTGAAAAATTGGGAGATATAGATTATAACAAAGAAGAATATTTGAATTTAGGGGCAAGTTATAGTAAAACTGAGTCTCAAGAAATGAGAACAGAAATACACATTATAGATTTAGCAGAAAATGACGAAAATACAAACATAGAAAAGCAAGAAACTAACGACGAAGAGGAAGAAACCGAAAGAATAGAAGATGCAGAGCTAGAAGCAAAATTTGTTGCAAACAAAATTAAAGAATTAATTAACAGCGGATTCCAAGTATGGGATAAAAAAGCTGAAAAATATAGAAATATAACATATAAAGACATAGTAATTTTACTAAGATCAACATCAAACTTAGCACCTGTATATGAACAAGAACTAATAAACCTTGAAATTCCAACATTTGCAGATAGCTCACAAGAATACTTAGATAGTATAGAAATTCAAACTATTATGTCATTACTAAAAATTATTGATAACCCAATGCAAGATATACCGCTTGTTACAGTTATGCGTTCATATATCGGAAAATTTACAGATAATGATTTAATAAAAATTAGATTATCAGATTCAAGAGATGATTTTTATACTTGCATAGAGAAAGCCATAGTTGATGTAGATAGCAAATTAAAAGAAAAAATAAAAACATTTATAAGTAATTTAAATAAATGGAGAAAAGAACAAGAATATTTGGCATTAGACGAGCTTATATGGAAAATATATAGTGATACAGGATTTTATAATTATGTGGGATTAATGCCAAATGGTAAATTAAGACAAGCAAATTTAAAAATGCTATTCCAAAAAGCTAAACAATATGAAAGTAGTAATTTTAGAGGATTGTATAGTTTTATAAACTTTATTGACAAATTAAAAACTTCAAGTGGAGACATGGGTGCAGCAAAAATCATAGGAGAAAATGAAAATGTTGTTAGAATAATGAGTATTCATAAAAGTAAAGGATTAGAATTTCCTGTGGTTTTTCTATCAAGCACAAATAAACAATTTAATTTAATGGACTTAAACGAAAATGTATTATTACATCAAGAGATGGGAATTGGAGCTAAATATATAGACTATGACAAGCAAGTACAATATGATACTTTAACTAAAATGGCAATTAAAAATAAAATATTTAAAGAAACACTTTCAGAAGAAATGAGAATTTTATATGTTGCATTAACAAGAGCAAAAGAAAAAATATTTATAACCAGTCTAAGTAAAGATTATGAAAAGAATATAAACAAAATCATAAAACAAGTAGAACAATATTCTAAAGATAATAACAAAATAGAACCAATATTATTAAAACAATATAAAAAATATATAGACTGGATATTAGTTGTATATGAATATGAAAAAGAAAATGCAGAAAAATTCATAAAACTAGATGTGCATAAAAAACAAGAGGTGTTAGGATATATAGAAAATAAAAAGACGGAAGAAATAGATGTTATTGAAAAGTTAGAAAATGCTATAAATCAAGAAAATTTTAATAACATAAATGAAAGTGAAGAAAATAAAAATATAATAAAAACTTTAGAAGAAAAATTAAACTATAAATATCCATTTATAGTAGACACTAAAATTCCAACTAAAACATCTGTAACAGCATTAAAAGAATTAGCCATAAAAGAGGAAAATAGTACGAACAACTTTATGGACTTGAACAAAAGGGAAAGTATAAATACTATTGAAAAAGATACCGAAATAATTGAATTCAATAATATGAATTCAATAGTAGAATTTCCTAAGCCTAAATTTTTAAATGCCAGCAAAGAAGAAAAAATAACATCAGCTAAAAAGGGAACATTAGTACATATGTGTTTACAAAGACTAAATGAAAAAGAAAATTATGACTTTAATAAAATAAAGCAACTAATAGAAAAATTACAAGCAAAAAAAATAATCACAGAAAAAGAAGCACAAAGTATTAATATAAATAAAGTTCTAGCATTTACAAAATCTAAAATTTGGACAGAATTAAAGAAAGCAAAAGAAGTGTACAAAGAAAAACCTTTTTACATTAATATACCAGCTAAAGACGTATACGGAGAAGAAACAGAAGAAAACATTTTAGTACAAGGTATCATCGACTTATATTATATAGATAAAAATGGAGAATTAAAATTAGTTGATTATAAAACAGATTATGTACAACCAGGCGAAGAAAATAAATTAATAGAAAAATATAAAAAGCAACTAGATTTATATGCAAAAGCATTGGAAAAAGTGTATAAGAAAAAAGTTTCAGAAAAGTATATTTATTCAGTTTATTTGGAAAAAGAAATAAAAATATATTAGATGTGGTCAAACAGACCTATTTTAGACGTGAAAATAAAACAACCAGAAATATTGAAAAAGCTGCACATATCTGGTATAATAAAGATGTTGAATAAAAAAGAACGGAGAAAATTATGAGCAGATTAAAAACATTTTTAAAATATGTAATATGGATTGTAGTTTTTGCAGTATTATCTGAATTACTTATAAATGCAAGTTTAAAATCTTCATATGCAGACATTACAAGAAAAGATACTACAGCACAAGTAGAAATTACTCAAGCACAAGCAACACTTGTAAATGGAAAAATTAAAGGAACTATAAAGGATGACAGAAAAGATAGTTTGACTGGAAAATATGTAGAAATAAAATTATATTCAAGCAGAGATAATGAAGTAGGAAAAAGATATATACAAATTCAAACTACAGATGTAAATCAAACACAAGATTTTAATTTTTATTTTGAAAAAAATGACGTAAAGTCTTACAAGATATCAATTGTAAATGAAAAAGAAGAGGGAGAATTAGAGATTTTCCCAAAAGAAATGTCAAGGGCAGAAATATTTGTTGCAACATTATTTACGATGATGATGGTTTTATAACTAATAATTGAGAAAAATAATAAAATAAGGAATTAAAATTGTAAAAATTGGAAAAACTAATATAAATCCTCTAAAGGAGGCGAATATATTGGTTTTTCTTTTTGCATTTGGACTAGTTATTTTATTAATTGTTTTAATAGTGTTTTCAACTATAAATATAGAAATAGAAAATTTTAACTATAATATGCAGAATTACAAAATAAAATGTATAATAAATGTAAAAATAAAAATTTTAAAAAATATACCAATTTTTAAAATCAAAATAACAGATGATAAAGTTCGAAAAATGTATCAAAAATTTAAATATAAAATTGATATTACAGATATAGAAAAAGACAAAGAAATAAATAGAAAAGTAAAATTATTTATACGAAAATTAAAAATTGAATTAAAAGAAATGAAGCTAAGAATAGATATTGGAACAGAAGAT
>ENA-ORNP01003024-ORNP01003024.1-human-gut-metagenome-genome-assembly--contig:-NODE-3024-length-12682-cov-5.537261_pt1 | contig 12682 bp, 8 predicted proteins | sample MGYA00242119_ERZ509030 | MGnify/ENA primary metagenome ERZ509030 (study PRJEB26280, sample SAMEA2338708) | human gut metagenome | biome: human gut; feature: human-associated habitat; material: faeces...
AACACCTGCGCCGCCAACGGCGTAGCGCTGGCCGAGGAGTGCTGTGCACTGGTGGGCAAGGCGCTGAACATTGACGAAAAGGACGTTCTGCCCGCCTCCACCGGCGTCATCGGTCAGCCCATGGTCATCGACCCCTTTGCCCGGGGAATCCCGGCGGCGGCGGAAAAGCTGGCTGCCACCGCGCAGGGCAGCACGGACGCCGCCACTGCCATCATGACCACCGACACCCATAAAAAGGAGTACGCCATCCAGTTCGAGCTGGGCGGCAAGGTGTGCACCGTGGGTGCTATCGGCAAGGGCAGCGGCATGATCGCCCCCAACATGGCTACCATGCTGGCGTTCTACACTACTGATGCCGCCGTCTCGCCCGCGCTGCTGGAAAAGGCGCTCAAGACCGTGGTGCCCGGCACCTATAACCAGATGAGCGTGGATCTGGACACCTCCACCAACGATACCCTCATCATCATGGCATCCGGTCTTGCGGGCAACCCGGAGATCTGCGAGGAGAACGCGGACTACGCCGCCTTTGTGGCAGCGCTGACCGCCATTGCAGAGCATATGTGCGCCGAGCACGCCGGAGACGGCGAGGGTGCCACCCACCTGATCACCTGCGAGGTGACCCACGCGCCCGACCTCAAGACCGCCCGCGCCGTCAGCCGCAGCGTGGTCTGCTCCAACCTGTTCAAGGCGGCGGTCTTTGGCCGCGATGCCAACTGGGGACGCATCCTGTGCGCCATCGGCTATACCCCCGGGGACTTCTCCATTGATAAAGTCTGCGTCTGGCTTTCCAGCAAGGCGGGCGAGGTGTATGTGTGCGAGAACGCCGCCTACCACCCTTACAGCGAGGACGAAGCCGCCAAGGTGCTGGCTGAGCACGATATTCTGGTCAAGGTGGATATGGGCACCGGCGATGCAAGCGCCAAGGCATGGGGCTGTGACCTGACCTATGACTATGTGAAGATCAACGGCGATTACAGAACCTGACAGGAGCGCGAAACAGATGAAAAACGAAGAAATGGCGCGGCTTTTTTCGGAAGCCACCCCTTATATCCAGAAATACCATGGCAGAACCATGGTCATCAAATACGGCGGCAACGCCATGATCAACGAGAGCTTGAAAAACGCCGTGATGAACGACCTTGTCACCCTGACGCTGCTGGGCGTGCGGGTGGTGCTGGTGCACGGCGGCGGCCCCGCCATCAACGAGATGCTGAAAAAGGTGGGCGTGGAGAGCCACTTTGCAAACGGTCTGCGGGTGACGGACGATGCCACCATGGAGATCGTGCAGCAGGTGCTGGCCGGTAAGGTGAACAAGGACCTTGTGGCAAAGCTGCGCGGGCGCGGCGTGGGTCTGTGCGGCATGGACGGACAGATGCTCCGCTGCACCGAGCTGGACCCCCAGCTGGGTCATGTGGGCGAGATCGTCCATGTGGACGCCACCCTGATCGAAAGCCTGCTGGACGGCGGCTTTATCCCGGTCATCGCCACCGTGGGCATGGACGACCTCGGGCAGGCGTACAACGTCAACGCGGACACCGCCGCGGCGCAGATCGCCATTGCCCTCAAGGCCGAAAAGCTGGTGTCCATGACCGATATCGCGGGTCTGCTGCGGGATAAGGAGGACGAGACCACCCTCATCCCCGAGGTGGAAGTGACCGAGATCGAGGGCTACAAGTCCGCCGGCATCATTGCGGGCGGCATGATCCCCAAGATCGGCGGCATGGCAGATGCCATCTATCAGGGCGTGCACGAAGCAGTCATCATTGATGGCCGCGTGCCGCACTCCATCCTGCTGGAGCTGTTCTCCGACCGCGGCTCCGGCACCCGCTTCTACCGCCGCAGCCACCGCGAATAAAAAGATTGCGCAAGCGAAAAAGCAGTATTATAATAGAAAAAACGCTCCCTCCGGGGGAGCAGCGCATGCGCGGAACTTCTATTCACAGGAGGTACACCTATGGATTCTGAAAAAGTCATCAAGCGGGACAACGAGTACGTCCTGCACACCTATAACCGTAACCCCGTCGTGCTGGAAAAGGGGCACGGGCTGTACGCCGAGGGCCCTGAGGGACAGAAGTATCTGGACTTCACCAGCGGCATCGGGGTAAACAGCCTTGGCTACTGCGACCTTGCATGGGCAGAAGCCGTGTCCCAGCAGGCACACAAGCTGCAGCACACCTCCAACCTCTACTATACCGCGCCCTGCGGCAAGCTGGCCAAAAAGCTGTGCAAGCGCACCGGCATGAGCAAGGTGTTCTTCGGCAACTCCGGTGCCGAAGCCAACGAGGGCGCTATCAAGGCCGCCCGCAAGTACAGCGTGGATCATTACGGCAAGGACCGCTACAATGTCATCACGCTGGTCAACAGCTTCCATGGCCGCACCCTTGCCACCCTGACCGCCACCGGGCAGGAGGTGTTCCACAACTACTTCGGCCCCTTCAACGAGGGCTTCCAGTACGTCCCGGCGGGGGATATCGAAGCGCTGCGGGAATTGGTGGACCGCCACACCTGCGCCGTGATGATGGAGCTGATTCAGGGCGAGGGCGGCGTGATGGCGCTGGACCCGGAGTATGTGCAGGCCGTGCGCGCTTTGTGCGACGAAAAAGACCTTGTGCTCATCGTGGACGAAGTGCAGACCGGCGTAGGCCGCACCGGCACCTTCCTGTGCTGTGAGCACTATAACCTCAAGCCGGACATCGTTACCCTTGCCAAGGGGCTGGGCGGCGGCTTGCCCATCGGTGCGGTGCTGATGAATGAAAAGGTAGCCGAGGGCATGGGCCCCGGCACCCACGGCTCCACCTTTGGCGGCAACCCGGTGGTATGCGCCGGAGCCAACGTGGTGGTGGATCGTCTGGACCAGAGCTTCCTTGCACAGGTCAGCGAACGCGCCGTGCAGCTGCGCACCGGCTTGGCAAAGCTGCCCCACGTCAAGAACATTTCCGGCATCGGCCTGATGGTGGGCATCGAATTCTTTGATGTGCAGGCTGCGGATGTGCTGGCTGCCTGCCGCGAAAAGGGCTTGCTGGTGCTTACCGCCAAGACCCGGCTGCGTCTGCTGCCGCCGCTGACCGTCTCCGAGCACGAGGTAGACATGGCGCTGGAGGTGCTGGCCGAGGTGCTGGGCACGATGGAGCCGACCGCTCCGAAGGAGCAGGCATGAAAAATCTGCTGAAAATGAGCGACCTTTCCCCCGCCGAGCTGACCCATATTCTGGATGTGGCAGACCAGCTGAAAGCGGACTGCAAGGCAGGCCGCACCGCCCCGCTGCTGGCGGGCAAAAGCGTGGCGCTGCTGTTCTCTAAGGCGTCCACCCGCACCCGCACCAGCTTTGAGGTGGGCGTGTATCAGATGGGCGGTCTTGGCAATTACATGAACACCGCCGAATTGCAGGCCGGGCGCGGCGAGCCTTTGCGGGACACCGCCCGGGTGCTGGGGCGCTACTACGACTGCGCCGTCTGGCGCACCTACCGCCAGCGGGATTTGGAAGAGCTGGCGGAGCTTTCCGGCATTCCGGTGATCAACGGCCTTACCGACTACGCTCACCCCTGTCAGGTGCTGGCAGACCTGATGACCATCCGGGAGCGCCGGGGCACGCTGACAGGGCTGAAACTCTGCTTTGTGGGCGACGGCAGCAACATGGCAAACAGCCTGATCGTGGGCGGCTTACTGGCGGGGATGCAGGTATCCTGCGTCTGTCCCCCGGGCTACCGCCCGGCAGCGGATGTGCTGATGTTTGCCCAAAAATACGGCAATGCCTTCCACCTGACCACCGACCCCGCCGAGGGCTTGCGGGATGCGGACATTGTAGCCACCGCCGCGTGGAACACCACCGCCCCCGGCACGGCTGAAAGCGAGCAGCGTCTGCGGGATTTTGTGGGCTTCCAGCTCACCGGCCGTCTGCTGGAAAACGCAAAGCCGGGCGCGCTGGTGCTGCACTGTCTGCCCGCCCACCGGGGCGAGGAGATCTCCACCGCCCTGTTCGAGCAGCACGCGGACGAGATCTTTGACGAAGCGGAGAACCGTCTCCACGTCCAGAAAGCCGTGCTGGCGGTGCTGCTGGCGGGCAAATAAGCGGAAATTATACTTTATTATTGCAGTTCCGAAACGCCTGCGGGCGTTTCGGAACTGCTTTTTTCATGGGAGTCAAGCTCCCCCGTATGGTGATTTTGCCCATATTTTTGTACCAAATTTTGGCAGATGCGGCGGGCGAAAATGCTTTATTTCCATAAACTTTAGTGTTATACTCAACTTGGCCTTTTGTCCGTTCCGGCTGTTCCATTTGGGGGAATAGCCGGGCAAATCGATCAACAAAGGAGAGGATATCATGAAAAAACGCATCGTGAGCATGATACTGGCGCTCAGTATGGTGCTCTCCATCCTCCCGGTATCTGCATTTGCAGATGCTGGGACGTCTGCTGCGGCAGCAGAGACGACAGCTGCCGGTACGAACGAGGAAACAACAAATTCCATCGTTACGATCGAAATCGGCGCGGACGGTCTGCCCGAAAAGCAGTCCGGCACCGGCTGGAGCTACGACAGCTCCAACAACTGGCTGGCCATTGCCGGCGTTGCAAATGCAAAGACAGAGTATATTCTGGATGGCGATGCCAGCTGCAATGTGGCCATCTCGACTTCCAGCAATGAAGTATATCTGCTGGGCGGCGTGGTCAATGGCCAGCTTTGGATCAAGAACCCGAATGCCTGTGTTCTGGGCGGCAGATACGCCGAAGCAGTGCTGGAAAACGGCACCATTGACGGCGGCACCTACGGTAAGCTGACCGAGAACGGCGGCAGCGTTAAGGGCGGCTACTTCAAGGATATTTCCGGCCTGAAGTCTGCTACGCAGCAGCAGGCACACAAGCTGATCCTGCAGGAAAGCTGCACCCTGAACGGCCAGCCGGTGACCGGGGATGTGTATATGCTCAAGCGGTACAGCGATCACAGCCTGAAGCTGGAGGTGCAGTACGCCCCCGGCTGCGTTAAATGGGCGGCAGCAATCGGTGGCACGTCCGACATCCGCTCCCTGCCTGTAGGTATCAGCAACGTCTCCTTGAACGGCTATGCCACGGTTTCCACAGACGGTACAACGATCTCTGCCGAGGTCAGTATGTTCCCGCCGCTTTCAGAGAGCAACGCACCCATAGCACTGACCCCGATCCCGTCTACGGATAAGGAACTGAGCTTTACCGATAAGGGTACGCCCGATGTGAACGGTGTGCCCCGTGTGTACAATCTGGACGAGGGTACAAGTCAGGTCTGCAAATACTTTGGCAAGGGCTGGACTTATACCTGCTACCCCAATATCGCCAGTATGACCGGAGAACTGGAGCTCGGGGATCAGGGCGGTAATGAGATCAATTTCAGCCAGCTGAGCGCAGTGCCCATCAACTGCGCTGTCGAGCTTTCGAATGCTACCGTGACCGGCGGCATCATCCGTCAGGCAGATTTCACAGATGTCACGATCAAGGACGGCACCTTTGATTTCCTCAGCTGCGCGGGCAAGTGCACCATTTCCAATGTAGTGGCCCAGAGCTTCAGCTTTGACAGGTCTGGCGACCTTGCCATTTCCGACACCGTTCTGTGCAAGCTGTCTGGCAACGGCATAGAGAATGCGCTTGCCGATGGCCAGCGGCTCAGCAAGCTGACCGTGCGCAACGGCGGTGTGACTGCGGTCAACGGCAGAGACCTGCCCAGTTCTGTCAATACCATCTATCTGGTGGGCAATGCCAGCGCAGAGCTTACCCTGAACACCGATGTGTTCAGCATCAACGGTGCAGCGGCCAACAGTTACAATGAACAGACCTATGCCGAGGGCAGTGTACTGCATATCACCAGCAACAACGATGGCAAGGAGATTCTGGTAAATCAGGCTGGCGATGCCAGCAACCTCAAGCCCCTGCGCATTACCGAAGAAGGTCTGCCCGACCTGACCGAGGTGACCCCGCATTCCTTGAACCAGGATGGTGTGACCGGCAAGGTCTATGAGGGTCTTGGCTGGCAGTACCTTGTGGTCGAGGTTGGTTATAGAACGATGTCGGTGCTTATCCTCACCAGCCCCGATGGCAGCAGCCCGGTGGATCTGACCTCGGATACCATCAACCCCTATCATAAGGCCATTGCTTCCGATCAGATCGTGCTGACGGATGTGACGGTTACGGACATTCAGGCAGGCGCGCCTGTTACCGCCCAGAACGCCATTATTGAGGGCGGCACTTTCCAGAAGGCTGTCCACGCGGATGAAAACAGCAGCATCACCGGCGGCACCTTCCAGGAGAGCGTCGAAGCTAATGGAACCATCGCCAAGGGCATCTTCAAGAAGAGCGTCCAAGCTTACGGCAAGATCACCGATGGTCAGTTCGACGCGGATGTCACTTTGGGCTATAGCGGCACCATCACCGGCGGCACCTTCCAGAAGAGCGTCGAAGCTTACGGCGAGATCACCGATGGTCAGTTCGGCGCGGAGGTCACTTTGGGCTATAACGGCACCATCACCGGCGGCACCTTCCAGAAGAATGTTAAGGCTAGTGGCACCATCAACGGCGGTCAGTTCGACGCAACTGTCCAGTTGGATAGTAGTAATGCCCAGATCCTTGGCGGCGTATTCAACAATATCAAGCTGCCCGACTATTATACATTGGAAGGAACGGTCATCCGAAATGCCGTGATCACCGGCAGCCTGATGGCGGATACTTCCAGCAAGGCTGCTGTTTCCAATACGGTGAGCTTTAGCCCCATCGAAAGCCGGCACCGTGCTAATGGTCAGCAGCTGAGCAAGCTGATCGTTGCAGACGACGGCACGGTGGAAAGCGTAAACGGCGTGACGAAGGAGACCAAGGAGCTTTACCGTATCGGCGATGTCGAGATGACTATCACCTTCAGCAAGCCGGTCGAGAACATCAACGGTGCTGATGTCCGCGATTATACCGGCGCACAGCTTTCCGAAGACGGCCTGACCCTGACCCTGACCGCCCTGAATGACGGCAATCCCATTGTGGTGAACCAGACCAAAGGAGAAAAGCTGCCCTTCTCTGCCCTGGGCGAGGGAGACTTTACCACTGATGAAACGCCGGAGGGTACAAAGGTTACCTGCTATCAGGAGGGCGTGGGCAAGCTGAGACTTGTCTATGTGCGCACCTACGATGATAAGGAGTTTGACAGCATCCCCTATGGCGAGTCGGACAACTATGGCATCTATAAAAAGCGCGTTGTAGCTGAAGAGGGCGATAAATACACGAGCGGTTCGGTCGATATCGGCGAAACCGTGATCAAGTATAAACCGGCTCTCGATGACTTCGAATGGGATGTCAAGACCGGCACGGTGACCTATAGAGATACCAGCAAGCGGTATTTCGGCGAGGAGGAACTCCCGCAGGCTGAACTTCGGTACTACGACGAACCAAACTCTTACTTCTCCTCTGTGCCTACCAAGGTGGGTACCTACGAAGTTCGCCTTGTGGTGAACGGTAACAACTACTATAATAGCAATCAGGATAACGATTACCAGTATCCGTTAGTCGGGCAGTACACCGTCCTCTACACGCCCGTAGCCGAAAACTTTACCTACGATGCTGCGCAGAACACGGTGACCTACAATGGCGATAAGTACAACGGTGCTGACCCGCAGACCACCCTGCTGTACGGCACCGACACCGACCGCAGCGAGACTGTCCCCACCGCCCCCGGCAGCTACAATGTGTACGTTCAGGTGACGGCGGACGAGAACTATAACGCGACCATTACCGAAAAGGTGGGCACTTACGTTGTGAAGGGGACCGATCCCGAGCCGACCCCCGATCCGGATCCGAATCCTACTCCCGACCCCAACCCGGATCCGAATCCGACTCCCGATCCCAACCCGGATCCGAATCCGACTCCCACTCCCACCCCGACTCCGACTCCTGATCCCGAGCCTACTCCCGATCCTGAGCCGACCCCCACTCCCACCCCGACTCCCGATCCTGAGCCGACTCCCACTCCCACTCCCGCACCCGCACCCAGCGATGACGGCGGCGGCGCTATCGTGATGGTAGCCGCTGTGGGCGGCGCAGCCGTTGGCGTAGGCGCTTACATTGCAGGCACCGCCGCCTACCTGAAGAGCGTTCTGCCCGAGGGTGTGGCGATCCCCGCTAACCGTCAGCAGCTGGCTGTTGCACTGTGGACTGCCGCAGGCAAGCCCGCTACCCAGAGCACGGCACTGTTCAACGATGTGGCAGCCGATGCCGCAGAGCTGCAGGCCATCCGCTGGGCAGTGGATACCGGCCTGATGTCTGCACAGGACGGCAGCTTCAAGCCCGGCAGCCGCGTAAGCCGCTTGGAGGTCATCCGCACTTGGAAGACCTATCAGCAGCGCGGCTGAGCCCGCTGACCCGTAACCCCTTATAACCCCGCAGGGACTGCTGCACAGCGCTGTGCAGCAGTCCCTTTTTGCGTTGGCTGGCGTTTTGCGCCGCGATGCCGCCCGGTAAAAGGCATTTCGAGCCATTATTGGGGATTTCGTGCAAAAGCACTCCACTTTTTCCGCCGCCGGTGGTATAATGCAGGGACAGAGATGTACTCTGAAAGCACGTCATTCCCATATTTTCCTATAGAGACAGAAAACCGTCCGGTAACCGCAAACCGGGCGGTTTTCTGCTTTTTGCGGGTGCGTCCGGCTGCTTTTGCGCCGCCGGGTCGTTTCAACGCATTTGCGGGTCGATTCGTGCCGAAAATCGTCCAAAGCGGGCAAATCGTGGTACACTAAGCATGACACAGAACCTCCCTTCCTGATAGGGGCTAAAGGCATCATTACGCCCCGTCAAGCGTGTGACCGGAGCATCGGTCATCCGCGTCCGTGCCCGGCTGAAAAAGCCGCGCCCGGCAAAACATAACAATTGCCATCTCCCGATCGATCCTTTCCAATAAGCACAGCAGAGCCGCCCGGCAACTACCGGACGGCTCTGCTGCGTTATAGGGGAACGCCCTCAGTCAAAGCCTGACGGCCCGGGAATACCCCTTCCGTCTGCTCCTGCTGGTCACGCAGCGTCCTCGCCCTCTCAGTCAAAGCCTGACGGCTTTGACAGCTCTCCCAAAGGGAGAGCCCTTGGCAGTCCACGCAAACTTTATCTCTTTGCCAAGGCCTCTCCCCTTGGGAGAGGTGGATGCGAACGTAGTGAGCAGACGGAGAGGGCGAGGCTGCTGCCCTTGTACAGCTTTTTATATGGATATCTGCTTCACCAGCGGCAGGGTGAAGATCTGGTTCACCACCACCTCGTACTCCCACGGCTCCCGCAGCTTTTTCAGCTGCTTTTCCAGCTTTTCCGCCCCGGCAAAGCAGTGGATGAGGTAGAACCAGTGCCCTTTCATCCGGCTGATGGCGCAGCCCGCGCTGCCGAACAGTTCAGTGTAGCCGTGGTACAGGTCGGTCAGGTAGCCCCGCAGCTCCTCCTTGGCGGCGGGTGCACCGCCCCGCGCCCTGCGGAAAAGCGCCGGGTCTGCAATGAGCCCGCGCCCTACCATGATGCCGGACAGGGCGGGAAACTCTTCTTCCAGCGCGTGGAGCTGGGCAGCGGTGGTCACATCGCCGTTGTAGCACACCGGCATGGTGCACCGGGGCAGCGCAGCCGCAAAGGCGGCGCGGTCGGCCTGTCCGCGGTACTGCTGCCGCATCACCCGGGGATGGATGGTCAGCTCCGAGATGGGGTAGCGATTATAAATTTCCAGAATGGCGGCAAACTCCTCCGGTTTCTCTACCCCCAGCCGGGTCTTGACCGAGACAGGCCCCTCGGCATGGGAGAACACCCCATCCAGAAAGGCGTCTACCTTGGCCGGGTCCCGCAGCATCCCGGAGCCCTTGCCCTTGGCGGTCACCGTCCCGGCGGGACAGCCCAGATTCAGGTTCACCTCAGTATAGCCCAGCGCCCGCAGCTGCCCGATCATCCAAGCAGCCAGCTCGCCGTCCTTCGCCAGCAATTGCGGGATGACCGGCGCACCGGGGTTTGCCGCCGGGGCAAGCTCTGCCATCTTCTTTTTAATGAGCACCCGGTTCTCCGGCGGGGAGATAAACGGCGCATAATAGCGGTCGGCAGCGCCTTGTGCGCCGAACCATTTCTGATGGGTCTGCCGCCAGACCCGGTCTGTAAACCCCTCCATGGGGGCAGCATAATAAAGCATGGGCGTTTCTCCAAACGTTTTTGTTACCGGTATTGTAGCATAAAATCGGGTGAGGGGAAAGGGGAGGAATTACCCCGTAAGCGTCCTCGCCCTCTCCGTCACGGCTTGCGCCGTGCCACCTCTCCCAAAGGGAGAGGCTCTGGCGTAACCGCAAACTCTGCACTTTAACCGGAAACTTTTCCGCCATGCCAAGGGCTCTCCCTTTGGGAGAGCTGGCGCGTAAGCGCCTGAGAGGGCGAGCCCGCTACCCGACGCGCATTCAAATCGTCCTGTTCCCAAACAAAAACTCCCGCCCTGCGGGGTGCAGAGCGGGAGAGGAGAGTTTTTGGAGATTATTCCGCAAACAGCGGGGTGGACAGGTAACGGTCGCCGGTATCGGGCAGCAGGACAACGATGTTCTTGCCTGCGTTCTCAGGGCGCTTTGCCAGCTGGATAGCAGCCCAGACGGCAGCACCGGAGGAGATGCCTACCAGCACGCCTTCCTTGTGGCCGATCAGACGGCCGGTGGCGAAGGCATCGTCGTTCTCCACGGCAATGATCTCGTCATAGACGGTGGTATCCAGCACGTCCGGCACAAAGCCTGCGCCGATGCCCTGAATTTTATGTGCACCGGCAGTGCCCTTGCTCAGCACAGGGGAGGAAGCGGGCTCAACGGCCACCACCTTGACGGCGGGGTTCTTGCTCTTGAGGTACTTGCCAACGCCGGTCACGGTGCCGCCGGTGCCAACGCCTGCCACAAAGATATCGACCTTGCCGTCGGTATCTTCCCAGATCTCGGGGCCGGTGGTCTCGATGTGTGCCTGCGGGTTGGCAGGGTTCACGAACTGGCCGGGGATGAAGGAATTGGGGATCTCCTTTGCCAGCTCATCGGCCTTGGCAATGGCACCCTTCATGCCCTTGGCACCCTCGCTCAGCACCAGCTCGGCACCGTAAGCCTTCATCAGCTGGCGGCGCTCCACGCTCATGGTCTCGGGCATCACGATGATGATGCGGTAGCCCTTGGCAGCTGCCACAGCAGCCAGACCGATGCCGGTGTTGCCGGAGGTCGGCTCAATGATGACGGAGCCTTCCTTCAGCAGACCCTTGGCCTCGGCGTCGTCGATCATCTTTTTCGCAATGCGGTCTTTCACAGAACCGGCGGGGTTGAAGTACTCCAGCTTGGCAATAACGTGGGCGGGCAGCTGCTCTTCCTTCTCGATATGGCTGAGCTCCAGCAGCGGGGTGTGACCGATCAACTGATCTGCGGCGGTATAGATCTTGCTCATAATACTTGTCCCTCTTTCTGGTATCGTCACGGGGTGTATGACCCTGTCTTGTGCCGGTGAGCCCGGCTGTGATTCCCTCTAAACCTTTAAACCAACATTCTTTGTGGGTTTGATGGCATTATAGCCCTGTTTTCCCTGCTTGTCAAGGGTTATTTTGAAAAAAGTGGGATTGAAAAGTGATTTACCCTGTTGTATAATGGGTTATATTAAAATTTGACCGGAAGGAAGTACGGATCATGATCGTTTCGACCAAAGGACGCTATGCGCTGCGGGTGATGATCGACCTCGCGGAGCATCAGTCTGAAAAATATGTTCCCTTAAAGGAAGTAGCCGCCCGGCAGGAGATCTCGGAAAAGTATCTGGAGAACATCCTCAAGGTGCTGGTGCAGAACGGCTTTCTGGAGGGGCTGCGCGGCAAGGGCGGCGGTTACCGCCTGACCCGCAGCCCCGACCAGTACACCGTGGAGGAGATCCTCATGCTCACCGAGGGCAGCCTGGCCCCCGTCACCTGCCTGACGCCGGGTGCATCCCCCTGCGCCCGCCTGGCCAACTGCCGCACCTATGAGATGTGGAAAGGCCTGAACGACCTCATCTCCAACTATTTCAGCCACATCACCCTTGCCGATCTTGCCCTGCCCGATCAGGCCGGCAACGACTATGTGATCTGACTCGTTCCTGCTCCGGCTTCTTACGGCGCACCGCACATCGCGGTGCGCCTTTTTTGCACAGTTCCTCGCGAAATGTGTGGGAATTCTTGGCAAGTATCACGGTTGATGGACGTCCGACGATGCGGTATACTACCACTTGCATCCCACATTTTTTGGTGACCGTGAAAGGAGCGATCCGTTACGAAATATATTTTTCAGTTTGCGCGCATTCTGGCCTTCTGTTTTCTGGGCGAGGTGCTGCACGCCGTGCTGCCGCTGCCGGTGCCTGCCAGTGTCTACGGGCTGGTGCTGCTGCTGGCTGCCCTGAACTTCGGCTTTGTGAAGCTGGATGATGTGAAAGAGGTGGGCATCTACCTCACCGGCATCTTCCCGCTGCTGTTCGTGCCTGCCGCAGCCGGCGTGATGGAGCTGTGGGCCGAGATGGGCAACATGCTGCTGCCCATCATCATTGCCATCATCCCGGTGACCGTGCTGGTCATGGTCTCCGCAGGCCGCACCACCCAGGCCATGACCGGCCGCAAAAAGAAGGAGGCAGACCATGCTGAATGATTTCCTGTCCGGGTCGGCGGCGTGGGGCGTGCTGCTCACGCTGGCAGCCTTTGC
>ENA-ORNP01003026-ORNP01003026.1-human-gut-metagenome-genome-assembly--contig:-NODE-3026-length-12669-cov-16.134295_pt1 | contig 12669 bp, 4 predicted proteins | sample MGYA00242119_ERZ509030 | MGnify/ENA primary metagenome ERZ509030 (study PRJEB26280, sample SAMEA2338708) | human gut metagenome | biome: human gut; feature: human-associated habitat; material: faeces...
ATGTCAGCGTCCTGAAGCTCCTTTACCTTGTACGTTATATTGAGGACATCAAGGCAAATATCGACAATATCTCCATCCTTATGATCGATGACATCCGTACAGATAAGATTGCGCTGCGGGCGTCAGTTTCCGCCTCACTGGAAAGGCTTCTCTCGCAGAACTACATTTCTCGCAACGGCGATACCTATGCCTTCCTGACGGACGAGGAACAGGACATTGCCATTGACATCAAGAACACACCGGTTGACAGTGCGCAGGTCATCACCAGCATTGCACAGACGGTTTACGGGGAAATCTACCCTTCCAAGAAATTCAAGTACGGCAAGTACGACTTCGCCTATGACCAATACATTGACGAGACCCTGAACGGCTCTGCTTGCGGTGGAATGCGGCTTCGCATTGTTACCGTTGCAAGCGACTACTATGGTGCGCCGAACGAACGGCTCATTATGGATTCTCAGGTCAACAATGAAGCAATCGTTGTGCTGTCCAATGAGACACCGTATTTTGATGAGCTGGAACAGGCGATGAAAATTCGTAAGTATGTCAAACAGCGGAATGTATCTCAGCTCCCTGAAAGCATTCAGGACATCATCCGCAAGCGGCAGCAGCAAGCGCGTATTCTGGAAGAAAGAGCGCGTAGCTATATTGAAAAAGCTATCGTTGGTGCAAAGGTCATTGTCCACGGCGAGGTCATGGACATCAAGACTGGCAACGCGAAAGACAAGCTGGACACCGCGATGAACGGTCTGGTTGAGAGTGTCTATTCCAAGCTCAACATGGTCAACCGTTTCGTAGAGAGCGACGCAGACCTTCTTTCCATCCTGAATGGAACGGATGACGAGCAGATTGCCTTCACCGGTCAGGGCGCAAACAACGAGGATGCGCTGAACGAGATCAGCCAGTGGCTCGAACTTCAAAATCAGAAGATGCTCAGTACCTCAATGGGCGATGTACAGCGCCGGTATCAGGCGATTCCCTACGGCTGGCGCGAAATTGATATTGCTGCGCTGATTGCTCGTTTGATCTCTCAGCAGAAAATCTCCATCAAATACGGCGGTGCTTTGGTTGGCAAGGACGAGCGCAGACTGGTTGATTATCTGCGAAAAAAATCCGAGATTGACAAAGCCGTCGTTACCCGCAGGATTGCCCCTTCCGAAGACCTTATGCGCAAGAGCATTGCCTTCCTCCGGGACTATCTTGGCGCGATGGACATTCCTTCCGACGAGGACGGACTGATCCGTTTTGTGCTGGACACCTTTACTCAAAAACAGGAGCATTATCAGGAGCTTCTTGATAATGCCTATTCTGAGTTCCGTTACCCGGAAAAGGAAGTTGTCACAAAAGCCCGCGACCTTATGAATGATGTTCTGAGCCAGCGCAGGGACAACGTTGCGCTGCTTACCCGCATGGTGCAGCGTCAGGAAGACCTTCTGGATTGCTCCGAGGACATGGAGGGTGTGGAGTTCTTCTTCAAGTCGCAGCGCAGTGTATATGATGAGGCACGGCGTCAGATGGACCGCGTGAATAAGGAACGTGACTACTTTGCTTCTGACGCGGATGTGTTGGATGTCTTCCATACCATTGCGACCATTCTTGCACAACCGAAGCCCTATGACCGCATTGGTGAGCTGCCGGAACTGATTCAGAAGGTTAAGGCGGCATACTCCGGTCTGCTGGATTTGAAGAAGGATGAGGTTGCCGAGAATATCCGTCAGTGTATGCAGGACGTTCATCAGCTTGCAACCGAAGCGCGGGATGCAGGAGTTCTGCTGCGTCAGGCAGATGACTACTTTGTCGGCAAGCGAGAGGCGGCGAAGAACGCTTTCTCTCTCACCGAGCTGGACGCTATGATCACCCAGCTTCTCACATACAAGGATAATATCTGCCGACGCATGGAGGTAATGTCCGCTTCCCATCAGGAAGCAACGACACAGGGAGGCACAGGAGCAGCACAGCCCGCCCCGAAAATGCCAAAAATCACAACACTTCGCCGGTATGACCTCTGCTCTGTCAAGCGTCTGCAATCTAAGGAGGACATTGACCGGTACGTCGATGGAATCCGCGAGAAGCTGATGAAAACATTGGAAGGCTGCGACGGTGTGCAGATTAACTGATAACATTATAGAAGGGACAGAATGGTATGCAGGAAATTAGATGCCCCAAATGCGGTGAAGTATTTCAAGTCGATGAAAGCGGCTACGACCAGATTGCACAGCAGGTGCGTGATAGAGAGTTCGAGAAAGAGCTTGATCGTCGCAAAAAAGAGTTGGATGCTCAACGCGAACAGGAGCTTGAGATAATTCGCTTGCAGGAGGAAAAAGAGCATACTGCGAGTATCACCCAGAAAGATGCTGAGATTTCTGAGAAGGATCAAAAAATAGCAGAGCTGCAAGCCAAACTTGACGCCAGTGAAACGGCAAAGAAACTTGCTGTTGCAGAGGCGATTGAACAGAAGAATGCGGAATTATCTCAAAAGGCAACTGAGATTGCCGACCTCAAGGGCGAACTAAAGAACAAGGCAACTGAGAGCCGCTTGAGCGAGAAGTCCCTTCAAGAGCAGTATGAAGAAAAGCTCAAGCTGAAAGACGAACAGATTGAGTATTACAAAGACTTCAAAGCACGGCAATCAACAAAGATGATCGGTGAGAGTTTGGAGCAGCACTGCCTGACACAATTCAATGCGATCCGAATGACGGCTTTTCCAAACGCCTATTTTGAGAAAGACAACGACGCCAAAACCGGCAGCAAAGGTGACTTCATTTACCGTGAGTGCGGAGAAGATGGTACGGAGTTCATCTCCATTATGTTTGAAATGAAGAACGAGGCTGATGAAACCGCCACCAAGCACAAGAATGAGGACTTTTTCAAAGAGTTGGATAAGGACCGAAACGAAAAGGGCTGCGAGTACGCAATCCTTGTCTCTCTTCTTGAGATCGACAATGAGCTATATAACAATGGCATTGTGGATGTGTCTTATAAGTACCCGAAGATGTATGTTATCCGTCCGCAGTTCTTCATTCCGATGATTACACTGCTGCGGAATGCGGCAAAAAACTCCTTGCAATACAGGCAGGAGCTTCAAATTGTTCGCAACCAGCAGGTTGACATCCGCAACTTCGAGGAAAACATGAACGCCTTTAAGGAAGGCTTTGCCCGAAACTATCGGCTGGCAAGCGAGAAGTTTTCAACGGCGATTGATGAGATTGACAAAACAATCGACCACTTACAGAAGACAAAGGCAGCACTTCTTTCTTCTGAAAACAATCTTCGCCTTGCGAACAATAAAGCGGAGGACCTTAGCATCAAGAAGCTGACAAAGAACGCTCCGTCTGTTAAGGCAATGTTTGATGAACTGGGGCAAGAGAAAGCGTAATACACGCATAGTTAGGAGATAACGAGCATGAATAAAGGTGCAATACAGCGATTTGCAATCTGGGCACGGAACGAGCTGATCGCTCAGGTGTCGCAGAGAGCTTATCAGTATGGAATCACGAAGGAAGGCTGCGGCGAAGCAAACGCCGTGACGGTAGGTGGACGCGCATTGACCGGCGATGAGCAGAAGCAGCGCAAGGAGCTTGTCGATCAGATCCGCTCAAAAGGCTACACACAGGTCATGGAAGAGGTTGCCTACACTTGGTTCAACCGCTTCATCGCCCTGCGCTTTATGGAGGTCAACAACTATCTGCCTTCCCACATTCGCGTCTTTTCGGACAGTACCGGCGCTTTCAAACCGGAGATTTTGAGTGATGTCCTGCACCTTGACCTTCCGGGGCTGAACCGGGAGAAAGTAGCGGAGTATATCGAGAGCAACGATACCGAAGGTCTCTATCGCTATCTGCTTCTGACGCAGTGCAACGCCCTAAACGACCCTCTTCCCCGTATGTTTGAGAAAATGGGCGGCTATACCGAGCTTCTGCTGCCGAACAACATTCTGAAACAGGACAGCGTTCTCGGTCACATGGTCGCGGATATTCCCGAAGCGGACTGGACGGATCAGGTGCAGATCATCGGCTGGCTGTATCAGTATTACAACTCCGAACTCAAGGATGATACCTTTGCGCTGCTCAAGAAAAATGTGAAGATCACCAAGGAGCGCATCCCTTCCGCAACACAGCTCTTCACTCCGGACTGGATCGTCCGCTATATGGTTGAAAACAGCCTTGGCAGAATCTATGTAGACAAGCGCAAGAACGAGGGCATCTATGCGGATGGTCGCGGCTTGGATGAAATGACTTGGCACGAGGCAGAATCCGAGCGCATTGCAACGGAAAAACTGATTGCTGACAAAATGGGCTGGAAGTATTATCTGCCCGAAGCGGAACAGACGCAGGAAGTACGCAAGCAGCTTGATGAGATTCAGAACGAGTACGCCACGCTGGATGTGAAGGAAATCAAGGTGATTGATCCTTGTATGGGCAGCGGACATATCCTCGTCTATGCCTTCGATGTACTGATGCAGATTTACGAGGCAAACGGTTATAGCCAGCGCGATGCAGCACAGAGCATTCTTGAGAACAACCTTTACGGTTTGGACATTGATGATCGTGCAGCGCAGCTTGCCTATTTTGCAGTCATGATGAAGGCGCGTCAGTATGACCGCCGCATCTTCTCTCGCGGCATCCAGCCTCATGTTTACGCGATTGTTGAAAGCAACGGGCTGGATCGCAGCACCATTGATTACTTCACCAACAATGATCCAAAGCTCGAAAAGGACTTTGGAACTCTGGTAGAAGAACTGCGTGACGCGAAGGAATACGGCTCTATCCTGAATATAACTCAGGTAGACTTTGCCGCGCTCTATGCGAGAGTTAACGAAGTGCGTGATGACATCAGCATTTTCCGTGAGGTTGTCCTGAGTGGGTATCTGCCGTTGATTCAGGTGGCAGAAGTTTTGGCTCAGAAATATGATGTTACCATAACGAATCCTCCATATATGGGGAACGGTGGGATGTCTGATAAATTAGCAGAATATGTCAAAGAAAATTATCCAAATGCCAAAACTGATTTGTTCTCGTGCTTTATTGTTCGCAACTCTCACATGACCAAAGAAAACGGTTTTGTTTCGATGATCACAATGGAGAGCTGGATGTTCTTATCAAGTTTCGAGGCACTTAGAAATGACCATTTGGAGCGAAACACCCTTGTTAATCTCGTTCATATGCCTTATCTTGGGAAAGGCGGGACAAGCATGGGAATTAGCTTTGGAACCGCTGCTTTCATTTTGCACAAGGCATATCTTCATGAGTATAATGCACAGTACGACGAGATAAGGTATTATGAAACAAACGATGACGGAGTTCCATTAGCGTTCCCCGTTGTCAATGAAGGCTATAAGACAGCAAGCATTGGAAGATTTAGAAAAATACCCGGTGTACCGATTGCGTATTGGGTTAGCGATGACTTAGCAAATATATTTCTCACAAAAAAACCGCTTAGCTACTATGGGCAACCGAAACAGGGGCTTGCAACGGGTGATAATAACAGATTCCTCAGATATTGGTTTGAAACGGCTTATACAAAAATCGGTTTCCACTTTAACGATAGACAAACAGCAGCCGAATCTGGGAAAAAGTGGTTTCCCTGCAACAAGGGTGGAGAGTACCATAAATGGTATGGCAACAATGATTATGTTGTAAACTGGGAAAACGATGGTTTTGAAATCAGAAATTTCAAAGATGATAAGGGTAAACTCCGTTCAAGACCTCAAAATATGGATCGGTATTTTGGAGAAGGACTCACATGGTCTACTCTTAGCAGTGCAAACCTCTCCATGCGTTATAGTCCTAAAGGAAATTTATTCGAGACAAAAGGCTCTGTATGTTTTTTTACTGAGAGAGCAACTATGTACTATGCCTTGGGCGTACTTAACAGTGTTATTGTCAATAAGATACTTTTAATTCTCTGTCCTACACTTGATTTTCACGAGGGACCTATTGGAAGGATTCCGCTTGTTGTTGACGATGCCTATAAAGATACTGTCGTCGCGTTAGTAGAACAGAACACAGATGTTGCAAAATGCGATTGGGACTGTCGTGAAACCTCGTATGGCTTTACGGCTCATCCGATAGTTCCTTTGACAAAAGAAAAGAGCGAACAGCAGTCATCTCAATTAGCTTCTTCTCGAATGGAGAAATATGGACGAATTTCATGGCATTTTGAAAAGTGGACGCAGGAATGTGAATCTCGATTCAATCTACTCAAAGCAAACGAAGAAGAACTCAACCGTATCTTCATCGAAATCTACGGTTTGCAGGATGAATTGACACCCGAAGTCGAGGATAAGGATGTCACGGTCCGAAAGGCTGATCTCGGACGCGATATTCGCTCTCTGCTCTCCTATGCTGTTGGCTGTATGTTCGGACGCTACTCTCTGGACGAGCCGGGTCTTGCCTATGCCGGTGGTGAATGGGATGCTTCTAAGTACAGCACCATCATTCCCGACAAGGACAACATCATCCCGATCTGCGACGATGACTACTTCGATGATGACATCACCGGACGCTTTGTGAAGTGGGTAGAAACTGTCTACGGCAGCGAGACACTTGAAGAAAACCTCAAGTTCATCGCTGACGCTCTCGGCGGTAAAGGTACGCCTCGTGAAGTGATCCGCAGCTACTTCATCAATGACTTCTATGCTGACCACCTGAAAATCTATCAGAAGCGTCCGATCTATTGGCTCTTTGACAGCGGCAAGAAGAACGGCTTCAAGGCACTGATCTATATGCACCGTTATCAGAGCGACCTCCTTGCCCGTATGCGTACCGACTATGTTCACGAGCAGCAGGAGCGTTATCGCACACAGCTCCACCACCTCACGGACGCCATCGAACACGCCGGTGCTGCGGAGCGTGTGAAGTTGACCAAGCAGCAGAAGAAGCTCCAAGAACAGGCTCTTGAGATTCAGAAATACGAAGAGAAAATCCACCATCTTGCCGATCAGAACATCCAGATCGACCTCGATGACGGCGTGAAGCACAACTACGAGCTGTTTGCCGATGTGCTGGCGAAGATAAAGTAAAAATTAAGGAGGGTATCATCGTGAATATTAGCATTACAAATTGCAACAACATTGCGCACGGAACTGTTGCTATTTCAGAAAACCGCTTGAATATAAAGTATGCGATCAACGGGACGGGAAAATCAACTATTGCAAAAGCCATCGAATATGCCGCCAATCATGATGAGAATGGCTTGAAGAAGCTTACTCCGTATGCCCATATTGGGGTAGCCGATGATACTCTCCTTCCTCGTGTAGAGGGACTGACCGATGATATTCGCATCGCTGTGTTTAACGAAGAATACGTCAATCAGTATGTTTTCATGGAGGATGAATTGGTCAAAAACAGCTTTGAAATCTTTGTTAAAACCCCACGTTACGATGAACTTACCGACGAGATTAACGAGCTTATTTCATCTATTCGCACCATGTTTGATGATACGCCAGAACTTGAGACTCTTATCTCCGATCTTAATGAATTTGTCACTTGCTTCGGCAATAATGCTCGAACTGGCATTTCTGCAAGCGGCGCACTTGCAAAAGGCTTGAGCAAAGGCAATCTCATCAGAAATATTCCGACTGGATTAGAGGAATATAGTGACTATTTGCAGTCCGAGAAAAACTCATCATGGCTTAAATGGCAAGCAACTGGAAGAGATTTTTTGCAGTTAAGCTCAAAATGTCCCTTCTGTGCCAGAGATATAGAGCCTCAAAGAGAGAAAATAGAACAAGTCAAAACCGAATATGACGCAAAAACCATAGAGCATCTTTCAAAGATTTTGGCTCTGTTTGAGAAGTTAGGTCACTACTTCTCAGAAGAAACAAACGAAAATGTTCGCCGTATTACAATGAGCGTTACCGGTTTGTCTGCCGAGCAGAAGGCATATCTTGTTCAGATAAAGCAAGATGTTGAAACCGTTTTAAGAAAGTTACAGTCTCTCAAGCGACTTGGATTTGACTCGCTAAAAGATGTGGACAGAATCAACGCTGAAATCGAAGACAAGAAAATCGACCTAACATATATCCCCCATTTGAACACGCAATTCACCGTTGATAAGGTTACGATTATCAACAGTGCGATCGACAATCTTCTTACCGTTGTTGGACAATTACAAGGTGCAATAAATCGTCAGAAGAACGAAATCAGGCGAACAATCGATAAATACCAAGTTGAGATAAACGCATTTCTTAAAAACGCAGGGTATTCCTATACGGTTTCCATTGAAGAATCTGCGGATCATTCGTATAAACTACGGTTATGTTTCGGCAATGATACAACCGTTTCTGGAGTTAAATCACATTTAAGCTACGGAGAACGAAATGCCTTTGCTCTTGTGCTTTTCATGTATCAAGCACTATATAATCAGGCAAATTTGTTTGTTCTTGATGATCCCATTTCATCTTTTGATCAGAACAAAAAATTCGCCATCCTCGATATGCTATTCATCAGAGGCAATAGTCTGAGGGGAAAAACGGTTCTTCTCTTAACTCATGACTTGGAACCCGTTATTGATTCCATATACAACCACCCCAACTTCTTTGAAGGGACACCTACCGCGGCGTTCCTTGAAAACAATGAGGGAGTTTTGAGTGAACTTTCTATCAGAAAAGAAGATATTCAATCATCCATTCAAATTGCAAAGAGTAACATCGAAAGCCCGATGAACGAAATAAGCAAGGCTATTTATCTGCGGCGGCTCATTGAGATAACAGAAGGTCATACTGAGGCATGGCATCTGTTATCAAACTTATTGCACAAAAGGCAAACTCCGATGATTGGAGAAAATGAAATGAGTGCTGCCCAAATATCAGATGCTACAATGAGGATCGCATCCGATATTGACAATTTTGATTATCAGCAGTTATGTACTTTTGTCTGTGATAACACCAATCTTGTTTCTATCTATGATGCAGCACAGAGCAACTATGAAAAATTGCAAATATATAGAATGATTTTCGGAGCGACTGACGAAGATCACATCATGAGAAAATTTATAAACGAAACGTACCATATAGAGAATGATTATCTGTTCCAGCTTAACCCGGTGCGTTATAATACAATTCCCAATTATATTATTGCTGAATGCAACCGCGCGATAGATGGCATCAGGGAAAGAGGTTGAACTATGTCCACGGAATCCATCCAATTTACACTCAGAGAACGTTTTGCCGCCCCTCTGCCGGAGTTCTATCAAAGACGGATCATCTTTTGGTATGACGAAGACCGGGAGTTCGAGTCCATGATGGACGAGCTTTCTATTCCTGATGCAACAATCATCAAGCTCACCGGCACGAACAATTTTGCCATAAAAAAGCTGCTTCTGCACGATGATCTCACCGGCAATTATCTGATTTATAACCCCTTTTCCTACGCTGAACCGCAGGATAACTGGCTGTTGGATATTGAGAAGTTCAGCGAAGAATACCGCTCCGACCTCATTTCCATGCGCATGAGCGAGTTGAATATTGAGTCAAGTCCGGCGATGCGCAAGACGGTAAAATTGTACGCAAAATTCTTTGACAGCAAAGAGCGAATTGAAAGGCTGAAAAGAATTGGGCGGGAATACCATACACCGTTGCAGCTTCATATTGACATTATGGCTGTGCTGGCAGGACTAAACGACGGCTCTGCGCAGGATGTATTTATTGCTGCCCTTTCTGCAGGACAGGATGAGGAAAACAATGCTGTCCTCAGCAATATCAAGAAGTTTGGTAACATTGACGCCTTCTGGCAGCTTGTCCGCAAGTACACGGGCTACATCCATGAGGATGAAAAAGCGCTTGACCTGTTCGCTGCCCATGTGCTGCTGACCGCCCTTGCACAAACAATGAATCCCAGCGTTCTCAAAGGCTTGGAGCGTTTCATCTCTGATTCCAACAAGGCGTATTGTTACAGTATTGTCCACGAATGGCGCAACCACGAGGACAACGGTGCGCTCTGGGAATTGTGCCGCAGTGTGGAGCAGGAGTTGCATCTTGCTTCCCGATTTGAAAAGCAGGATATTGAAACGCTGCTGACAGCAGACATTTTCCCGTCCATTCACGAGGTTATTCTGAGCCGTTTCTTCTCTGAAATCGCAGATCATGTGGTAAAGACCGAGCTGATGCTGAAAACTGCGGAAAACCGCCGCACTTCCGGATGGATTGAGCGGTTCGAGAACTATTATGACTGTCTCTACTATGTTGCAAAGATGCAGAACTTTTATCAGGAGAATGCAGCAGGCTTCCATATCGTAGAACCGAAAGCAATCTGGAAGCGCTATACGGAGAAGGCGTATGAGATGGATAGCTTCTATCGGCACTTCCACTATGCCTTCGGCTGCACTCTCAAGAACAGCAATGTACTTCTGGAAGACAAGCTGAAACACGCGGCAGATTACGTTGAGGGGCTGTATCAGAACTGGTTCCTCAAGGAGTTGACCGGCTGCTGGACAAAAGCAATTTCTGACAACCTTGCCACATTGGGTTATGTGTCCGAGATTGGCAAGCAAAGAGACTTCTACTCTCACTATGTTAAGCCGCTTGCGGGGAAAAACTCCCGCGCCTTCGTGATTATATCCGACGCTCTGAGATATGAAGTTGCTGCGGAGCTATGCGATACCATCACCCGGACAACCAAGGGAACAGCGAAGCTCGATGCTGTTCAAGCAGTTTTTCCCTCAATCACAAAATTCGGTATGGCGGCTCTTCTTCCGGGGCGAAAGATGTCTGTCAATGACGGGATGGATGTTCTCGTGGACGAAATGCCCACCCGCTCTACTGATGAGCGTGGGAAGATTCTCTGTGCTGCTAACATGAACAGCGTAGCAGTTCAATACACAGACGTTCTGAACATGAAACGCGCCGAGCGGCGTGAGCTTGTGAGCGGCAAAGAAGTCGTGTATATCTATCACAACACGATTGACGCTATTGGTGACAAAGCTCCAACTGAGAAAAAGGTGTTTGATGCTTGCGAAGACGCTATGCAGGAGCTTTCCAATATTCTTCGTATTGTCATCAACGATATGCAGGGTACAGATGTTTTCATTACCGCAGATCACGGTTTCCTTTATACATACAGCCCTTTGACCGAAGGCGATAAACTGGGCAAGGACGCGATCAGCGGCAAGGTATATGAAATCGGACGTCGATATTCACTGACAGAACCTTCCGCAGCGGCGGAGTACCTTATGCCGGTTCGATTTGACGGTGAGATCGGCGGTACGCCGGTCAAGGGCTACACGCCTTTTGATTCCACACGCATACGGGTTTCTGGTGGCGGTGAGAACTATGTCCACGGCGGTATCAGCTTGCAGGAGCTTGTTGTGCCTGTTATTAGCTTCAAGAATCTCCGCTCCACAAGCAAGAAGTATGTGGAGGTTTCCAACGCAGAATTGAAGCTGTTGAGCGAAAGCCGTAAGGTGTCCAACCTGCTATTCTCTCTGGATTTCTACCAGCGTCAGCCAGTCGGAGAGAAGATTCAGCCCTGCACCTACTACATCTATATGACGGATGATGAGGGCGTGGTCATTAGTGACCGTCAGACTGTCATTGCAGACCGCACAAGCACAAATGCTTCCGAGCGCGTCTTCCGTGTGCGCCTCAATTTGAAAGCCGGTGCCTATGACAAAAACAAGATTTACCGCCTTGTTATCGCCAATGATACAGATGTCCCGGAAGAGGCTGAGTTCCATATTGACATTGCCTTTGCGGATGACTTCGGATTTGACCTGTGAGGGAGAAACAGAAAATGAGCGAGTATATTGAAACGGTATCAACAGAGGATGAAAACGCTGTAATCGACAGCAAACTGCGCAAGGTATTCGACGGCAGGATTGTCCGCAAAGACCTTACAAAGAAAATCAAGGAAGGGGCAAATGTTCCCGTTTATGTCCTTGAGTTTCTTCTTGGACAGTATTGCAGTTCCGATGACGAGGATGTCATTGAAACCGGCGTTGCAAACGTCAAGCGGATTCTGGCTGAAAACTACGTCCGTCCCGACGAGGCGCAGAAGATCCTTTCTGTCCTCCGTCAGCGAGGCAGCTATACCGTGATTGACAAGATCACGGTTAATCTCAACATTAAGACGGACAGCTATGAGGCGGAGTTTTCCAATCTCGGAATCAAAGCAATTCCTATCTCTGAGGATTACCCGACTAAATACGATCGGCTTCTCTGCGGCGGTATCTGGTGCATTGTCCAGCTTGAATATGAATATGTGGAAGAGGATAAACGCAGATCCCCAATTCTCATTCACAAGCTCACGCCTATTCAGATGCCTCATGTGGATATTGAGGAATTGAAGCAGGGGCGAAAAGCGTTTACGCAAGAAGAATGGATCAAGATTCTTCTACGCTCTATTGGTATGGAGCCGGATAAGCTGAATGACCGCGAACGCTGGCTTCTGCTTGCCCGTATACTGCCGCTTGTCGAGAACAACTTCAACCTCTGTGAGTTAGGTCCGCGAAGCACTGGTAAATCCCATATCTACAAGGAAATCTCCCCGAACAGCATCCTTGTTTCCGGCGGTCAGACCACCGTCGCGAACCTGTTTTACAACATGGGCAGAAAAACCGTGGGCTTGGTTGGCTTGTGGGACTGCGTAGCGTTTGACGAGGTTGCCGGTATCAACTTTAAGGACAAAGACGGCATCCAGATCATGAAGGACTATATGGCATCCGGCTCCTTTG
>ENA-ORNP01003027-ORNP01003027.1-human-gut-metagenome-genome-assembly--contig:-NODE-3027-length-12668-cov-3.238643_pt1 | contig 12668 bp, 7 predicted proteins | sample MGYA00242119_ERZ509030 | MGnify/ENA primary metagenome ERZ509030 (study PRJEB26280, sample SAMEA2338708) | human gut metagenome | biome: human gut; feature: human-associated habitat; material: faeces...
CTATCCGTAACAGTGCCCTGACACCGGGACTTGACTATTCCGCTTATCCGAGGGCTTATGCTGTCAACTTCGGAATTAATCTTGGGTTTTAGTATTTAGTTGAAATCATATAAAAATAGAGAAGATATGAAAAAGATAAAAATAGCATTCCTTTCTTTGTTGGCTACATGTACGATAGCGTCATGTGACTTTTTGGAGAAGGAACCATATAAAATAGTACCGGAAAACTATTTCCAGAATGAGGCGGAAGCACAATCATTCCTGACCGGTATCTATTCGAACTTAGGACAGTCAACTTTCTACGGAGGTGATTACATGGTTCTTGCAGGCGGTGACGACCTGGAGTTTTATGGAGGGTCTACCGGACGTATTTCCAATACAGGATTGATTTGTAATAACACTACCACCAGTGATGCGGCGGTTACCAACCTCTGGCTCAATTTGTATAACGGCATCGAGCGTGCCAATATGTTTCTGGAACAGATAGACAATGTCCCCGGAATGAGTGATAAGAGCCGTTTGCAATACAAATCGGAAGCTCGTTTCTTACGTGCGTTTTATTACTTTACGTTGGTGCAGTGCTGGGGAGATGTGCCGTTCAAGACGGAGTCTACCTATTCGTCCGGGACGGTGACTAATAAGGATATAGCACGTACGGATAAGAACGTGATTTATAAGTTTATCGTGAAAGAAATGGAAGAGGCTGCCGATGAAAAAAACGGAGGGCTGCTCTCTGCCAGAGAGTTAAGCTATAAGCCGGGACGTATCTCCAAGTCGACGGCATGGGGTATGTTGGCACGTGTCTATTTATTCTGGGCCGGTGAACATAAGCGCGACGGTAAACCGGCCGATGCGGAAAACAAGTCGTATTTCGAGCGTGCCAGCTATTTCGGCCAGAAAGTGCGGACACAGGGGCATACGCTTGCCGCTAATTACTGGGACCCGTTTATTGATATGTGTTCCGACAAATACAATACGACTGCCAATGAAAGTATCTGGGAAGTTGAGTTTGCCGGAGACGGAACGGGAGACGTGCGTTCGGAAGGCCGTATCGGAAACACGATCGGGCTTCAGTGTTCGGACTTTTCTTCTTTATCTAATGTTGTAGGCAAGGCTGACCCGGGATATTCTTATGGTTTTATTTGGGCAACTCCGAAACTTTATGATTTGTATGTGGCGAATGGTGATAATGAACGTTTCACCTGGAACATTGCCCCTTTTACATATCGTAGAATTGCGGACCGTACTGACTTGGGAATTGTAGGAAGAACTTTTGAAAACAAGGCGTTGTATGATCTGGTGAAAGGTGCCGGTTGGTACGGAGACAGATCGTATAATTATGAGGGAGCCAATGAGGGTGAAGAATATAACAGTAAGGTGGAGCAGATTGGAGATGTTTACAAAAAAGCGGTTGCTGCCGGTAAGGAAAGGAAAGATTTGTGTTGTGCCAAGTTCCGCCGGGAATATGAGCCTGCTGCAAAGAAGGACAAGAACCGTACTTCTATCAATTTCCCTATACTTCGTTACTCGGATGTGTTGCTGATGATTGCGGAAGCGGAGAATGAATATAACGGTGCCCCGACGCCCTTGGCCGAAGAATGCCTGAAAGAGGTACGTGACCGTGCCGGAATCTCAGATCTTACAGGTCAGATTACTTCAGGTGAGGACTTTCTTACTATTATAAAGGATGAGCGTGCAATGGAGCTTTGTTTTGAATATCTCCGTCGTTTCGACCTGATTCGTTGGGGAGACTTTGTAGATAAGATGAACGAGCAGGCAGTGCTGGCACAGAGTGGAAACAACTGGACTCAGGGAGGGCAGGCTGCACCTTTCTTCCGGGTATCTTCCGCTTATCAGTACTTCCCGATTCCGGATGCCGAGAAAGCTGTCAACAAACTGATTACGGGCAATAACCCCGGTTGGTAATCCGCTTTAATCCAATTAATAATTTTTGAAGAGAATACAACGATGAAAACATATAAATTCTTAATACTAACTCTGGGAACTCTCTTGTTTGCTTCATGCGAAAAAGAGTTGGACCGGGATCTGACTGATGTCAGTGTAACTGTGGCTACCAATGAGAATGTACGGTACGAAGGCAACATCCTGACTGTAAAGAAGGGGACTCCTGTCGAGTTTCTCTTTCACGGTGATCCTGATTACATTTCTTTCTTCAGTGGCGAAATCGGTCATCAGTATATTTATCGTGACCGGAAGGAGATTTCGGTAGAAGATATTGTGTCATGCGACTTTAAGTTTTCGATTTGGGCTCAATACGGGGTAGCCAATTCATGCAAAGACCAGTTTGATGTGTTGTATCTGGCGGAAGAAGAAGATCCTGATAATCCGGGAAATACGATCTTTTTCCCGGGAATGAGCAAGAATAATTTCGAGGCTGATTCTGTACTTGTGGAGAAGAATACTCCCTGGAAGGAACTTATCACACGTGCGCAACTGCCGCAAGCACCTGTGACCAGTGCAGCCGGAGCTTTGAGTTTCAGTAAATCGGTCAAAGAATATATTGGCAAGAAACTGACGCTGGCTTTAGTGCTGAACAGAGATCAGAAAGAAGCAATAAGTGCCAATAATCCGGAAGATCCGGAGGCTACTATTGTTCAGTCTACATTCAATATTCTGAATATGTGTGTGGAAACCAAATGGAAGAACGGACGTGTCACTACTGCTTATGCAAGTTCTTTCGGCTTTACTCCATTGAACATGAAGAATAAGACGAAGTATGAAGAACAGGCTCCGGAAAATATGCCTAAAGATCTTGAATATGGTTCTGTTTCAACGGGAGTGACTGGCATGTGGAACTTGAGCAGTATAAAAAGCGGCGGATTTACTATTAACGGTACGGCTGCCAATAATCCTTGGAAGTATAATTGGCTTGTTTCCGATTATCTGAATCTGGCGGAATGTCCCGAACCGGATTCGGGAGTGAAGGTAAAAGACATTTCTCTGGATCTGGAGTCTTACTCTTATACTTATAATCAGGTGGGTACATATACTGCTACGTTTCTGATGAATAACGCAAATTATTCACATGTGGCGTCCAAGACTTGTGAATTGATAATCAATGTAACAGAATAACTTTAAATACTAATAGATTATGAAGTACATAAAATCGTATATACTTTTCGTTATCATGGGCTTTGCGGTTGCGGGGTGTACTATAGACGACCTGAAAGACGATGTAAACGACCTGAAAGATAGGGTGACGCTTATCGAGCAGCAGGTGAAACTGTTGAATGATAATCTGGCTGTGATCGGCTACATCCTTGATCCTCAGAATAAGACAGTCAGTAAAGTGGAGACTGTTAAAGAGAATGGGGTTGCTGCGAAATATGTCATAACTTTAAGTGATAATACCCAGCTGACATTGACTATCGGTAAGGAAGGAACAGTCAACGAACCGGAGATTACGATAGGAGATGATGGGAAATGGTATATCAACGGTATTTCTACCGGCGTAGTAGCCGTAGGAGAGAACGGTAAGAATGGGGAGGGCTATCCCGAATTTCGTGTACAGAATGGAAATTGGCAGATACGTTTCGGTGACGGTGAGTGGGCGAATGTTCCCGGTGGAGAGGGGATTGCCGGTGGCAGTTCTTTAGGCGACCAGATCTTTGAATCTGCCAAAGTAGACGGTAGCAACTTTGTTGTGACTCTTAAAGATGGGACTGTGCATACACTTCCTATCGTGGCAACTTTGGTTTGTGCTATTGATAGAACAGGTCTTGCATTTGATGATGAGGACTTCCTGATTATCAATAAAGGAGAAAGAGTGGTGATTCCTGCTAAGATTGAAGGTGAGAATCCGCAGGTTACTTATCCGCAAGGTTGGAGAGCTACTTTGAACAAACTGGATGTTGCCGATGAAAAAGGAAATAATTATCAGTTGTTGATCTTTGCTCCGGCTGCTGAGAATAAAACGTTAACGAGAGCCGCGGCGGATAATACTGCCGATGTAACTGTTCAGGTACAGGAAGGCTTGTTCTGGGCAGTTGACAAGATAAAAGTGAAGAATCCGAAAGGACTTGCTTCTAATCTGGATATGTATAATGAAGGACAGGCTGTTATTGTAGGCGGGCTGGAGATTACAAAAGAAAAGTATGGTGAAGCACAAGAGATTACTACTAATGGGGCGATAGCCGGTGGTGTTTATTTCGTGTCTGCAAACGATTTGACATTGACATATAACCAAGGAACCTCAGTTGTGGAAAATCTAATTATTATTCCTAATTCAGATGAGGTTACTTCAATAAACCTGAACATAGATAAGTCTATTTATCTTGGTAATGCCTTGATTTGTAAAAATACAAATATAAAGTATACAGCAACAGCAACTTATCCTGTACGTGTTCAATCTAAGGAAGCTAGTATTATAATCGACCGGTGTACAATAAGCGGCTTATTATTTGGATCGGGTTTTGCTATGCCGGAGGTGAAAGATAAGGCTAGTATTGGCTATTTTGGAATGACTGATACTAATATAAAGGTTGAAAATACTGGAACTAATTTGTACTTGGTTACTAATATGAACTGTAATGAACTTCGATTTGAAAATAATATTGTATATTATTCAGGAGTTCCGGAAGCCACTTCTAACGTGGAGAATTTTAAGGTGTTCCAAGGGCCAAGTTATAGTGTGAATAAACTAACATTAACTTCCAATACCTTTATTGATATTGAATCAGGGTATTCAAATGGGAAAACTTCCGCTATTGTTTATCCTTCGAAAATTGGTGATATCACAGTCAATAAGAACATTTATTATTTTACTTATCGTGAATATCCGGCATTCCTTATAAGAGTGGCATCTGCGGCAGAATCTAAGGTAACAATAGCCGAGAACAATTATGCTTATCTTTTTGAAACCGGATTGAATCTGAATGTTTTCCAAAATAAGATAGGTGATACTTCAGTTGGTTTTACAAGTAATGATGTTGATCTTTATGATACCACTGATCCGGCTACTTTTAACAAATCTACAGGGACATTCATTCCCAAAGAAGGTTACACTCAATATGGTGCACAACGCTAAAACTAAGAATTATGAAAAAGATATTGATACTATTAGTTTGCTTATTGCCTGTCATTACCTTTACCTCCTGTGATGATAAGGATGATATACGTAAAGACATCGACGATCTGAATGCTCGTTTGGATGCTTTGACAGATGATCTCGAAAATTTGAATACGAGCATCAAATCTTTCCAAGATGCAGTGAAAGGACTTGTTCTTGTAACCGGATATACAATGGATGAGAAGGGTAACTATACACTTTCACTGAGTGACGGTACGGAATTGGTTGTTTATGGCGGACAGCCTGCGGGAGATATTCCTACACTTGGCATTAATGAAGCCGGAAATTGGACATATACCCTTGACGGTAGAACCGTTGAATTGAAAGATAAAGAAGGCAATCCTTGTCCTGCTGTTCCCGTAGACGGTTCCGACGGACAAACTCCAACCATCTCGATTGATGCGGACGGTTACTGGTGTTATGCCGTTGGCGGTGGAGAACCTCAACGTATAGACGGGCGTTACAACATTGCCAATATTGGAGAGATTCCGGGAGGTATATTTGCCGATGTAACGGTGAACGGTAATATCGTGACCTTTGAATTTACAGACGGCTCGAAAACCGAGATCCCTTTATTGGGAGGGTTGGATATGACTTTCTCTCAAGGTGATTCATCGAATATTACTTCTGTAAATGTAGCGAAGGGAGGTTCAGCGGTATTGACGGCAAAACAGACGAATGTAGCCAGAGTGATTATAGATCCCACACCTGTACAGGTAGTCTTGACTGATGACGCTTCCGATAATCTGACGATTAAAACAAAAGGACTGGCTTCCGGCAAATATACTGTTTATTTCCAGATATTCTCTAAGGAAGGATATCGTCTGATTAAATCATTAGAGGTGACGGTTGCTGAATAAGTTGAATTAATAATTAAGCGAAGAAATCATTATGAAATACTATAAATCATTCATATTATTCAGTTTGTTTGCATTGGCTTTTGTGTCATGTAATACAGACGATTTGGAAAGAGACATTGATGCCTTGAAAGATCGTGTGACGAATGTTGAGGCACAGGTACAGCAGTTGAACGATGAGATGAACATTATCCGTGTGCTGTTGGACGGCAACAAGACTATTACCGATTACTCTATCAATGGTGATACTTATACCTTGACCTTAAGCAATGGCGAAACATTGACTTTGACTCCGGGAGTGACCGGAGGCAACTATCCTTCTATTGAGATCGGTGCAAATGGTAATTGGTTTATTGGTGGTACAGATACAGGCTGGCGTGCTCAAGCGGAGAATGGGGAAGATGCTACCATTACTCCCGAATTTAAGATTGCACCCAATCCGGCCGATGGAGATAAAAAGTATTGGTATGTGAGTTATGACAACGGTTCAACCTGGAAAGTATTGGAAAACGGTCTGGCTGAAGGTATAAATACAGGTTCGAATCCTATCAGCAACGCAACTGTTGACGGAGATAATTTTAAAGTTACTTTTGGCGGAAAGGAGTATCTGATTCCTATTGTGAAAGGATTGGAATGTGCAATTAATGTTCCCGAAGGTGTAACAGATGATCTTTGGTTGGTAGCCGGAGGAGGTGCGTCTTCCTTTACTGTGAAAGTAAATTTGGCTGAAGGTGATTTAGTAAGAGTAAAAGCACCTGCTGATTGGAATGCAAAACTGTCGGAATATGTGGCTGGAACAACGGAAGTAACAGTGACTGTGACACCTCCTGCAACTCCGAGCGAGTGTACGATTATTGTAGAAGTGACTCATGGAGTAAATTCGGCAACAGATCAGATAAAGGCAAAAACTACCAGTGATAGTTACTGGGCTGAATATCAGGCAGGATTTGATATCAGGATCGGTGATGTAGTACTTAATAAATATGATAACCCGAATGGAGTATTGGTAAAAGAAGGTGAATCAATCTCCGAAAGCGGTATTTACTTTATTGCCGAAGGTGCTACGGCTTATTGGACTGGTGCAGTGAGTGACCTGATTCTGATAGGAGAGAAAAAGAATAGTAATTATTCTTCAAAAGTAATGACCAAAGGGATTGTCTCTTTGGAAAATGTGGAGTCGAAAATTGGAATGTTATGTAAGGAGATTACTTTATCTCCTGATGAGTTAACCGCAAATTATTGGTTTAACTTTCCTAGTTCAAGTAAAGATGTAATAGAAAGACTGTATTTAGATCATTGTAAGATTGAGATGATGGCGGACAAGATGTTCTCTTATTTTAATAATGCATCGTCAGGTATATCAAAATTGTTGGTTGAGTCTTGTTATATTGCAGTGCCGGCTCCATCGGCAACTACTAAAGTTATTAATTTCTTGAATTTTAATAATGGGAATTATGGAGATATAATGATTCATAATAATGTTTTCTATTGCTCTACACAGGATCGCTCTGTTCTATTTGTGGCATTACTGAAAGGAACGAATGCAAAGTTCTCTGATAATGTGAGTATTGAAAATAACACGGTTATTAATATTCTAAGTAATCATGGAAATAGCTCCGGCTTTTTTAAAGTAACCGCTGAAGAAGGATGGACGATGAAAAATAATCTATTCTGGTATGATACGGATTGTGCAGCTAGTGGGACTTTCCCAATGTTATCTACTTTAATGATTGGTGCAGCTACTTTCAATGAAACAGACTTTTCTAATAATAGAATATTTACCTCTCTTGAAAATACTCAGATGACTTGGCAGTATTTTAGAACCGCGCCGGTAGGTTTTAAGGATAATGTAATAACCATAGAAAAAGAGACTCCTTTTGAAACGTTGGTTGACATTGAAGGAAAATATACTCTTAAACCGGAATATCAAGGTATAGGTGCAGTTATCGAATAGTTGCTGCAATTAAATTTGATAAAGGCGAAGAATCTATTAATGCTAATATTGGGTTTAACGGATTCTTCGCCTTTATAACATTATTAGACTTTAGAAATATGAAAAACATGAAACTTGATTTACATAGTATAGCGACAACTTGTATGTTGGTTGCTGTTATAGTTTTCACTTCCTGTTCGGACGATGAAGTAATAAATAACCCAACTATTCCCGAGCAACCGGAACAATTAACAGAACTCACTGCGCAATACAATACTAATATCGCGGCTTATCAGGCCATGATGAATGGCAAAGCCGAGATTGTAGACTACACCTCTGACGAGAAGGGTAATTACAAACTTCAATTGAGTAACCGACAGATAGCGGATGTTTATATTCAAACTGCCGACGATAAAGATATTCCCCTTCTTGGAATTGATAAAGAAGGTTACTGGAATTATCAATTGGAAGGTACTTCACGCATTCTGACAGATACGCATGGCAATCCGGCTCCTGCTTTAAACAAGACAGGAAAAGGCATTCTTACTCCTCAAATTGCATTGGGGGAGGACGGCTGTTGGCAAGTTTCTTACAATGGCTATCAGTGGCAACGTTTGAGTGACACTCCGGCTCCGTCATTGGAAGGAAAAACGGCTGTTGATTTCTCTCTTTACCGTTCGGCTGTTTTAGATGAACAGACGAATACAATCACTTTGGAATCCCGTACAAGCGGGAGTGTGCTTAAACTGGATACCCGCAATAACGGCACAGCACAAGCGTGGAAAAAGTTCCTGATGAATAGTGATGACAATGTATTGTTGGATTATTCGTATGCCGGATATAAACATGGAGAAGTGACACCTCCGGAGGCTTTCTCATTAGGATATAAAGTTTTCAATGTGAAAGAACGTATGGAAACCCGTGGTATGACTGCCCGTGAAGCCTTGATAAGCATATTGCAGGAGAATAACATGACCCGTAAGGACGGTAAGAATTACAACAATGCAAATGCCCGGATTGTCATTTATTTCCCGGAAGGAGAATACGTATTGCATAATGACGATGACAATACAGCCGGGCAAGCCGGTATTGGGAAAGGAAGGTGATGAAGCATATTCTTTGGATAGTAAAGGAAATAATAAAAGTTCCAGTATCTATATATTCGCAGGCCATTTTGTAATTAAGGGAGATGGCGCAGGAAGAACAAAGCTGATAATGGATACTCCGAACTTGCCGGATGATATTACTACCATGTATTCGTCGCCGGTAATGATTGATATTAAACATAACTCCGGGTTGTCGAAACTCTGTGATATCACGGGTAACGCAGCTAAAGGTACTTTTAGCGTGGAAGTATCTGATGCGGCTTCGCTGAGTAAAGGTGACTGGGTATGCCTGTATTTACAGAATAATGACCCGGAACTGGTACGCAACGAGTTGTCTCCCTATGCACCCGAACCAACAATGGAGAATATTATAAATGTAGGTGTGCAGGTGCAGGACTTCCACCAAATTGTGGCAAAAAGCGGGAATGTAATCACTTTTAAAGAACCTATAATGCACGAAGTTGATTCTCGTTGGGGTTGGGCGATCCACAAATATCCGCATTATGAGGAAGTCGGTATAGAAGACGTGACTTTCGTAGGACATGCCACCGATGATTTTCAGCATCACAGAAACTGGGCGCATGACGGTGCTTATAAACCGATAAAGATGACACGCCTGACAAACTCGTGGATGCGCCGGGTGAACTTTATAAGTGTTAGTGAGGCCAACTCGATTACGTCTTCCGCTAACGTGTCCGCCTACGATATTAAGATAGACGGTAATCGTGGTCATGCCGCCATTCGGTCGCAAGGGTCGTCGCGGGTGTTTATCGGCAAAGTGACCGATCGTACCAACGGACCTCTAATAGATAATAGAGGCGTCATACAGCAGGGGGCAGGACAATATCATGCTTGCGGAGTCTCAAAACCGAGTATGGGTGCTGTCATTTGGCGGGTACATTGGGGATTGGATGCCTGCTTTGAGTCTCATGCCACGCAGCCGCGTGCTACGCTGATTGATAATTGTACGGGTGGATTCATGCAGTCTCGTCAGGGAGGTGATTACAACCAACTTCCCAATCACCTCGATGACCTCACTATTTGGAATATGTATTCGGAAAGATCGCGCACGGCAAGCGGTAATTCGGCTCCTGCCGGTGTATTCGACTGGTGGCGTATCGGCTTTAAAGGTTGGAAGTTCCTTCCGCCCGTTATTGTCGGTTTTCATGGCGAACCGTTGAATTTTGTGCAGGAGCAAGTAAAACTGGACGAAAGTAATGGAACTCCGGTAGAGCCGCAGTCTCTTTACGAAGCACAGCTGGAGAAACGCCTGGGCTTTGTGCCTGCCTGGTTGAAGGCATTGAAATAAGAGGATACGAGAAATATCAACTAAAGAAAGAGAGGGGCTCGAAGGGCCTCTCTCTTTTGGGGGTAAATTGATCAAAGTCTGATTTTTATATAAATCTGTTGATAAAGGTTAGAAGAATTGTGCAGTATATTACTTTGGTTGTAATGTGACTTTATCGTTTCTCTGTTACAAATGTATGCAATTTACGCTCTCTCCTGTGGATAGAATGATTCAGGATTGGTATAAAATCATACAATTCTGTTATTCCGGTATATTTATTTCTCTTTTACAGATTCCAATAATTCAGCTAATTCTTTTACGATGTCAGGATGCTGTTTCGCCACATTCGTTTTCTCCGAAGGATCGGACGATAAATCGTAGAGCTGAGGCTGTTGGTCGTTGCCAAGTTCCATTTTCGTCCAGAACTCAATGGCGGGAGCATCGCTGGGCTCGATATATTTCCACTGCCCTTTTACAATGGCAAGCGTATTATTAAGATTCTGTTGGACGATGTATTCGCGACCGGTATTGTTCCTGCCTAAGAACGTGTTCAGGTGTTCCTGGCTGTCGGGGGCTGCACCTTTGCGCAAAGGCTGATTCAGCAGTGAGGCGAGTGAGGCGTATACATCAATCTGTGAGAAAAGAGACTGTTGCTTGCTCGGTTTTACTTTGGCAGGCCAGCGGACAATGAATGGGATACGTGTGCCCGCTTCATAAGCGCTGTATTTCCCTCCCCGGTAGATTCCCATTGGGGTATGACCGTTGAGAAGCTCGTAGGCATGGTCCTGATAGCCGTCGTCGATGACGGGACCGTTGTCGCTGGTAAAGACCAGAATGGTATTGTCGGCGATGTTGAGGCTATCCAACGTGTTCATAATTTCACCGATGGTCCAGTCCAGTTGGAGGATAACGTCACCACGGGTGCCGAGTCCGCTTTTTCCTGCAAAACGCGGGTGGGGGATACGTGGCACGTGTACATCCTGCGTACCCATATACAAGAAGAAAGGTTCTTCTTTATGGGAAGTGATGAACTTCTTCGCTTTATGGGTGATGATGTCGGCTATATCCTCGTCTTTCCAGAGAGCGGACTTGCCGCCTGTCATCCAACCGATGCGGGGGATACCGTTGATAATGGTATTGTTATGCCCTTGGCTGGGTTTTAATGTTACGAGTTCCGGATTTTCTTCTCCGGTGGGCCAGTCGCCTACTTTATGCTCATAGTTGACGGTGATTGGGTCATTAGGATCGAGACCCACTACGCGGCCGTTCTCCACAAACACGCATGGCACACGGTCTACGGTTGCCGGAATGATAAATTCATAATCGAAGCCGATACTTTGTGCATTCGGAGTGATCTGTTTGTTGAAATCTGTCCCTCCTTTCGGTCCCAGTCCCAAATGCCACTTGCCAACGGCACCGGTGGCGTATCCTGCATCTTTCAGCATATCTGCCATGGTGATGCAGGTAGTGTCGATAATGAGTTCAGAGTTGCCGGGAGCGATTCCTGTGTTTTCCTGTCTCCAGGGATACATACCTGTCAGGAGTCCGAAACGGGAAGGGGTGCTGGTGGCAGAAGTTGCATAAGCATTGGTGAATTGTACTCCTTGTCCTGCCAACCGGTCAATGTTGGGAGTGCTCACTTTTGTTGCTCCATAACAACTTAAATCACCAATGCCGAGATCATCTGCAAATATATAAATAATGTTAGGCTTTTGGCTATTCTGCCCATTGTTCTTTTGGGGTGCATGATTGCATCCTGACAGCGTGACGATGCCAGACAATAGGGGAAGTAGACGCGAAACGTTTTTCATAATGCTGAATGTTTTAGGAAATAATGTAATGAACACAAAGATAAGCGAATGGAAGAAAAAGAATGAGTAGGAATGTACAAGTGAAGTACAAAATAGTACACTTAAGAAGTTACCTTCTTTATTCGGGCGAAGATGTCCGGACTAAGAAACCGTTTATATCATAAATTTAGGCACGGATCACACGGATTAATGCTGTTGTTCTCATACTCATCGTTTTTTTATCCGTGAAATCCGTGTGATCCGTGCCTAATAATATAAGATTATTTTGCAAGAGTGCTTATAGAGTTACCTGTTAATCTGTTTCTTCTCCGTCTCCTTCTTCTTCGCTCTCTTCTCCTTTACGATAAGCCAGCGGACTGACGTGATAAATCTCTTTGAAACATTTACTGAAATAGCGGGAGGAGGAGAACCCAATCCGGTCAGAAATCTCCGTGATATTCAGTTCCGGGTTATTCCTTAACATGACAGCGCCTTTTTTGAGACGTATGCTTAAGATGAAATCATTCGGGGTCTGGCCTGTAACTGCTTTCAATTTGGTGAACAGGTTTGTACGTGCCATACCCATTTCACGGGCGAAGATATTA
>ENA-ORNP01003041-ORNP01003041.1-human-gut-metagenome-genome-assembly--contig:-NODE-3041-length-12624-cov-1.967062_pt1 | contig 12624 bp, 8 predicted proteins | sample MGYA00242119_ERZ509030 | MGnify/ENA primary metagenome ERZ509030 (study PRJEB26280, sample SAMEA2338708) | human gut metagenome | biome: human gut; feature: human-associated habitat; material: faeces...
TCGGTATTCAGATGTACGCCATAGTTACGATAGATGTACTCTCCTACAGCATTGTCTTTGTTGGATAAAATCTGCTGTTTGTAGAATTGTGAAAATATCTCAGATATTTCCTCCGGTGTAATGTCTGTTTTTGAAACGACTCCGTCTTTACAATGTTGCAAAGCGTCAAGAAATTCTTTGATTCGGGTGTTCAGTGGAGTACCGGATAATTTGATATATTCTCCCAGTTCAACCTTTATGGTGCCATTTTCTATAGCAACCGGCATATCGAGCTGATCGGTGGAATCCTGTTCTGCTGTCATGTGTATGATGGCTACATACGGTTCGCTGATGTTGCCTTTTTCTTCGAGATAAAAGCGTCCGTCCTTGACTTCACAACTATCTATGCGGTTCTCGGAATTGTCTGTCAGGTATACCTTTTTATATTCCTTGAATGAAAGATATCCTTTGATGCGGCAACCCGGACCGTTAGAAGTTTCCGAACAAGCAGTCCATCCTATTACTATGACGACAAGAGATAAAAGTAAAATATATTTCTTCATTATATAACTGGTTTTTATAATAAAAGCGGTTCGGCTAATCGTGTTAGCAGAACCGCCTTCCCTGCATTACATACGTTAAGTCTTTGGCTTAACGCTGTTCCTTCATTTTAGAATCTGAAACCGAGTTTCAGCACAGGCATATCAAACAACTTGATGTTGTGGTGTCCTATACTGTATTTGTCGAAACCTTTCGGGCAGATTTGTATCACGTCGTAGCGGTAAGCTACCGGCTGGAGTTCCAGACCGACAATCATACCTTTGGCAAGGCAGTATTCCAGTCCCGCTACGGCAGCGCCTTTGATGCCGAACATCTGTCCGGCTTTTCCTGCTGCCAGGTAGACGTGTTCCGGAAGTCCTTCTTTACTGTCTTCGTCTTCTCCGTCGCTATACGTTTTGCCTGTATAGGGTTCCGTGGTTTCAATACGCGCCATCTGGAAACCGGCTACGGCTCCTATGTATGGGTGTATGCGTGGATTGCTCGTTTTGAAATAGCGGTTTGAACCAATCGATACATACCAATTATTGGTCACTTGTGCATTTACATACTTCTGAGCCGGGATAATCATGTCGGGCGCTGATTCATAATCGCCCTCTATGTAGTCCTTCTTTGGGGTAATACTGATGTTCATTCCCAAAGTGAAGTTAATATCCCAACAGTCGCTTATGAAGTATTTGGCCTGTAAACCGGCGATGTTGATTAAACTATTTTCATTGAGCCCGCTGATGTTCAGATAGCCATTCAGTTCGCCCGATATATCGGAACCTCCGGAGGGAAGTCCTATCGAGCCTTCTGTGTTGGTGTATTGCGGTAAAAGGAATAAAGTGTTGTCGTTGTACGACTGTCCACTATTTCCTAATACCAATGACACCTGCCACTGACCCTTGCGGGGAGCAAACACTACACCCTCCTTGTCGCCGCGGGTTTGTTGCGCCCATGCGGGCGCAACAAATGCGGCTAACAATAAGATTGTGCAAAGTTTCTTTATCATCTTACTTTATTTAAAGTAGTTGTTACTAAGAATTATTCAGCGTCTGTTGCAGAAATGCGTTCGATTTCAGCTTGCAAAGCTTCACTTGCAGCTTTTAATTCAGCCTGAGCTGCTTCCAATGCTGCCTGAGCTTCTGCTACGGCTTCTTGCTGGGCTGCAACCGGTTCTTTGGTACCATCAATGACAGCTTGCAGAGCTTCTTTCTTTTCAATCAAGGTAGTTTCCCTTTCGTATACATCAGCTACTGCCGCATCATAGATGCCTTTCAGTTCTGCTCTCAGGTCATCGAGAGTGGTTGATTTAACAGGTGTGCCGTCAGGTTTCATCTCCTGTGACAAGTAAACTGCGATAGCCGCATTTATCTTGTCAAGAACCGGCTTCTTGGCAAATTTCTGTGCATTAGCCTCGGCAAGATCGGCATCTATCTTTGTGAATTTATCCATCAAAGTAGTATATGCAGTGGTGTAAGCTTTTTCTGCGGGTTCAACAACATCTGTGATGTAACCTGCGAATTGAGCGTCGATAGCTGCCAAATGTGCATCCATCTCTGCCAGGAGGGTTTCAATCTTAGCTTTTGTCTCAGTTTGCAGAGCGGCATTGCCTTGAGCTATTGCAGCTGTGTAGTACTCAACCTTACCTACAGCTCCGTAGGATGAATTGTACATATTTGTGTAATACCAATAAGGAACAAAGGACGCGTCCGGATTATTTGCCATGTACCGTTCCTCTATTTCTTTTTTGATTTCTTCTGTTGTCAGTTCTATTAAGCGGTTTCCATTGTTATAACCATAAAGTTGCTCTGAATAATAATAAATACGGTCTTGCAAGTCATATTTGTCGATTCTCGCTACATCTTCAGCTTTTACTTCTTGTGGTATGTTCATTTGCTTTTCTTCGTCATAATAATAATAAGCAGCGTCTATGACTGCATAATCAGAAGAGAATCCGAAAGAACTGTTGAAGTAGCTTAGTGCTGCGCGTACATCCTGATATGCGGCATTTGCCACATGTGCTGAACCTACGTTGTATTCATATATAGCATTATTCAATTTGATATATTCGCTATATAAAACGTCATTCGGATTTACTTTGAAGTATTCTTCCATTTGCTTGGCAATAGCTAAATAATAATCCTTTTCGGCAATTACATTTTTGTTAATGCGAAGGTCATCGGCTTTTTCTCTGGAACCTTTTACCCAAGTCCAAGTACCGTCTCCATTATCCTTATTGTAACCCCAGGCTTTGTTGTGAGCATCTATATATGCAGCATCTGCTTTATTGTAGGCTTCTTCGGCTGCTTTATATGGCTTTGCGTCATCTGCTGTCGGATTTTCAATCTGATCATATTGAGTTTTCAACTTGTCATAGTTAGCATACGCTACATCTTTAGCCTTCTCTAAAGCACCTAAGCCTTTTTCGATTTCCGCAATCGTCTTTTCGTATTCAGCTTGATTGTCTGCTTGGGCTTTCGTCCAGTTGTCTGTAATTTCCTGCCGTTTGTCTCGGTCTTCCTGTGATATATTCTCATATTTGTCCCGAGCTGCATTCATGGCTTCCACGTCTGCATTGTACTTCTTTATGGCTTCGTTGTAGATAGCTACAACCTCTTCCACTTTGTCAAAACCTTCAAAACTGGTTGGATTCCCGAATTCTAATCCTTTGAATGCTTTAACTGCTTGTTCCCATTGCCCTTTTATAAAATCTCTATTGACCTTCGCATTTTCCAACCAACTTGTGTAGAGAATGATATTCTCTGCTGTCCATGCTTCGCCATTCGGAGTCAATGCGCAACCTTTTATCGTTTCTTTTAGGTTGTTGATAGTAGTAACTGAACTCAACTGGAATTCAGTGCCATTTTGCAATGCCTTCAGATAGTCTGAATAATAGTAACTATCAGTTATGGTGTAATCTGCCGATAATCCAAGACCCGGTTCATTGATTGAAATGGCAATATCATTCAGCTTGATTTCTTCTTTTGAAGAATTGATTTCACCAAAGTCTTGCAGATTCTCGTCCCATGTATAGCCTGTCAGATCCATATAGGCTTGTCTTGCTTTGAGCACTTCATCATATTCTCCGGCAGTGGCCATTTCTACCTTGGTTCTTTCAGTCTGAAGATCGGCTATTTTCTTATCCAATGCTTTCAGGTCAGCCTCCAATGCCAACATTTCTTCTTCCCACTTGCCTGCTGCCTCAATCTCTTTCTCAGCATATTCTTTTGCGAGGTCTCTTGCTGCTATTGCGGCATCCAGTTCGGCTTTGGCGTCTTCTACGGCTTTCTTCTCAGTTCTCAGGTAGCTTTCTTTAGCTTCGGTCTTATCCATGGTTTTGGTAAGTTCAGCTAACAACTTGACTGCTGTCTCATACTTTTCTGCTTTTGACTTTACGTCTTTCTGAGCATTATCTAAGGCGTTGGTCCATTTTTGCAGGTGTTTCTGTTGAGCTTCAGTTAATGTGTTTTTAGCCAAAGCCAAGTCTTTCAATGCTTGTTCGTATAGTGCTTCTTGTGTAGCTAACTGAGCTTTCAGATTCATTAAAGTCACTTCTAATTGAGCTGCTGCTGCTTGTGCGGCTCTTTCGGCTGCTGCACGTTGTTCAGCGTACATCTTGATTTTATTCTCTAGGTCTGCTCTTGCTTCTTCATTCTGAATATTAGCCAGTTCAGCCTTATATTCCATTTCCTTTGCTTTTGCAGCTTCATAATCGGCGATTGCCTGTATTCTTGCAGCTTCAGCTTTCTTTACTTCAGCTTCTGCTAGTTTTAAAGCTGCCTCCGCTTTAATCTGCTCTACGCTGGCAGCTGCCACCGAAGCTTTAGCTTTCAGCAGTTCAGCCTTTGCACCACGCAATACGGTGATGCCTTCCGGCTCGTCATTGTCAATACATCCGGTAAACACCGGTGTCGCACCCAGCAAAATACCGGCAGCGACTAAGTAAGTCCACTTTTTCATAACAATAAATTTTTTTGATTAATTACTAAATGGTTGTTGAATTACCTATTTTTAAATCTATTTTCTTTCTGATTTCTATACTCATGAAGTGTGCTCTGAAATCCATTGGTGTAGTATGCTCAAACTTCATGAATGCTGCATAAAATGTACTTCTGGAAGCAAATCCGCATCTTTGGGGAAGACTCTTTAAATCACATTCTTCCATTTTCAATAACTCTTCTGCGTATTCAACGCGATACTTGTTTAATAGAGTTTTTAAATTGCACTTGAAAAAGGTGTTTATTGTTTTTGAAAGATATGTCGCATTTGTACATAATAAAAGGCTAAAATTACTTAAGCTGATATTTGTATCAAGGTATATATTTTTATCATTTATGCAATATAAAATATTCTCATAAATTTCTTTCATTCGTCCTGATGCTTGTATTTTCTCTTCTTTATTTGCATAGGAGAGGCTTTCTGGGAGTCGATCTTTTCTGTCGCCCTCAAACATAGTATTTTCAATGTTCTTCATTAGTAGCGTTCCCATCGTATATTTTTTGTTGTTGACTCTACAAACTTAGATATTTATTTTATAATAAAAACAGGATTTACGAAATATTCTTTAATAAGTAGTAATTATTTTAAGAAATGGGACAAAGTGAATGTTTTCTGGTACGATGTTTTGAATGTATTTACTTTTTGTTTATTTTGGGATGAAGACTGTATCACTAATTTATTGGAATAAGGGTAAAAAATAGGAATTTTAGACTTGTAATTAAAGAAGAAATCTATTTCTAAGGGATGAAATGTAGATAGAGAATCAGTTCTATTGTACACCTTATTATATTATTATTTATCGAAGTCGTTGAGATACGTCAAGATGGCTACACCCTTTACCTCGGATGGTGTAGCCCTAAGTATAAAAGGGTGTAGCTATCCGGGGTAAAGGGTGTAGCCATCCCAAATACCTGATAATAAATAGCTTAATTTTTCCACTGACTGTAAACTAACTTAACACTTATATTCAAGTGAGTCTGATTAATATGTTGGCTATTAGTATTATATCGTTTTGGCACAGAATTGGATATATAATTGGTGGAGAAGAACAATTATGTTTTATCTTTGATGCCGGATAGTCGGCTGTAACTTAAAAAAGAGCGATTGACCCAATGAAACAATTTATTAGAAATTTCAACAAGCAAAAGGTAGTAGGGACCCTGAATATATGTAGCCTCAGTCTTAGCATAATGGTTACCATCGTTGTGGGCCTGTGGGCCATAAACGAACTTACCTATGATAATTTCTATCCGGATGGAGATAGAATGTATAGAGTCGTGCAGAATTTTGAGCTTAATGGTAAGTCGACTAGGGCGGCTACTTCCTTCAAACCACTGGGGGAAATTGCAAAAAGAGAACTTCCGTCCATTGAACAGATGTGTCGGATTGTAAGCAGACCCATGGGAGTCACTTTTCATAATATGGTTCACTTTGGAGTGCCCTCTCTTGTGACTGATCATAATTTCTTTTCATTTTTTGGTTTCTCATTGAAAGAGGGGGATATTGAAACTGCATTTTCCGGAACTAACAATGCGATTATTACCGAATCGGCTGCCAGAAAGTATTTCCCGGATGAAAATCCTATCGGTCAGCGAATAGTGTCTCATGGTTATGATTTCTTTATTTCGGGGGTGATGTATGATATTCCCCGTAATTCTCATATACGGGCTGAAGTAATCTTTCCCATGTTCGGTCATTTTAAGGGTTGGGGATGGGATAGTGGCTTTTATTTTGATACTTATTTTGTCCTTTCGTCTGATGCCGACTTAAAGTTGATTGGAGAACGCCTTGCTCAAATTAATAGAACCGGATTGAGTAATTTTTTGAAAGATGCTACTAATGAGGTAGGATTGGAACTTGTCAGGGATATACATTTCAGTAAGACGGAGCCCGGGTTTGACAGTGCTGTGAAAGGTGATAAAAGTTTCCTGCAGATATTAGTTTTCACGGCTTTGGTCATTCTGGTAATAGGCTGTATTAACTTTACCAATTTGTTTATATCCACCGCATTTATCCGTGCCAGGAGTATCGGAATCAAAAAATCTCAGGGAGCCGGAAGGAGAACTTTGATATTGGAATTTTATAAAGAAACGGCTGTCTATGTTTTTATTTCCGTGGTAGGAGGATTATTGTTGGCTATGCTGACGCTACCTGTCTTCAATAATTATACAGGTTCAACTACAGTTCTCGACTTTTACAATCCTCAACTTTATGTATTCCTTTTCTGCCTGATAATTGTTACGATTCTGATTGCCGGTTCTTTCCCGGCATTCAGGATGACAAAGTTTGGCATCATTGAAACGATTGGCGGCAAATTCCGTGGAAAGAAAATGTCGGCTTTCCAGAAAGCATTGGTTATCATTCAGTTTACTTCCTCAATTAGCCTGTTGATTATCGTGTTCTTTTTCGGTAGACAAATTGATACCCTCTTATCTCAGGATCTTGGGTTTGATAATAAAAATGTTTTTTATGTGAATGGTTGGGGAGCGTTTGGTGCCGATTATAAATCGCTGCGCAATGAACTGAGGAAGAACCCAGCTATTGCAGATGTTGCCATGAAGCAATATGATTTACCTTTACGCATGGGAAATGGGGTGGGTGTCTGCAATCTGGATGGTGATGAAGTCATGTTGATAGATCTTTCGGAAGTATCCCCAAACTATTTTGATTTTTTTGATATGGAGTTTTTGGCCGGTGAGAACCCTTTATGGCTGGAAACTGCTGCGAATTCCCGCTATTGCGTGATAAACGAAGCTGCGGCACGTGCTCTCGGTTTGGAAGACAATCCGGTGGATGCATCTTTCATGTATATATCCATTGGGCAGAAACTAATAGAGAATGACGGAAAGACCTATACGGTGAAGGGAGTGATACGTGATTCTTATGTGAAGTCACTCCATGAGACTCCCGGTGCCCAAATGTATCTGAATCTGTCACGTGATGATCATAATCCTATTTTTATCCGGACCGTTGGTAACCCGCAGGATGCTATACAAGCGATGGAAAAGATGTGGAAGGAAATCAATCCGAATGTTCCGTTTGAATATCACTTTCTTGATGAAACTTATGATGCGCAATACAAAGCGGAAATGAATGCACGCAATGTGCTGAGCTATGCACTGCTGATTACATTTATTATTTCGGCAGCCGGACTTTTTGCCATTGCATTTTACTCTACGCAACGCAGGATAAAAGAAATAGGAATACGCAAAATAAACGGTGCGAAGGTGACTGACTTATTGTTACTGTTAAACAAGGATGTGGTAGTCTGGGTCGTAATTTCATTCTTGATAGCCTGTCCCATAGCTTATGTATTTCTATATAATTGGCTGGACGATTTTGTGGTAAAGACCTCTCTGAGTTGGTGGGTATTCCTGATAGCGGGTGTATTATCTGCACTGGTAGCACTGATTACAGTTAGTTACCAAACTTGGAGGACGGCAACAACCAATCCTATTGAATCATTGAAAACCGAATAAACGAATTAGAAGATAATTTTTTATTCTGCCGGAATATTACGATATTTGTTCGTGAGAAATTGTAAATCAGGGAGAAAACCCTTTAAAAGAAATACCAGAATGAAGAAAGGAAACATCCTCATTGTCGATGATAATAAGAATGTACTCAGTGCTCTGAGAATACTTTTGAGCGATTATTTTGAAAATATCGTTTTGCTTACTTCTCCCAATACGCTTATGTCCGAATTGTGGGATAAGAATCCGGATGTGGTGCTGCTTGACATGAATTTCTCGGCAGGTATCAACTCCGGTAATGAAGGATTGTTCTGGCTGTCTGAAATCAAGAAAGCGGATGAGGAACTTCCTGTTGTGCTTTTCACGGCTTATGCTGATATAGACCTTGCCGTGAAAGCCCTCAAAGGTGGTGCAACCGATTTTGTGGTGAAACCGTGGGATAATGCCAAGTTACTGGCGACTCTGCAATCGGCCTATTCGCTGCGGCAATCCCGTAAAGAGGTGAAGAAACTGCGCGAGAAACAGAGTGTTCTCAATCGGGATATTCAGAAAGAAGAAGATATCTGTTGGGGAAAATCTCCTGCCATGCAACGTTTACTCACCATGATAAAGAAAGTGGCCGTAACGGATGCAAACGTTCTGATTACCGGTGAGAATGGAACCGGCAAGGAACTTATTGCCAAAATGATACACCGTTATTCTCCCCGGGCTGCGGAAACACTCATCAGTGTGGATATGGGCGCTGTTACCGAAACCCTTTTTGAGAGTGAACTCTTCGGGCATGTGAAGGGTGCTTTCACGGATGCTAAAGCGGATAGGTCCGGAAAGTTTGAGGCCGCTGACGGTGGTTCGCTTTTTCTGGATGAGATAGGAAATCTTAGCTATCCTTTACAGGCAAAATTACTTTCGGCTTTGCAAACACGGCACATTACGCGTGTGGGAAGTAATAAATCTATTTCGGTGGATATCCGTCTGATTTCGGCTACCAATAAGAATTTGTTTAAGTCTGTGAAGGAAGGGGAGTTTCGGGAAGACTTGCTGTACCGCATCAATACAATTCATTTGGAAGTGCCGCCTTTGCGTGAACGCCGCGAAGATATTCCGCAACTGGCTGATTTTTTCCTTCGTCGTCTGGCAAGGAAGTACGGTAAAAGTGATTTGAAACTGGGCGAGAAGACCCTTTGTAAACTGGAAAGTTATGCCTGGCCCGGAAATGTGCGGGAATTGGAACATGCGATAGAGAAAGCTGTTATCCTGAGTGATAATCAGGAATTGCAACCCAATGATTTTTATATGCGTACGCCGGATGAGACTTCCTTTGTCGTGGAGTCTTTCACCCTTGAAGAGATGGAAAAAATTCTGATAGAAAAAGCATTGCGGAAGTATGATAACAATATTTCTGCTGTAGCCGCCGAACTTGGAATTTCGCGTCCTACGCTTTATAGTAAAATAAGGAAGTATGAACTTTAACCGGATGCCGGCAACGGAGATAAAAGAATGTTTAAATCAATAGAATACAAACTGATAATCTACCTGCTGGTATTGATGGTTTCGCTTGTGGCGGCTACTTTGTTGTTGGTTCGTGGAGAAATCGCTTATGGTGTGGTATGTGCGGTTATAGTTGTATTCTCTTTATTCAGACTGTTCAGAAATTACAGGAAGTTCAACAAGAATATCCTGTTTCTGCTGAATGCGATGGAGAACGGTGACTATTCCTTTCACTTCTCCACTAACCGGATGTCTCTTCGCGAAAAGGAACTGAACCGGATGATGAACCGCATAAAGGACATTCTGGTCAAGGCAAGGCGTGAGATTATAGAGAATGAAGAATTTCTCGGGACAATCGTGGAGAGTGTATCCACCGGTATTATCATTACCGATGAAGAGGGGTACGTACGCAATGTCAATCATTCGGCTACGGAGTTGTTGGGGCTGAGTAGTCTTTCCCATCTGAATCAGCTGCGCAATGTAGATGAATCGTTCCCTGCTCTTTTTCTTCATCTGAAACCGGGTGAGGTACAGCTTCTGAAGATCGCCAATGAGCGGGAAGAGACAGAGGTTAGTCTACACTTGACTAAAATCGTTATTTCCGGTATGTCGCTTCGGATTATTACACTCAATAATATCGGTAGTGAACTGGAAGCTAAAGAAATGGAATCGTGGATACGTCTTATCCGGGTGATGACCCATGAAATCATGAATTCCATTGCGCCGATTACTTCATTAAGTGAATCGTTGTTGTTTTCGTTCCGTTCCCGTGCCACAGAAATGGCAGGTAATTCCCTTTACTTGAATACTGTAGATGCCCTTGAAACTATTAATGCTACTACTAAGGGACTACTGAATTTTGTGGAATCCTATCGTCAGTTCACACGTATTCCCCAGCCGCAAATAGTACCTCTCGATACGAAACAGCTACTTGGGAAGGTAATTCATCTTTGTTCCCCTAAGATGAGAGAAGCGGGAGTGGAGGCAAAGGTTATCCAGGAAGGGGAGATACCGGTTTTGTATGCTGATGAAAACCAGGTATTGCAGGTACTCGTCAATCTGGTGAAAAATGCAGTGGAAGCTTTTGGAGGGGAAGAAGGAGGGGCTGCTTCCGGCAGGAAGATTGAACTGGCGATCATTACTTCTTCCCGTCAGACGGTTATTGAAGTGCGCAATAATGGAACTCCTATTCCTCAGGAAGTACTTCCGCATATTTTTGTGCCATTTTTCACTACAAAAGAGACGGGATCAGGCATCGGCCTGAGTCTTTCACGCTATATCATGCGTTTGCATGGCGGTAATCTGAAGCATTATGTCGTCAGGGAATGGACGGTATTCGGGATGGTGTTCTGTAAAGTATCTCCCCTGCAAGTGTAAAGCTATCTTACACTGATATAATCTGTGGTTTCTACTTAAATCTTTGGAAATTAGTCTGTTCTGAGTTTGGCATACTTCTGGATATATATTACTTGAATATTACAGTAAACAATATCCGGAAACTTATGAGAAAAGTAGCATGTATTTTTATTTTCCTGACCGTTACTATGATGCTTTGCAGTCAGACTAAAATATGGACGCTGGAAGAATGTATGGAGTATGCCGTACGGAACAACATGCGGGTGAGTAGTCAGGAAACCCGAAATAGAAACTATACCCAGAATTATCGTGAAGCTATCGCCAAGCTTCTGCCTTCTGTTAAAGTAAATGTAAATACAAATCTCAGTTTTGGGCGTGGTTTGGATTCTGAGACAAATATTTATACGGATGTAAATTCATTCAGTAATACTTATGAGATTTCTTCCGGACTGGTTTTGTTCGATGGGTTGACAGGTATCACCCGTGCCAGAATGCAAAAGGTGAGTATCTTATTGGGAAAACAACAATTACAGGAAATCAAGGATATAACAGCCTATGAGACTATGGAGACTTTCTTTAATACGGTTTTCTGTTATGAAATGGTCGACTTGGCCGGACAACAATGGCAGGAGAGCATCCAAAATCTTCAACGTACAAAGCGCATGGAAGAACTCGGACTGAAATCTTCGCCGGATGTTGCCGAGCTGGCTGCAAAAGAAGCTGCCGACAGTTATAATCTGACCCGTCAAAAGAATCTTCTTAAAATAAGTATCATCCGTCTGAAGGAGAAAATGTATTTCCCTATTGATGAAGACTTGCAAATAGCCGGATATGATAGCCTTGAAGCCGTAGCCAAGACAGAAGACTCTCCTCTGGATATTTACCGGCATGCACTTCTGTTTCTGCCTACCGCACAGGCCGCTGAGGCTTCTTTGCGCATCCGGCAGCTTTCTTATCGGGAAGCAAAGGGGGCGTTATTTCCTACACTTGTGGCTCAGGGTGGGATATCAACCGGATTCGCGCGTTTTATGGACGGTAGTGAATATATTCCTTTTTCGGAACAGTTCAGGAATAAACGCGGATATTATGTCGGTTTTTCCCTTTCCTTTCCTATTTTCGATGGACTGGCCCGGATATCAAATGTGAAAAGAGGTAAGCGGGAGCTTATTATTGCCCGGAATGAGAAGGAGGAAGCCCAACGTACTTTGTACAGTGAGATAGAACAGGCGGTGGCTGACATGAACGGGCAGGCCGATGAGTTTTATCAGGCCGTCCGGCAGGAAGAGGCCATGCAGGTAGCCCATCGACTCAATATCCGTAAGTACGAGGAAGGGCTCATCAATGCTATCGAACTACACGCAAGTGCCAATCGTCTTATGCAGGCAAGGTTGGCAAAGCTGAATGCACGGTTGAAATATAATCTCAAAAAGCGGCTTGTGAATTATTATAAAGGAGAACCTTTCATCAGTGAATAGAAAGACATCGGTCAGTAATAATCTAATTAAAATGTAAATGAAATGATGGATACCCTTATCGAACAGAAAAAAGGATTTCATAATCTGAACGAAGGACTGGCAGAAATTGCAGAACTGAGATTGCAGTACCCGGAGGCCACACTTAAAGAACTAGGAATGATGTTAAATCCGCAGGTTGGAAAATCAGGGGTTAATCACCGGCTGAGAAAATTAAGTGAGATAGCCGATGAACTGCGGATGAACGAGGAGGATTTATTATGATTAAAAAACCAATCACTATTCACCTGTCTACAGGACTTGAAGCGCGCCCA
>ENA-ORNP01003046-ORNP01003046.1-human-gut-metagenome-genome-assembly--contig:-NODE-3046-length-12604-cov-4.540999_pt1 | contig 12604 bp, 9 predicted proteins | sample MGYA00242119_ERZ509030 | MGnify/ENA primary metagenome ERZ509030 (study PRJEB26280, sample SAMEA2338708) | human gut metagenome | biome: human gut; feature: human-associated habitat; material: faeces...
TGTAGCTAAGAGATACGGCCTGACATCTTTAGGAGAGTGGATGGGGAACTACTTTACGACGTTGTCCATGCATTACTTTTTCGGGCTGATCTTTGTGTTCTTTTGCTGCTTCCATGTCTTCTACCATGCATTGAATAAAGAGTTCGACATTGTTCCGAAGAAGGGAGACATGCGGGCGAGCATCGCCATTGTCAAGGCCATGATCACGGGCGGCGAAGAACCGCCTTCGGCCAAATATCTGCCTGAACAGCGCCTCGCCTGGGCCGCTTTCGCCGGCGCGTTCGCGCTTGTCATCGCAACGGGTCTTCTCAAGACGCTCAAGAACTTCGCGGGCTGGGATTTGCCCGATCCCGCACTCTTCTGGCTTGCCCAGGGACACAATCTCGGCATGGCGCTTACGATCGTGCTCTTCATCGGACACATGGCCGCCTTCCTCTTCAAGCCCAACCGCGCGCTTCTCCCGGGCATGACGAACGGCACGGTCGACGCGAAATATGCCGCACACCGCCATTCGCTCTGGAAGCCGGAAAAGGATCGTTGACCTTCGACTTCGGATTCCAAAACAAACGGGACCGGCAGCCTTGCACTGCCGGCCCCGTTTTGTTTGAGCGCTCAATGAACGAGGCTTACGCATCCTTCGTCACGGTCGTGCCTTCATGGCAGACCGTCAGGATCTTCGTCGTGAAGTCCGGATAGGCTTTCTCCCGAGTTTGTCAGTTTAGAGCCCCTTAAATCCTTCTGAAACCCTTGCCATCATTGAGTTGGCGAGGGTTTGTTTTTTCATTTTTAGTAGCCATAATGTAGCGCTAATTGTATAATTGGTAAAACGATCATTTGACTCTGGAGTCTTCCCATGTCCCGCAATGTCACCATCATGAGTTGCAACGGCTATAAGTACGTTCGCGTTTGCGAGAGCTATCGCAATGCTGAGGGCAAACCGCGCTCCAAGGTCATTGAAAACCACGGAAGGCTGGATCAGCTGGAAGCTAAAGATCCCGAATACGTCGCGAAATTGCGTGAGCGCGTGCGTCAGGAAAATGAAGCTGCCAAGGCGGCTTACGCGCTAAATCTTGAAAATGCGGCACAAAGCCGCATTCGTCGGCTCGAGTCGATTAGCCAAGGGACGACCGACTACGGTTTTGCCGAACCGATCAACATTGGGTCGGCCTTGTTGCGCCAGATTTGGAAGGAAGATTTGAACTTGCCGCAGGTTTTCCGTTACCTGCAAAGCAAGACCGAGATTTCCTACTCGTACGACCAGGCAGCTTTTCTGTTGACGGCACAACGCATTCTTCGTCCCGGTAGTAAGAAGAAAGCTTTCGAATTTCGTAACAGCGACATCATTCCCTGCGACATTGATAATCTCAATGTCGTCTACCGCGTTTTGGATCGTTTGAGTGCGGACAAGCCGGCCATCATCAAACATCTCAACAGGGAAATCAACAAAAAACTCAAGCGCAGCATCACTGCTGCCTTTTATGACGTCACCGCATACGCATTCGAGAGCCGCAAAGCAGACGACCTCAGAAATTTCGGTCTAAGCAAGGATCACAAGGTTAACGAAGTCCAGGTGGTGTTGGGCTTGGTGATGGATGAGCATGGAATTCCCATTGACTACGACTTGTTTCTCGGCAATACGTCCGAATTCTCGACGATGCTCCCCATGATCAAGCGAATTCGGAAAGACTATGAGTTGAAGAAACTGGTTGTGGTTGCTGACCGAGGACTCAACTCCAATGAGAATCTAACCGAGCTTATAAAGATGGGGTGCGATTTTGTTCTGGCTCAAAAAATCCGCAACTGCAAACAGGAGCAACGGGATCAGATTCTCGACGATGCCGATTGGGAGAATGTGATTTCGGAACAAGACGGCGTCGTGCTGTGCCGATATAAAACCCTGGCCATGAAAAAGCCTCTGTATGAGACTAGGATCAATCCGGAAACCGGTCGTAAATCGCAGTCACGCAAAGCTGGGGAAGAGATGGATGTGCGTTGGATCGTTTCCTACTCTCAAGCACGAGCCAACAAAGATCTGGCTGATCTGGAACGCAGCATTGAAAAGGCTCAAAAGGCTTTGGATCAGAAGACATCATTGACAAGCAGCCGAGGATACAAGTCCTTGATTGTTACCCCGAAAGGCGAGGGTCAACCCAGACTGAATCAAGACAAAATTGATGATGCCCGTCGTTGGGCCGGGTATTACGCCGTATGCACCAATCTGGAAACGAAGACGCCATCAGAAATCATGGGTATTTACCGGCATCTTTGGCAGATTGAAGACTGTTTCCGTGTGAGCAAGACAACGTTGGAAGCACGTCCTTGCTTTGTTTGGACCAAGGAGCATATCGAAGGCCACTTCATGAGTTGCTTCATCAGTTTGGTCATTGAAAAGTATCTTCGACACGTGCTCAAGAGCAAGCTTCAAGAGATCACCAATGACGAGATTAACACGGCGCTGCGTACTGCTTTGCTGGCCTATGACAACGGGAATCCTCAGGTGCCGATGTATCTGCGTTTGTATTCCAGCGAAAGCCGCTTTGACGACATGCTGCGCACCTTTGGACTGGAGCCTCCCTGCCGTTACGAAACGCCCATGAGTCTGCGCAAGAAGCTTAGGCTGAAGACCGTCTACCCAGGAAAACCTAAAGCTTAGTGCTGCGCAAACTGAAAAATAAATAGCGCTACACCCCTTGTTGCTCAAGGGGTGTAGCGTTTTCTACCCAAACTCCCTGACATTTTCATAAACAGGCGTCTGAATTTTTCCTGTGTTAGCTTTTTGGGCCTGATTTAGAACAAAAACTAGCATCGATGGTCTTGATTTTTCGCCATAACTAGATTATACTTACAATCATAAATCATAATCTAGTTTTAGTGCGCAAAATGGCCACGAGCAAAGACCTCAGCAACCTTAGTTTCCTCGTCTTTACCAACCGCGGCAGGCGTTATGTCCGAGCCTACCGTAACGTTTGGATCCCTCAGGTCCTTGATAAAAAAGGAAAGGTTCTTAAGGCCGGGTACAGCAAACCTAAAGAGCAGCATCAGGTCGGCGCTTTGCTCGATAACAACCGCGTGCTTGTCTCCGAGAAGTTCACAAACAAGTTCCCGCAATTTCTCGGCTGTGATTGGTATTTTTACAATCGCCAACTCGTCGATGAAGAGACCTATGACAAGATAACGGCCAGTCAGATTCCGTCGGAAACTCCTCAAGAAGGAAGCGACAAGGCCGCAACCGAGAGCACGCAAGCCGACTCAGAAGATACAGATGTTCCCGAACCGACCTCGAAGTCGTTCTTGCCGTATTTTGCGTTAAGCAATCTGGCAAGAAAGTGCGGCATCACCAACTCGCTCACGTCGGTTTTCGGGAAAAAGGCCGGAAAACAGTTCTTGGATTACGCCCTGTACCTACTGCTTACGTCCGGTTCGGCTGACTGCTATGAGGATTGGGCATTTCACCAACTGCTCTCTGCCGAGTCCGAACCGATGAACGGACGCGACATCTCCAAGTTGTTGCAACTTTGTACGGATGAGGCTTGGGATAAGTTTTGGAAAGAGCGCTATGAGCATTCCAAGGCCGTACACGCTTCTCCGATGAGTGAAAAGGTTGTTCGTTTCTGTGCCTTTGACAGTACGAGCATCTCCACGTACAGCGCAATGGACGATGCCGCTTTCGGTCATGCCAAGCAAGATGCCGACCTCAAACAAATCAATCTTGCCATTATCTTCGACCAGTTTAGCGGCGACCTTGTCTATGCCTTTACGTACGACGGCTCCGTCAATGACAAATCCACATACGCCTATGCCGTCGACCGCATGACACAGGCCGGATTCCCGATGCAGGAAATCATTCTGATTACGGACCGCGGCTACTACAGCAATCACAACGGCAATATGCTTTTACAGGAGTCCGTTCACTACCTGAGCGGCGTCCCGATAAGCAGGAATTCGGCGGAAGAACGATGGATTCTTCAGAAAGGACAGACCATTCGGGACAATCCGCTCTTTTGGAATCCGATGGATGAAACGGCGCACTACACGCTGACGGAGAAATGGAAAGTCGACGGGATTGAAAAGACGACCTATATCCATATCTACTACTGCCCGCGCATTGCCGCGGAACAGAAGGCCGACTTAAACAATTTGCTCACGAAGACACTCGATGCTCTGCACAAGGATCAGGCCGTCGACGCCCAACAAATGCAACAAGCCAAGCCCTACCTGCGCAAAGTACCCAAGCCCGATGCCAATTGCCACAAAGAGGTTGAGAAGGTTTGGGATTTCGATTTGCGCGCCATTGAACGATATCAAGGTCGTGCCGGTTACTTTGTTCTCAAATCGGACATTGTTGACGACCCGATTACCGCGCTGGCGCTTTACCGATTGCGTGGCGGCGTTGAGCAGGGATTTGATCAACTGAAAAACAGTTTAGGCGGTCGCCGCATGAACGTACAGAACAAAGCGCACAAGGGAAAACTGCTGGCGACCTTAGTGGGAACGGCTCTACGGTTAATGATTCGGTACAACTGTGAACGTCATCTGAATCAGTATCCCGCATCCAGGGTGCAAATCCCCGGGAACTCCGTGACCAAACTGATGAAGCAACTGGACCGTGTTCGGGTCACAAGAGCCAAAACCAATGAAGCTTGGGTTTGCGGACTCGTTCCGAAACGTATGCGGGAATGGCTGGGAATACTGCTTGAATGCCCGGTCCCGCCTCGGAAATTTAGATTAAAGGGTGGCTGATGCCACCCTCTAATCAAGTTCCTAGATTATGAAATCACTCTGGGAGTTTAGGTTTCAAAATTATAAAAGTCGGGCGGAGAATAGAAAAGGCTCAGCCGCTATAAAAACGACTGAGCCTGAATTGTTGGTGCGCCAGGTAGGATTCGAACCCGCGACCCCCTGGTTCGTAGCCAGGTACTCTATCCAACTGAGCTACTGGCGCACGCTTATCTCAAAAGAGGCGAGCATTCTACAATCAAAATCTCGGAAAAGCAAAATTGGACGGAGCCAGTGGTTGAAAATCGTAAAGCCGCTCGTCGGAGACCCGGCTCACCGAGCGGCTTGCCATCAAGTCCGGACTAGCTTTCAGGAGACTTTGTCTTTTCCGGTGCTTTCTTGGAAGCTTTTTTGACGGTCACGTTTTTTTTGACAGGCATTTTCTGGCTCTTTTTCGGTTTGACTTCGGCAAATGCGATGTCAAGACCTAAGTGCCTTGCTACCTTGTTGGCTTCTTTTGCCGTCAGGTTTGTTGCAACAGCGAGCGGAAGGCTCACGTCATCGGCAAGGCAAAATTCCAATTCAAGCGCATCCAGAGCCTGTGCACTCAAGTTGCGCATATCTTCGACGGCGCGTCCCTGAGCCGTATCGGTATCCGGAGAAAACGCCACCCAGGCATCGCTGACAGGCGTTTTTAAGAAGGGACGAATTCCGGCGACAACGGCTTCAAATTCCGTTTGGCCTAAAGAGCAAAGCCACTTAACAGGGGTTTTCGATTCCAAATCACTTAAGCGCTCGTCAAAGAACGCTAAGGTTTTAAGAAGCAGCATCACTTCGTTATCGCTTTTAAGGGCATCGGCGTCAAAGGGCTTTTTGGCTTTGTGGCATGCCTTTTCCACGCGCGAGGTTCGTTTGGCAAGCGACTTTTCAATCTTTTCACGTTCTAAAGCCAGGAATGCGCCGAAGCTATTCATGATGTTAATCAGAACCGTGAGTAGGTCGGGCGATGCGGCAACGGCTTTGGCAAGTTTTGCGGGCTTTTTGTCCCAATCTTTCGGAAGAACTCCCGCTAGGACCTCGGCAAACGTGCGCGGTGAAAATTTCTTAACTTCAAGGACGCCTTCGCTGTTAATCAGATAGGTTGTGCGTGTAGGGTTCGTTGCCATAGCCTGCTCCTTTGAGTAAAGAGGTGATTTCGCCCCATAGGATAGCGCAGCTTGTTGTCGTTCGGTTACAATGACGCACCTTTTAAAACAACGAATAAACGGGCCTATAGCTCAGTTGGTTAGAGCAGGGGACTCATAATCCCTGGGTCGCTGGTTCGAGTCCAGCTGGGCCTACCATTTGTCGCGTTTGCATGTCTGAAAAATCAGTTACCTTTGAGTCGTTTCATTTCGATCCCCGGATTGACTCGGCCATCTCTCAAATGGGGTATGTCACGCCGACCCCCATCCAAGTGAAAGCCATTCCTGCCGTTCTGCAGGGTAAAGACGTCATGGGGGCGGCTCAGACCGGTACCGGCAAAACAGCCGGTTACGGACTTCCGGCATTAGAGCGAGTTTTACCTGAGGCTAACACGTCGGTTTCTCCGGCTCGTCACCCGGTTCGCGTGCTCATTTTGACGCCGACACGGGAATTGGCCGATCAGGTCAACGACAACTTAAAAGCGTATGCCAAAAATACGCCCCTGCGTGTCGGTGTTGTTTTCGGGGGCGTGGACATTAAGCCGCAGCAAGCCGAACTCCTTCGTGGAGTTGAAATTCTCACGGCAACGCCGGGGCGTCTTTTAGATCATGTCGAAGGACGAACGGTCAATCTAGCTCAGGTCCAAATCGTGATTCTCGATGAAGCCGACCGCATGCTCGATATGGGCTTTTTGCCGGACATTTCGCGCATCCTTAAGTTACTGCCGAAAAAGCGTCAGAACCTGATGTTCTCCGCGACCTTCTCGCCGGAAATCAAAAAGCTCGCCAAGAACTTTCTTGTCAATCCCGTTTACGTGGAAGTGGCTCGTGAAAACTCTGTTGCCGAGACTGTCGAGCAGGTGCTTCTGGCTGTCCGAGAGGACCGCAAGTCCGATGCCCTCATTGAACTTCTGAAAAACGGATACGGTGCGCAGCCGTCCTTGGAGCCCGTTCTGGTCTTTGTGAACTCCAAGTTAGTCTGCAGACGCTTGACACGTACCTTGGTGCGAGAGGGGCTTGCCGCCGAAGATATTCACGGCGATAAATCCCAAGAAGAGCGCATGCAAACGCTCGAGCGTTTTAAGTCCGGAGCCTGCAAGATTCTTGTGGCAACCGACGTGGCTGCGCGCGGGCTGGATATCGCGCAACTCCCCTGTGTCATCAATTTCGACGTTCCGTACGTTGCCGAAGATTACGTGCACCGTATCGGTCGCACGGGACGCGCCGGGGCCAAGGGCCTGGCGTTGATGCTGGCCTCTAAAGAAGAAGGTCATGCGGTCCGTGCGATTGAGCAACTGACCAAACAAAAGTTTTCACCAGTTGACTTCGAGATTCCCGAAAAATCCCGCTATGCGCGGACTCGGCGTGCTATGCGTGATGCCGATTGTGAAGGGAGAGTTACGCCGTATGCCGCACCGCTTCCCAAGGCGCCGTACGACCCGATTTTCGATGCGCCCTATGAGCCTTCGGGAAAGGTTTCGGAGAAAAAGACTTCGAGCATCTCCGAGATGCGCCCCAAGAAGAAAGCAGCGCCTCTTTCGGCTCTGCTCGGCGGTTTTCGGAAATGATAATTTTAGCGGTCGGAACGGGGCTTTGGGTCTCGGTTCGACGGCTTCCTTCATAACTCTCTGTTTTTGCGTTAAGTTCTTGTTTTTGCAAGTAAATTATCGCGTTTTTGCATAAGACTTTCGGAGAACCCCCTAAAAACAATGACTTGAAAGAACAAGGGCTGCTTTTGTGCTGTTTTGTGCTGTTTCTCCATATAAAATCAAAATGAACCGGAGGATTGGTTCGTTCGTAACTTAATAACTAAAGTTCCGACGGAAATCCGGGTGCATTCGGGTTTCCAGAGGGAAGGGAGAAATACAGATGACAGCTTCTGCAATCGCCCAAATTATCATGGTATTGACACTACTACTGATGATTACGGGCAAAACCCCGATTTACATTACGGCCATCTGCGGCGCCACGATTTCCGCACTCGTGGCAGGGTTCCCGGTTGCCGGCGCGGAAGGGATGACAATCTCCAAGATGGTCATTTCCGGACTAAATCCCGTAATTGCCGACATGACGGGCATTTTGCTTTTCATCGGCATCATGCAGGCCACGGGCTTCATGGATGTCATCATTCGCGATATCGTCCGCATCGGCAATAAGATCGGCGGCGGTACGGGCGTGTGCACGGCAGGCGGTATTGCTGCCGGCGTCATCGGCGCTTTGACCGGTTTCACGCAGCCTGTGATTACGGCTGTGATTACGGGTCCGGCGGCCGTGCGTCTCGGAGTCGATCCCAACAAGTGCGCCGGTATTCAGGCACACGCCGGACATATCGGTAACCTAGCCGGGTTCACGCATCCGACACAGGTGGCGCTGATTGCGACGGCCGGTATCAGTTTCGGGCTTTTTAACGTGCTCGGTCTGATTGCTTGCTTGGCGATTTTTGCGGTTTCTGCCGTTCGCTGCAACGCAGATATGCGTCGTCGCGGTGTGCAAATCACGCCCGAAGAACGCGCCAAAATCATGGCTCAGATTGAAAGCCGTGAGTATGCAACAAGTTCCGTAAACGCCTTTTTGCCGTTTGTCATCTTGCTCGTCGGGTTTATCGCCGGTTTCCCGGTGTTCCTTGTCGGTCTTGCGGCGGCTATCGTGTGCATGGTGCTCGCGAAGGTTCCGGCTCGTTTGGGCGAAGAACAAATGATGAAGGGTGTCTCGCTCATTGCGACTCCGATTGTTGCGACCATCGGCTTTCTTTTCATGTCCACGGTCATTAAGCAAATCGGGCTTGTGCAGACGATGAGCGATGCCGTCGGTCCGGTTCTATCCGTCTCGCCTGTGCTGATTTTGTTCGGTGTAGCGTTCCTGACGGGTTTCTTGACCCAGTCCTACGCGGCTTCGGTTTCCGTCTTGGTCCCGATGCTTCAGGTTGTTCTTCATACCGGTGCCGATCCGTTTGCGGCATGCTTTGCGGCTGCGTCCGGCGCTTCCCTGATTCAGTACTTCTTAACCGGTGGTCCTGTGGCGGCTCTCGCGACGGTGATTCCGGTGATTCCGGGTAGCGACCTTAAATCGGCTAATGCCTTCCAACGTCCCTCGATTCTCTCAGGGTGCTTGGTGGCCTTTGTCATCACGGCGATTCTGACGATTGTCTAATCGGTTGTGATTAGAGTCTTGCTCGATAATTATCGGGCAAGGCTCCTCTCAAAGTCAGTTTTCTCAAGCTCACTTTGAAAGCCAACGAAAACGCAGGAGTGCTTATGGCGCAGGTTTCATTGAGCAAAGCCTCAAAAGGCATATTAGGGATTGTCGGTCATGCCGGGTGCGGGCATGCCAACAGCCATTGCGGATTCGTTCAGGATGATTCGGGCGGTCTGGCGGCTCTGTTGCGGATTCTTGAACGGGCAACCGGATTGGATTTGACAATCGACAAGGTCACCCCGACGGTCGGAAAGGCCGGAGGATTTACGGTTCACACGGCCTCAGGAGGGTGCGCTTGGGCGCCTGCAGGTCGCGGCGTAACCCCGACCGAGGCCGAGTTAAGTGAGCGCGTCGTAGGGCTTTCGGCCGTTACCACGCAGGCCGATGCCGTGCACGCATTCGGTCGTATGCTCGGACAAGGAGCGTTTGAAGTTCCGGTGGCCCTTCAAACGGCAATTGCCAATGCGGCCGTCGATAGTTTTGCGAAGAACTTTCCGCAACTCATCGGCGGGGAGGAACACATTCCCGGCAATATCGGGCGCCTGCTTGGCGGCGTCATTACGGTCGACGGCATCGACGTATCGATTCTGGCCGTCGTCAATGCCACAGAAGGCGGAATCGGTCCGAACGAAGACATCGAGGGTAACGTCAATTTGGCCGGGAAAGCCGATTTGATGCAACGCCTCGGCTTAGACGTACTGCCGACGATTTTGGTCGAGGGCAAGGTGTGTGCCGAGCCGATTTCTTCGACAATCGACACCCCGACTTTTGTCACGCGGGCCTATCGCGGGGACGATAACGTGACGGTCAGCGAGTGCCTTGTTGCCTCTGCTCAAAAACTCGGTTATCCGATTCTTTTTCCGTGCGAACTACTCAAGCGAAGCCCCGATGCCATGCGCTCTTTAACTCAGAAAATGGGGGAGCAGTTAAAAGAACTCGCCGAGAAGTTATCACGGGCGCAAACGGCGGCTGAAAAAGTTCAACTTGCTTATCAAATTAACCGCTTTGCCAGTGAGGATTTGGGCGGTATAACCTTTATGAGTGACGCTGTTCACGCTGTCATGGGCGGAGTCGGTGCGATTCCCGGAACAACCGGGTGTTTGTCGCTTTTTGTTCCGAATAAAGAGCTTGAAACCGATGTGTATCCGACCTTGACGCTTGACGATGTCGACCGCTTTGCCGATACGATATTGACGGCGGTCGGCTTTTTAAATGAACGTCGTAAGGAGGCTATCTGCGAGGTAAAGCGTGCTCGTGAAAAGTATTCCGATGCGTTTGTTGCACTGAATCGACAAGGTGTTTTTTAGGGCTTAGACCCATCGGTCATCGCCCGAGGAGAAAAAAATGATTGATAAGAAAGTGATGGTTTTTGCTACCGGCGGCACGATTGCCATGAAGTATGACCCGGCTAAGCACGGACTCGTTCCGGCGTGCACGGGCGAAGATTTGGCCGCTGCCGTTCCGGGGCTCGGCGACGTGGCCCCTCTGGAATTCGTTCAGTTTTCCAATATTGCTTCTCCGGGCATGACACCGCAGAACATGTGGGATTTAAGTGTGGCAATTGAAAAGGCCTTAGAGCGTGATGATGTTGCCGGTGCCATTGTCACACACGGGACGGATACCTTGGAAGAAACCAGTTTCTTCTTGGATTTACTGCATCGGAATCCCAAGCCGATTGTTTGCACGGCGGCGATGCGCGGGGCAGGCGATACGAGCCCGGATGGCCCCATGAATATCCTTTGCTCGGTGAAGGCTGCGGCGTCCCAAGAAACCGTCGGTATGGGTGTTCTCGTGTGCCTGAATGAAACGCTCCATGCACCGGGCGAAGTGATGAAGACACACTCGGCAAATCCCGCGACGTTCCAGTCGCCTTGGTGGGGTCCTGTCGGCTATGTGGATTTGGATAAAATCGTTTTCCGTCGCAAACCGCTCGGCGTCAAGCGCTTTGCTCCCAAGGCACTGACAGCCCGAGTCGACGTTATCAAGTGCATGACAGGATCGACACGCGACTACATCGATTTTGCTGTCAGTCAAGGCGTTCAGGGCATTGTGATTGAAGGGTTCGGTCGCGGAAACGTTCCGCCGCCGATGGTTCCGGGAATCGAAGACGCCGTAAAAAAGGGTGTTGCCGTCGTTTTGACGACACGCACGCCGGGCGGTCGCGTTTTGGATGTGTACGGGTATCCCGGGAGTGTCACCGATACGCGTCGTGCGGGACTGGCGATGGGCGGCGAGTTGTCTGCAGCCAAGGCCCGCTTGAAACTCATGATTGTTTTGTCGGAGAGGCCCGAACTGGCGCGCGATCGGGATGCGCTTGAAAAGCTCTTTGATATTTAAGGAATTTCACGCAGTTAAGGCGGAAAGTTTCCGAGCTGCGGGCTTTCCGTCTTGAAGGCGTGTGAGCTGGAGAGCCCTCAGCTTGCCTGAGCGATTTCCAAAAGAAAACTCCCGAATTTCTCAGGCTTTCGGCCGTTCGATGTTCGGGAGTTCTTTCTTAGCGCTCAAGGGCGCTTATTCGGAATTACTTTTTCGCCGCTTTCTTCGCGGGAGCCTTCTTGGCGGCTGCCTTTTTCACGGGAGCCTTCTTGACGGCAGCTTTCTTCGCGGGAGCCTTCTTGGGAGCGACGGCCTTCTTGGGAGCGACGGCCTTCTTCGCAGGAGCCTTCTTTGCGACGGCAACCTTCTTAGCAGGCGCCTTCTTGGCAACGGTCTTGGCAACGGTCTTGGCAGGAGCCTTCTTGGCAACGCTCTTAGCCGGGGCCATCTTGGCCGGAGCTTTCTTCGCTACGGGCTTCTTGGCAACAGGTTTCTTGGCGACTGCTTTCTTGACGGCGACCTTCTTGGCGGCGACCTTCTTGGCGGGAGCCTTCTTAGCGGCAACCTTCTTGGCGGGCTCTTTCTTGGCTGCAGCTTTTGCCGGAGCCTTCTTGGCGACGGGCTTCTTCGCAGGAGCTTTCTTCGCAACGGTCTTAGCCGGGGCCTTCTTGGTCGCGACTTTCTTTACCGCGGTTTTCCTCGCAGGAGCGGCTTTTTTCTCAGCCGGTTTCTCAGCGGGTGTCTCGGCCGCAACGGCCGTCGTCTCAGGAGCATTCGTCATTACTGTTTCCTTTGGTTGTGTAGCTACGGCTACGTTGGTTTTACGAGAAAAGAAGTCGAGAATTTCCGACAGTAGCGAAGTGGAAGCTTCGTACATTTCCTTGGCCACAGGTCCTGTGATTTGACGCGCTTCCGCCGTTAGTTCAGTACGAAAAGCGACGGCAGCCTTAAATAGTCTGTCGCTGGCTTCTTTGATGCGCGACTCATCGGTTTTTTTTGAGATGGGCATGCGGAATCTCCGAGGAGAAAATCTGACAGTCGCAAGGTTATCACCTCTAGTAAAAAATAGGCAAACAAAACAGAGAAGATACCGTGAAATCCCTTAGAAAAACACGGTTGCACGCGAGGTGGATGTTCAGTAAGCAACTCCTGACTAAAGTCAGAAGCTTTATTGTTACCGTCTTAAGTAGACG
>ENA-ORNP01003047-ORNP01003047.1-human-gut-metagenome-genome-assembly--contig:-NODE-3047-length-12604-cov-2.895450_pt1 | contig 12604 bp, 6 predicted proteins | sample MGYA00242119_ERZ509030 | MGnify/ENA primary metagenome ERZ509030 (study PRJEB26280, sample SAMEA2338708) | human gut metagenome | biome: human gut; feature: human-associated habitat; material: faeces...
GTTGATGCCACCTGTAAGGAGTAGGAAGTAAAATCGGGCAAAGCATCATACGGGGATGCCGGATTCACCGACGGTCGGGCTACCGGATACCAAAGACATTCCGGGGTAAGCACCGTGAAATCATCCCCGACAAAAGCAAATCGCTTTCCCGCGGTAGAACTATGCCCGGGAATGGACTGCAATTGAAATAATTTATCAAAATCCACATCCAAATAACACACCCGCTCATCAATCCCGCCACAATACTCCACGGTTAATTCCACCTCCTCACTGGGTAACAATTTCCGGGCAATCCGAATCACTTGATTCTCCCGTTCAAACGCCACGCCAGTCTCACCTTCTTTTATCGCGGACACCACCAAGGCCGGGTTCAGGTAAAGAATAATCTCCGATAATTCCTGATCCCCCTGATTTTTGACAAGAAGGGTACTCTTCCCGGACAGCACATTTCCCTTTTGCTCCACCTCCAAGGTATTCGAAACCACGTTCCCTTTCGGGAATTTTTGATATTTATTATAAGTTTCGGCATAAAGTTCCCGAATATTCTTCACGTTCTCCCGTGCCATGTAGACAACTCCCCCGAATAGACCCCCCAACACCAAACAACCGACCGCCACGATCATCACCCGCTTCCGGTTCACCGGACGATTCGGCAAACGCTGAAACATCAACACGGCCAATCCAGCAAACCCCATCCCCACAAATAACCAGCAAACCCGCTGCATGAGATAAAGGGCCATTCCCGGATGTCCCGTCACTTCAGAAAAAGCATTCGGTAAAGACAACCCGAAGGGATCAAAAAGCCCTTCCCGCACCTTGCCCAACTGAAACAGAAACACCCCGAATACCACCAAAAGAATCAATATACTAAGTCCCCGATGACGAACCCATGTATGAATGAAAAAAGAGAAACCCAAGGCAAATACCAAAGCCGGAAAAATTATCGTGAGCCAGTAAAAAGGATAAAGCCAGAAATTAAAAGGAGACTCACTCGCAAAAATATGCAACAACATCCCGATAACAAGAGAAATTCCCGCCATCGTCATAAAAGTCTTCGTGAATCCCAACATCATTCCCACCACGTAATCCGCATTACTCTCCGGACGATAGTAAACCGTGTCCATCGAATCCATCTTCCTCTCTTTCCCAAGAAAAGACCCTGCCAAAAAGATCAAGGGTACAATTTGTAAGATTGTGAATAGATAAGCATTTTCATGAGGAAGATAAGATGATAACGTCACCAATCCACTATTTACCCCATAAAAAATATTGGTCTGCGCCAAGACCTGATAAAGTATAACAATCAGAAAAAGTAATAACAAAAACAGCCGGAACATCCAACTTCTCAACAACAATCTCGAATTATAACAAGCAACGGTTTTTAAGTTATGAATGTCCATGATATTGGAGTATTAAAAAATTTATGAATCAAGACGCCACACTCTATTGCACAATATTACCAATAATAAAGAATAAATACAAACGTCTCTTCGCATTTATTGATAATCAGACTATAATATAATCGTATATTCTCCAATAGACATCTGTAGAAAAGAGTCGAAAAAACCGGAGAGAAATATTCGTTTGAAGTTTCTCTCCGGTTTCCTTTTACTACAGCAGAAATTATTCCCAACTTTTTAAAAATTCCTATTTAATCAGCAAATTATTAAACAGGAAACATTCATCTCAAGGATTCAAAATCTGATCTAAATAATTCGTTATATTTTCCGACGAGGGACGAGGGGCATTCGTATCAATGATCCGTCCTTCTTTGGTAAAAACCATAAAACGAGGAATACCATTTATACCATAAAGTTTCAAAAAGGTTCGTTGTTGCTTTTCCGGAATCACAAACTGTTTCCATTCAGACTGATGACTTTCCAGAAAGTTCCGCCAATCTTTGAGATTCTTATCTAAAGAGATACTAATAAACTCTATTTCCGGATTATCCTTATAATGTTCCACCAATTTAGCCACGTAAGGGATCTCCTCGCAACAAGGACCGCACCAAGTAGACCAAATATCAATGTAAACTACTTTTCCCCAAACCTCCGAAAATTTCAAAATCTTACCTTCGGGTGTCATCATTTCAAAATCGGGAGCCAAAGAGTTCTCTTTTAAAGACTTTGTCACTTTTGTATACAAATCATCGATTTCTTTACAAGTCCCGTCTGTTAACAAATCTTTAGCAATACGGTAAACGTCCTCAAGATGCTCCTTTTGACCACTCGTTAAATATATACGAGCTAACCGAAAAGCCAGTTTATTACGTATTTGTCGATCATGGACCTCTTGCTGAAGCACCTTCAACATCTCATAATAATCTAATTCTGACTTGCCTGTAAGACAAGACACTTTCCATTGTAAATAATGAAAAATATTGGAATTTTCCAAATTAGCTTCGGCATTTAAATCCATAGATTGCATGAAAATGTTATAATCAGGATCACTATCCATTTTTTTCCCACTAGTACCTAAAATATTAAAATAACCTGTTTTCAGAGCATCTACTGTTTGTTGCAAATACCTTGCCTCATAATGGTAAAAACATTCATCTCCCAATTCTTGGACAACATCGAGTAGAGAATCCACGACATGATGTACCATTTGTTCATATTCTTTGAAATCTCTCACTGGCTGCCTTTTTAAATCAACCAATGTCAGAAAACGTCTGTTCAAATAATCATGCACTGTTTCCAAATCACCCATAATCCGGACATCTTGAGGATGATCAACATCAATTTCAATATGAGATGTCTTCCCATTTTCCATGAAAACAACAGGGAAAGCTCTACACGAAGGAACTAAAACCATAAACATATCAGGCGATTCCACTACCTTGGTAAAAACAAATGTTCCATCCGAAGCTAAAAAAAGAGTATCTCGTTTTTCCTCGTGTCCAATGACTACAAAATCAGCAGAAGCATTTAATATTTTCCCGGTCAGCTTAGCCACTTTTTCTGTTTGCTGCTGAAAAGCAACAAACAGAAAACCACCTAATAAAAACAAAATAAATTTAATCATCACACGTCAATTAAGAAATAAAATAATTCACGATTCTCTCCATTCCTCGTTCCATATCAACACCGTCTCGGGATAAGCCGTCTTGAGCTGCGTTTCTTCTAGAATATAAACTTGACTACCTACGGTATGAGTTATGGGTTTCCAATCTTGAAACAAAGGATCATTCCACAACCGACGCACATTATAATAACGATACCCCGTTCCCACAAACTCTCGCGTCTGCTCATCCACACAGAATCGAATTAAATCATTCTTTGTCTGCACACTTTGAGGTATTACTTCGAACCCGCTCAATAAACGATAGCTGCGAAACTCTTCAAGTACACGACGGGATTCACTTTCCGAACCCGCACGAGCTTCACATTCGGCAAGCATCAAATAAACTTCCGGCAAAGCACACCCCAAATTCATATAAGCCCCCAAGGCTCCACTATATGGATAAGGTAAAGGCTCGCCCATCGCATTTTTAGTACTAATCAAATTACGACGTAAATCTTCTTCATCGAATAATTGATAAATCTCAGGTTTCAAATAATCGGTAGGAGCCATATCATAATAAGGCAAATAATAATTGCGCATAGTCGGATTGTATTTACAATACAATGTTTCATTGTCATTGTACACGAAAGGGATATAGGACATAATATCAAACATTCCCATCTCTTTGTAACCATATGAAGCTTGTTTTACTTTATGGTCCGTCAGATAAACATTAGGATCTCCTTGTAAGAGTTCGTATGCCGTACGTAAAGGCTCCAACGCTTTTTCATATTTACCCATTTGAAAATACACTTTCCCTAATAAAGCATATCCCGTTGCCTGATAACAACGCATCCTATGTTCTTCTCGTTTTTTCAATAAAGGACAAGCTTCCTCCATTTCGGAAATGATCCAAGAATACAGTTCCTTAACAGTAGCCCTGTCATATTTTTTTGTCTGCGTATTAGCCTCTTTCACAATCGGGATTGCCCATTCCGTTTCGGCAGTAGTTTCATTATAAGGCATCGCGAACCATTGTGCCAGTAAAAAATGCATATAAGCACGAGAAACCCTAGCTTCAGCCAACAAATACCCCTTCTCAGTTTCATCTCCTTGAGCTTGCATGATGCCATTAATAATTGCATTAAAAATATAGATCTGATTGTAACATTTTTCCCATTCCAAAGAATTTTCATCCTCCCGATAAATATGATACTGATACTCTATAGCAGCCTTTATAGAAGTCGGATAACTCGTCATCTGAACTACCGTAGAGTAACAATCTTCCGTGAAGATTAGCTCATCATTTTTCCAGTATGCATAATATGAATCGGCAATAGACATATTCATAATCGTAGACGCATTGAACATTTTGTCATAATCCTCCACCGTCTCTGCAATAGCATTCCCCCGAGGTGCCTCATCCAAAAAATGATCACAACCGGAAACTAAGAACATCCCGATCAATATATTCAAGACATAAAACAAATTTCTCATAATTCCTTCCCTTAAAAATTAATATTTAATCCAACGGAATAAGTCGCCCCGAATTTATCCTTACGACTATCTTTATAAGTATCTAATTGATAATATTCCGGATCTATACCAGCGTTATTGGCGGCCCAATACCATAAATTACCAACTTGCAGCACAACCCGAACATTCTCCAGTTGAATCTTCCGACAAATTGAAACTGGCAATTTATAGCTCAACGACACATCACGCAATTTAATATACGAGGCATCCAATATATTCCGGTCACTTAGATAGAACAAGTCATAATTCGCATCACTATTTTTTTGAGGTGTCCAAACCGGAATATCAGTATATTGTTCATCTCCGGCAGTTCTCCAACGTTTATCAAAATCTTTGTGCAAATTAGACTGAGGACGCCCGTAATATAAATCTTCACAATCCCTCCGCATCTTATTACCCAAATTATATACAAACATCAATGAAAGTTCCCAATCTTTATAAACCAATCGATTGGTTAAACCTCCATAAAACTTCGGAACCGTCGTTCCGCTATAGATAACATCTTGGGCATCCAGATTAAAACTTTCTGTTCCAGAGACTATATTCCCGTCTTTATCATAGGCCTGAGGCTCCCCTTCACTATTCAACCCCGCATAACGATAAGAAAACAAAGAATTCACTGGATAGCCTTCTACATTTCTACTACTGGAATAGGCCAAGGTTTGTGCGGTATATGGTGTTGTTACATCCAATTTCGTAATTTTATTTACATTATGGGACAAAGTTAAAGTCGTGTACCAATTGAAATCACCTCTCTCCATATTATGACTATTTACCGTTATTTCAAATCCTTTATTACTTAATGATCCTAAATTTCCTGTAGTAGACAGCCAGCCACTTGTCGGATTCAACATCATCGTTCCAATAAGATCAGTAGTCTTTTTGTTATAGTAATCAAAAGATACGCTCAATCGACTATTCCATAAATCCGTATCAAATCCGATATTCCAAGTACGTGTCTTTTCCCAAATAATTTTATCATTAGCAGGAGTTGTAATCATAAAACCATTCGTTTCAAAAAAGGAACTGCTTGTAGCTAACAAAATATCATAGCTTCCTCCCTGCCCCGGTTCGGGAGAATTACCCGCAAAACCGTATGTCACCCGTAAATTAAGCATATTCAACCACTCTATTTCCTTCATAAAAGACTCCTGAGATATTTTCCATGCCCCTCCTATTGCCCAGATCGGCTTATATTGATTATTAGGATCACTCCCAAATAAATTAGACTGATCGATACGCAAACTTGCATTCAGAGTATACTTATAATTAAATGTATAGGCAGCATTCGCATATAAAGAAAAATATCGTCGCATCACCTCACTCTGCGTGTAGTATTTTGTATTAAAATTATTTACAGAATGACCGAACACTGCTCCTGATACCCGATTCAAATTATAATCATCATAAGGCGTATACTGCATGGTATGCATATCATACCCTCTCAAAAAATTACTATAAACCGTCTTTTTATATTCACGAATTTCCGTTCCTAAAAGTGCTGTCAGTTGGTGTCGTCCTCCTCCAAATTCATCACTATATGACAACTGATTCCGTACCGTCCAATCAGAAGTTAAAGCATTATCCAAAATAAAATTTCCGCCAGTCGTTGGCAAAAAGCTCTTCAATGTACTGGCTGGTGTAGCACACAAAATTTCTTCCCGCACTTTCCATATGGTACCGGGATAATAATTCTCGGTTTTGGAATGGAAACGGCTATACTGAACACGTCCCTCATAACGTAACCCCTTGACTACATCAATAGAAAGCCCCGTATTTAAACGTAAATTCATATCAATAGTCTTACTTGATGTACTGTTAAATTCATCTACAGGATAAAAACTCATATCCATACCTGTCAACGCCTCAACCTGCTCCCTTTTTTCTGCAGAAACGGTATACTCGGACCAATCAATTGCCTCTCCTGATGGATTGTAAAATACCGCATACGGGAAATCTGAATAATAAGTAGAACCGGAATACATCTTATCAACCGAAAACTCTTCTTTCCAAGGAGATAAATGGGTTTTCTTATTTCCATATGAGGCATTGACAGTAACATCCCATTTTATCCAAGGTGCAAAAATATACTCCTGCTTGGCATTAACAGAAATACGATCCTGCCAATCCTTTGAAATTCCTTGATCACCAACATATCCCAAAGAAAAGTAAAAATTCTGTCGTTCACTCCCCCCACTGAAAGAAACACTATGACGGGTCATCAGCTTATTACTCATAAAATATTTTTCATACTCTTTACGCCCGTCTGAAGCTATCAATCTAGCAAACGCCTGATCCCGCTCAGTTGCAGAAATTTCGTTATTCAGATACTGATACATTAATCGCTCATGAGGGTATATTACAGGATTAAAAGTGGTTAGTCCCACAACGGAGCTTTTTACATCTTCATAAGAATAAACGGACGAATACTGATCAAACATCTCTTGGGCATTTTTCAGAAACATAGCAGTACTCATTTTACGTTGATATCCGTAATCAGGCTTACCCGTATAAGCAAATGAACCATCATAAGAAATCTTCAATCGACTTGCCTTAGTTCCCTTTTTCGTAGTGATAACCATAACTCCATTGGCAGCTTGAGCCCCCCAAATAGAAGCCGCCGTTGCATCTTTCAACAAGGTGATACTAGCAACGTCATTACCATTCAATAAAGCTTCAACTTGACTACTCTCCAAAGGAACTCCATCTACCACAAACAATGGTGACCGACTCGAATTTATCGAAGTAATCCCTCGTATCACATAGGAATCAGCTCCTTCCCCTAAATTAACACTCAAACCGGAAGTTAAACCTTCCATGCTTTGCAATATATCTCCGGTCAAACCCACCTTACTACTAATCACGTCACCTTTTACCATATCGTACGAGCCGGCACTACGTTCCTTTGAAATCGTTTGGTATCCGGTCACCACCACTTCTTCAATCGTCTCTTCATCAGGAACAAGTTTGAAATTAATCACCTCTTGTTTTTCAATTTTCATCTCGATGGATTTATATCCCACGAAAGAAGCTACAACCACGTTATATTTCTCATCAAAGGTAAGCGTGTAATTTCCATTCATATCCGAAGGGGTTCCCGTAGTTGTTCCTTTAAGCCAGATATTGGCCCCCGGGATAGGTTCCCCGTTCTCATCAGTAACCTGCCCTTTTATCGTCCTCATCTTTTTCTTTTCCGACTCCGTACTTTTTTGAAATGTAGGCTTCACAACAACAATGTCACCTTGAATCTCAAACGTGTAAGGTTGATCTTTAAAAATTTTTTCCAAAGCTGTTTTTAACGGTAAATTCTCGAACTTGAGCGTCACGTTAGAAGCTTTCTGAATCTCGATCTCGCTGTAAACAAAATTTACCCCAGTCTGTGTCTTGACCAATTTAAAAACTTCACGCAAAGGCATATCCTTCACGTCCAACGTCACGCTCTTGGTCTGTGCCGAGGCAAAATTCCACAAACCAAACAGCATAAACAACCCCAACAACAACACATTCTTGTTAATCCCATGTCGCAAAAATGCTATTTCCAAGAAATGCCGTTTTTTTAATCGATTTTTTTTCATAACATTGTACTTTAATTGTTTCGCTAAAAAGCAATGAAATTAATTACTTGAGCGGGAGATGTTCGCTGCATCTTCCGCTCTTTTGATAATAACTGTTCGCTCTGATATTTCAAACCTTATATTTGTCGTTTTCTCAATAATCAACAAAACCTCTTCCAACGACTGATCACGTTTTACAATCCCCGTGAACGGATGATTGCGGAATTCCGTGGCCTCGTAAACAAACTGTACGTCGTACCAACGAGATAATTGCCGGGTAATATCCGACAACGGCATCCGTTCATACTCATACGTACCGGAAACCCAAGAAGTATAAATAGACACGTCAACCTTCTGTTTCTCAAGATTATTCGTCTCCCGATCCAGCACGGACTGTTCCCCGGGTTTCAAACGAATACTCGATTGATTATTCCGAAACTCAACACTTCCCTCCACCAACGTGGTGATCACCTTCTGTTCATCCGGATAAGCGGTCAGGTTAAATCTCGTTCCCAACACACGTACCTCATTTTCTCCGGCATGTACCACAAACGGATGCTTTTCATCACGAGCCACCTCCAAATAGACCTCTCCTTTGACATAAATTTCTCTTTTTCCCCCGGAGAAACAATTCGGGAAACGCACCTCAGAGGCAGAATTTACCCACACCCGGGTTCCATCCGCTAACGTGAAATGATACTCTCCACCAACAGGCACCGCAAGCGTATGATATTTCATCGGTTGATTCTCCGACTTACTCTGATCAAACCTTAATCCTTTCAAAGAATCATTCACTAACACCAAACCATCCGATGTCACAATACGAGAGGAAGTGGAAGAAGTCAAATCTATCATCTTTCCATCCTCACTCTGTAAAATAGCCTTTACTCCACCGGGTGTAATACCCACCTGTGATACCAACGTCCCCGGCTGTTCCACTTGTCGGGTAAACGGAAAAACAAACATCAGCAATAATGCCACGGAAGCAGCAACCACGGAACCCACTCTCCAGAACAGCCACCGTCCTTTTCGAGGTCGCCCAACCAAAGAACTATCAAGACGTTGCCACGACTTCTGAAAGTCAATTTTTTCTTGCACCTGCACGGATTTCAATATCTTCTCGGTCTCCCGAATCTCCCGAAACAAACGCATAGCCTCCGCATCGCTCTCCAATCTCTCACGAAGTAATTCGGCATCGGCAGGAGAAATCGTCCCGGCACTATATTCTGCAATTAATTCAAATATCGACTTATCTTCCATGTGTCATAATTTTCATACATATTCCCAAAATTTAAAAATGGGTGACACAAATCAAGAAGAAAAATTAAAATTTATTTTTCAGAAGAAAAGAACGAGAGGAAAAGAAAACAAAATGTCTTACCATCAAGAGATTTACGCAACGATTGAAGCGCCCTAGCGTAATAGGTTTTCACCGTGTTCACCGAAATTCCCATCTCCTCGGCAACCACCTTATAAGGTGTATTATTAAAAACAATCGCAGTAAGAACCTTCTTCGGATTAGCGGGTAAATCCTCAATGGCTACATATAGATATTCTTTCATCTTCTCTAATTCCACTTCACGATCACGAGACATTTCTTCCAAAAAATCATCAATATGCAACTCTATCTCCACGAAATACATCCTTTCCCTATCCCGCATAAACTGCAAGGAGGCCTTACTTACCGCCCCAAACAAATAAGACCTCAAAGATCCTGTAAAAACCTGTCCCCGCTTATTATTCCACAAGGATATAAACACCGTCTGAACAATATCTTCCGCATCTTCCACCGAAATCAAATAACGCATGACATACATACACAATGCTTGATAATAAGTATCAAACATCATCTTCATACATCTCTCATCTCCGGCCTCTAATAGACGAATTATCGTTGTTTCTTTTATATCAGGCACGATACTACTCCTTTTACGTGACACGGTAAAGTTAAAATTATTCCCGCTATTTGCAAAAAATAATTCAAACACATATCCCAACTTATAGTTTTTAGCTTTTAACTTTTATCTTATAATTAATAAGGCTTGCCCCAAAAGCAAGCCTTATTAATTATAGCCGTCCCGTCGCCTTCAAGTACCTCGTCTCGCTCAACCGTAATTCCGCCTTTGCGTCAATCCAGTCACTCCACGCCTTTTGCCATTGCGCCTGAGCCTCCATGTAGTTCGTGATCGTCTCCATTCCCACCTCGTACTGATTCTTGCTCACCCCTAGATTTTCTTCTGCTTGGCTCAACGATTTACGGGTCAGCATAACCCTTGTATGACAATCCTCAATATTATAGCGAGCCCGTGCAATCTCCAAAAGCATCATTTGTGACATCTCCTCTTTCTTCAATCGACTCATCTCCTGCTCAGCTTTCATCGCTTTAATCTTTCCCCGGCCCTCACCCCAGTGATAAATCGGAATCTTCACGGATGCCATAGCCGTGAAAGACGCCACATCCTCCGTCTGCCCGTTCAGGGATATTCCCCCCGAAAATCCATAAGAGGCAGAAACTCCCACCTCCGGCAAAAAATCAGAACGGGTCAACGCCACCTGTTTCTCCTTCAATTCCACATCCTTCTCCAACAAATTATATTCGGGACGCTGTTGTAATCCCTCCCCGGCATTCAACACGCCCGGAGTCACCTCATCATACAAAGAATCACTCACCTGTATCGTCGAATAAAGATCAATCCCGATTACCCGGCAAAGATTCATCCCTGCCAAAGCCTTCCCGTTCTCCGCCTTTTGCAACATCAACTCGGCCTCGTTCAACTTTACCTGTGCCTTCAGCAAATCATTTCGGGAAGCCATCCCTGTTTCGTAAGCATCCGTCAAATTCCGCACTAACTCATTAACTACCGCCTTATACTTCTGGGCAGAAGTCACCAGCTCCACGACACGCAAGTATTGCCAATAAGCCTCGTCCGCCTCGGTAATCACCTCCGCACGGGTATACTGCTTATTCAATTCGGACATTTCCTTTCCGATCGTGGCCATACGATAGGCTGAACGAATCTTTCCACCCATATAAATCGGTTGTTCCAGCATCGCTCCCGCCGAATAAACCCCTCGTAACCCTAACTCCAACTCAATATCAGGCATAAAAGCATATTGCGCCGAAAGAGGCAAACCATCCTTTCCCATCACCGGAAGTTTCGTCGCCGGGTCAATATAAAGATTGTAAACCAACTCCCCGTTTGCATCCGGCACGAACGTCGGTAAATACCCCCCATCAATCGTGAACGAACTCTTTTTCTGCATATAAGCATACAACCCGGTAGCCGAAAGCTTGGGTAAAAAATTCGCACGATAAGCCTTTCGCTCAAATTCCGCCTTCTCCCCCTGTTTCGTGGCAATCGACATCTTCTTGCTACTCTCTAAAGCCATTTCCCGACATTTCTCCAAGTTCAAAGAAACTTGAGCTCTCACCGAGAATACACCTAAAACAAATAATATTATCAACAGACCTTTCATAATAATCTTCTAACTTATACTATCACTTTTCTTCTCTTTAAAGAATATCGCGTACAACACGGGAATAAACACCAACGTGATCACCGTACCTACCAACAAGCCTCCCATAATCGTAACGGCCATCGAGCCAAACATATCGTCACCCAGCAACGGAATCATCCCCAATATCGTTGTCAATGACGCCATCATCACCGGACGGAAACGAGAAGAAGAAGAATCCAGCAGAGCCTGTGTCTGATCTTTCCCGGAAGCAATCTGTAACCCGATCTCATCTAGTAGTACCACTCCGTTCTTAATCATCATCCCGACCAACCCCAATGCACCGACAATCGCCACGAAACCAAACTCTTTACCACTGATCAACATACCCAGCACGATCCCGATTGCAGCCAAAGGTAAACAACAGAAAATAATAATCGGCTTGCGGAAATCCTTGAACAACATGATCAGTATAGCAATCATCAGAATAACTGCTAACGGAATATTCCCGAACAAATATTTCATGGACTCCCCGCTCGCCTTATGCTCTCCCAACCACTGTTTAGCATATCCTTCGGGCAAAGTAATCGTATCCACCTTCTCCGTGATCAGCGAACGGGCACTCTCCGCCGTGTATCCCAAAGCATTATTACACTGGGCTCGCATAGCCCGCTGCCCGTTATAACGTCGCACAACAGGATCTTCCCATTTCAAGTAAATACCTTTCGTGGCTTGATTCAACGGGATAGAACCTATACTTTGAGCCAGCAAATCCTCCCCGGACATCGTTCCCATCAACAACCCCTTCAACGACTCCTCGTTCAAAGCCGCCGTCGAAGGCAGCACACTCCAAACGGGAATATTATCAAGTGCTTCCACCTTCTCCCCCTCACTATTCACGCTCTTCATGTACAAAGGCTTTGCATGAACTCCCTCGTAGAAAGATCCCACGGGCATTCCATCCGTGGCGGCAAGCATCGACAAACCGACATCCGAACGGGAAAGTCCCACGGAACGGGCAATCGGCTGGTAGTAATCCACCATCAACGTGGGAG
>ENA-ORNP01003051-ORNP01003051.1-human-gut-metagenome-genome-assembly--contig:-NODE-3051-length-12590-cov-14.721978_pt1 | contig 12590 bp, 15 predicted proteins | sample MGYA00242119_ERZ509030 | MGnify/ENA primary metagenome ERZ509030 (study PRJEB26280, sample SAMEA2338708) | human gut metagenome | biome: human gut; feature: human-associated habitat; material: faeces...
TGGTGGCCCATTTTTCAATGAGCGCCCTGGCCCACTTTTCAATGAGTATTTACATGTCATAGTATATCAGTTACTGCTAATGATAATTTCTTCTTAATATATATGCGGATTAAGTTTGTTGAGATTGGGCTGTATATAATACTACCTCATTTGAGATAATCGACTGAATTGCACTGAGAAGGTTCTGTTGTCAGCACAAAATCTACAAGGTTAAACCTTATTTTATCAAAAAGCATTAACGTCTTTAATCCTAAATTGCAGTCATAACCATTAGGAGAGTCTTGCAATAACACAATTATATTGGGAATAACAACTGAATTATTACCAAGTGTGAGTTTCAGACCTGACATTTCATAACATTCGGACAAATGTACTCCACCAATACCTGCTGTACGGATAGTGTCCGTCTTAAAATTTGATGTAATAAAATCTTTGTTTCTATCATAGAAATTGCTTCCTAATGAACCAAAAGAAGCATCACCGGAATCAATGCACATCAGCATTGGATTATTGTGAATGACTCCATTTGTCAATAAATTCATTTGGGAGGAAAAACAAATATTTGAAGGAATGTCAGTTTTGCAGGGAGGATTTGCAGGGATGCAGATGTGTCTATCTACAAAATCAAGCGTCAAATCTTTAAGACGAAGCATCAGTTCACTACCTACCACAATATTGAAACAGCCCATAAACTTATCCGCTTCTTCGTTATTAGAAGTTATATCTATCACCAGAAACGGAACATCAGTAATACTTATGTTCCCTATTTTAAGTTCTTTGGCTATTGACAACTTACCTGAAGCCTGCCCAATGCCTGTCACATTGCCACTATCATTAAGCGGAATGAGATTGAATTTTCGGGCTAATGAATCCGAAATGATATTCATAGCAGCTCCGGTATCAAAAGTTATATCTGTTTTCATTCCATTGATATAGGAATCAGTAAGGCGCATCAACACGGATTCGTGTCCTTCTTTACCGACTGAGGCTATCGTAAATGGAATTTTTCCATTTTCAGACTCGAATTTTATTGTATATGGGCTATATTGAGATAAGGCCGTGTACTGATTGATCTGCAGTTGAAATGTATTAATTGTCGCAGAATCCAGATATTGCTTTGTGCTGTTAAGCACTGAGTTTATTACGGCTCCTGCCGTTGCATTATCCCCTGTTCTGCCTAAATCCATTGCAAACATCATTGCTGAATTCAGGATATTGTTCAAGTCAAGTTGTGATGCCTGATTATTGAATAATTCGGTAAATGCCGGTATAGAAACATCGGGACGATTAAGACGGTTGCCAATCAAGCATCGCGAATATACCTCAATAAAATCTGATATTGAGTCTTTGGGTGTTGCATTGTATATGGAGTCCAACGCAAACCAGTCACCTGAGTTCATTGCAGCGGCAAGTCGCTCGTCGTATGACTGAGCATTACTTGTCACTAAAGATAATGTTATCAAAAGATAAAAAAGAACTTTTCGCATAATGTATTGTTGAAGAATAGTAATTAAAAATATCGGGTAACGCTCACACTTCCACGATTTTCGTGGAATCTTGTACCGTTGGTCATAAGATTTGTCATCCCTATTGTACCATCAATATTAAAACTCCACAAACCTGTAAAGAAAGCGATACCTATTTTCCAGCCACATTCAAAACGGCGTTGATTACCGAACTTTCCGAATAGTGATGTATCATCAATTTCCAACTTTTTCCTGTCATGTATCTTTATTGCCCCGGCAAAAGAATAGCTCATTTCCGGTCCAGTGAATGGAGCAATAGAAATTCGGTCGGTTAAGTAGATGCTATATCCTATGACTACCGGGATACGGATGCCAAACTTATATACTATCGGATCACTTTCTTCAAAATCTATTCCAGTAATTGCTACTCCTTTATATTTATAGGAATACGTGTCATAAAACAGTGAAACGGTTGGCTCAAGATAGAATTTGTTTCTAAGAAAGATATTACATACAGCGCCGATTGTTCCTCCTGTACCATTGCGGAACATTCGATCATCTATCACATTGCCATGCACCTTTCCCGGCAGATTTACATCAAAGGCAGCACGAACACCCCATATAGGATTAGATTCTCCTGCTTCAATGATTTGAGCATTAATGCTCATAACACTGGATATGAGACAAGCTAATGTGCCGACTTTTCTCATCTTAAGTTATTTTTATGTTATTAATACCGTTAATATTGGTGTGGCTTATTTCATAATAGCTGAAGATGCGCCTGATTGTTCTCCGACCTCGTTGCCCCTTTGTACTTTCTTTCCGTAACCGAAAGTGTATGTCACCGAAAGGTTCAAACGGCGATGAAAGTTGTTTCCATCAACGAATCGTGTTTCTGAATACAAAGGAGTTGACAACGTATTAGTAGCACAGAGCCAGTCATTGCGAAATAGATTCATCGCGCTTACCCTGATATTCCAGTTTGCCCGGCTCCATCCTGCGAGTATCTGGTAGAAATCACGGTCTTTATATATTACTCCACGATTGCCCTGCACTGTCAGGTTTCTTGTCTGATACGATGCCTGAAAGTAGTAATTACCAAGATAATAAGTAACCGATGCGTTGCAAGTGAACGGACTCCGTTTAATGTCAAATAATCCGGTCATACGATAGATTGAAATTGAGGGCGATGCCGCAAGTTGAAGATTGCCATTTAACAGTTTGTAATTAAACGACATTCCGATTTGAGTACGGTTATAGTCGCCGTCTGTTTCAAAGGTGCGAAGCAAAGCAGTCCCACCGTCGTATGGCTCGTAAACAGGCACATACAGGTTATATTCTCCGAAGTATTGGGCAAAAGCCGAAGCCGAGAATCTGTTAGACGGCATCCAGTTGTAAGATAGGTTGAATGTAACCTGTCGGGAAAGTCCGATTTCGGGATTGCCGGTATAGTACATCAGTTCGTTCTGTTGCAGTATATTCGGCGTTTTCTCGCTTGCACCGGGATAGTTCGCGCCGAAATGGAAGTATGCGCGGAAAGAATGTTTCTGTGAAGGAGAGAATCCGGCTGATACATTAGCGAGAGGATAGACCTCTGAAACGGACTGGTCGTTGATTTTGTTCTTCTCCCATTGCAGAGCCACATCAGCACTCACATTCCATTGATTGTTGGAGAAGCTGTAACCGAGTGCGGCTCCGGCATAGGTGTCGAGGAAATCATTGTCGTAAGGAGATGTGCCTAAATAGCTCACATCATTGGATGTGGAACCATAATAAGCGCGGAAGAAGCCGTTTTGTCTGTCTGTGAATATCTTGTAAAGAGTGGCGCTTCCCCTGAACTGCCATACATTTTCCCTTGAGTCGTTTACTATGGCATCAGTGGCTGAAGTCTGATAGCGGTAATTGTTGTTTGTGTGTCCGTAATTTATGCCTGGCGAAACGCTAAGATGGAAATTTCGGGGCAGAATGAAATAGTAATTGCCAGACCATATAATATAACGGCTGGTATTAGGCTCGTATCTGCTATATTCGTAGTCTTCTGCCTGTCGGGGTACAAACGACAGCTTGCCGGATGTTTCAGCCGTCGGCGACTGATCGAAGTTAAAGCCGACAGTGTTTGCAATCTGCACTTTGTCGGAATCGTAAATGGCTCTGAACGTAACGGGGTACTGGTTATACCTGAAATGAGAGTTGTCGAATATTTCGTTTCGCGTAATAAGGTACGGTTCGCCGGCGGCGTTTTCAAGAGTATAGTTCCCAATGGTTGATGTACCTGAATGTCTGATGTCGTGATTTGACGCACCTGCATATAAATCGTATGTCATTCGCTTATATGCGAACTTTGAATATATTGAAGCACGGCTTGACAGTTTTCCCACAAGGAAATTTTCATTTACCGTCGCTTTGGTGTAGCCGCCGTATTCGTATTTCTGCATGATGAAATTGACTACATGCTCGTTGCCCTGAAAACGAGGGTCGGTAGGAAAATCGAGATATTCGACACGCCGCACATCAGATGTCATAATACCCTCGATTTCCTCTGCCGAGGCAGGGATATAGTTGATATAGACCGCGACATTCTGACCGCTTGGTGTCGTAACCGCATTGTCAACAAGATTGATGTTGATTTGCGGAATGGCGAGCTGTCGCAAAAGGTCAATGGCGTTTTGCGCGGACGATTTCTGCCTTGAGGTCGGGGTATAGTTGAAGATGTAGCGTTAGTGCGCTGCATCTGGGCTTCGACAACCACCTCGTCAAGTTCTTGTGTCTTTACGCTGTCGGGCGTTTCCGTCTGCGCCATTGCCGCTATCGTAATAATGGCGCAGTATATTGTTGTAATGATACGGTTATTCATAAGTGAAATTATTAATACTGCCAATGTAATTGTTTCTAAATATTCTGATAGCGTTTATGTTTTTTGATATACAGGCAAAGGAATACAATCCCGCCAGACAAAAGAACGCACACCAACAAGGGTAATCGGTCAATCGAGTGTAGGAGTCCGACACCGCAGATTATACATACCAGAGCAATGATATGATAATAGTTTGACAATAGTTTCCCACGACTAATCTCCTTTATATAGTGAGTCGGCACATCGGGATATTCCGACATATACCGGGATACATATCTCGACAGAATTATCGGATAAAGGAAACCGCAGATGAATGAGCCGCACAATCCGGCGACCGCAAAATACAGATAGAGCCTCGATGAATAAAGGAAGTTGTCAATACTTCCGGCAATGTATCCTATGCACAGGCCCACGAGGTGTATCACGCCGACAATCGCGCAATATCCAAGACCTGTCAGGAGTCCGTATTTAAGGGATTCTTTCATGAGTAATTTTTGGTTGTTTTACAATGCAAAATTACTCCAATCCAAGGACACCTCAAACTACATCACCTTGCATCTGCTCTTATAAGTCGCTGATAACCAATAGAGGTCAAAAATATTTTCTTGCATCACCTTGCATACGTGCGAATTACTCAAAATATCGGAGATATTCTGCCTTGTATGGAGAGTCGCTACCGGAAATTAACGACTTCAGGCGAGATTTATGGACATAGACATTCCTTAATTCCATGCCGGCGAAAATACTGATCGAAGGCAGGGAGAATCCGCAGAAAAGATAAAGGGCAAACCGGAAACGTGATTTGGACAATTTCGGGAAATCGGCTTTGAAACGATCCATCAGTCCGTTGTTATATCCGTTTACAATTTCGGTCAGTTCCGTAATCGTTTCATCGGAACTGAAATTACTGATGGATTCCTTGACCTCTGCGAATATACGTTTCTGTTCCTGTCCCGTTTCCTTTGACTCAAAGTAAGAAGATGCGAGTCCGTCAAGAAGATGAAAACGGGTCTGGAACAATTTTTGGATTCTTTCTTTCGCCTCGTTCTGTTTTTGTCCGTTTTCAAAAAGGTTTTGCTGCAAGGTCTGGATTTTAAGCAAATCATTCTCATGCTCAATCCTCAATTTCCTCACCCACATCTGATATATGATTATCAGCAACAGTATGACGCCGAGCGCAATCCAGACGAAGCGTTCCTTTTGCGTTCTCTCTTGCAGAACATTCACCTCAAGCTGATGTTTCTTGTCTGCGAACAACAGATCTTGGGTGAGAAGTTCATTCTGGTATCGTTCAAGCATCGCGGAGTAGTCCTTGTATAGATTCAATGCCTGCTCATAGTTCCCCTGTTTTTCAAGAATGTCAAGTTTCACCGCCGCATATTTCAAGGAATCGGGAGTATTGGGTGCCGGATTGACTGATGAAATAAAATCCATAGCTTCGTCCAATTCACCTATTTTTGAATAGCCACGGGCAAAATCCATCGTTTCATCGTGTCCTAACTCAAAGTCCTTGTAATTATCTAAAAATGTTTTTATTTCATCGGGAGAGCAAAAATCTATCGTGTATCCCAGCATGGCCGGAAACAGGGACGCTTCGCCATCAGGAAATTCTCTTATCAAAGGGACACAGACCACCATGACGCTGTCTGCCGCCGCTTTGTCATCCATGATGACATATCCGTTCAACGCTTTGGCATAGCTGTCAATTTCAAGAATATGCCTGCCAATTTTTCCATATAATTTTGCCGCTTCAAGATTGTTAGCCACAAAATCCGATGTCTTATACTGTCTTAAATACAATGTCCCCTGAGCCACAAGGAGGTGCGCGAGTGTCAGGGTGTCGGTGACACCGGTTATTTCCCGTGCATTTATGAAAGAAAGCATGGCGTTATCTTCATCGCCCTTGTTCTGATAGATACGACCCTGATAGTAGAATGTCGTTAGCTTTTCATCGGGAGTACCTTTATCAATATAATAATCAATCGCGGGCTGGAGGATATCAAATGTGGTTGTGTCGATATAGTTCTTGTCGAGGGCCTGCGACATCAGCAACGCATATCGGGCTTTCCCCTTGTCCGAACTGAGGGATGAACGGTCTATGCCTTGCAGAATAGCTAACGCCGAATCGGGATGCTGATTCATCAGTGCCTGCGCACTCGTCAACCGTTTCTCTGCCTCCGAATTGTCAGTGCATGAAAATACAGAGCCTGTAATAAAAGCTATTACAAGCACCCATAAAAGACTATATGTCGATACAAAATTTCGTTTAGTCATATTAAAAAGCAGGCCGACAAACAGCCTATGCTAATGCAAAGTTAGCTAAAATTCCTGACATTAGGGGTATTATGCCGTGTCCATTGCTCAATGGTCTCACGAATGTCGCATAAAAACGGCCTCTGACAACGATGAAAAGTACAGAATCCAGCAGCGGCAAACTTATTCCTCTCCGAAGCCGCCGACATCAAGAGCGTGATGCGGAGCTACGGAGAGACCTCCGAGCAGCAGAAAGCAGTCGGCGCATGGCTCTGTGGCTATGCGGAACACCGACAGCCCTTTGATGAAATAAAACATCGCCACACACTCAATGAGGTTGGCGATGTCGCGGAAGGTCGGTATGACTGGAAGATTGACAGAGGGCGAGGTGGAACCAGCTTGTAATTCTGTTATAACTTTCACATATAGTTTTCAAGTTCAATGGCTAAATCTTCAGCGAAAGTATTTACACCTACAATTTTACCTCTATCTCCATCCGAAACAGGAAACACGCAAATTGACATTCCATTCTCACAAAGAGAATCAACCAGTTCATCTGCGAATTTTTCAAGCCTAAATCTTATTGTCATGTAATCATCGTCTTTAGATAAAGCCGAGATATCTGATACTCCCCACAAGTGGTTATCACGTTGAAATAGGATTTCTGCCGACATTTGCGCTCATAGGTTTCCTTGACTTTAAGTTTCGCCTTGCAGTTGGGGCAGGTGCATTTTTCGGCTGACTCCGACATAATCCACGAGTGTCCGCAATCCATACAAGTGGTGCGTCCTTTGGGCAGACGAAAGGCATAGTGGTTGATTGCTTTGGTGAACGCCCAACGGCGTGGGGCGGTCGGGAGTGGGCGAAGATGCCCACTCTGTGCCATTACCGCTTTTTCGTATTTCGTTCTCGGTTTCATAGTCGTAATGTGTTAAAAGTCAAAAAGACTGGGTTGTGCGATTTGGGGATTGTTCTCGGTCGTTTTCTTCTCGGAGGTCTTGGGTCTGCGCATTTTAGCCATTTCCTCGTCACGGAGTTTGTTTATGGCGTCCTGCCGTGCCTGTTCCTTTTCTTCCTCGGTAAGTTCTACCGTATGGTTTACTACCACTTGGCAGTTGGTGGCTATATTGCTTACCTCGATTTCCGGCTCATCCCAAAAGTGCATAGCCCAACCGAAGATTTCATCGTCGGTAAAACCGCAACAACCGCTTTTCTTGACCTCTCCGATGATATAGGCGCAACACTGCTCCATCGTCTTGGAGGGATTTGCCAGCCTGACCGCTACGAGAGGGTCGTTTTCCGCCCTTGCCATAAGGTATTGGGCGATTGTGTCTTGGAACGCTTGTGTTCCTTTCATTGTGTTCGTTGCCATAGTCGTAAATGTTTTAGAGTGTCGTTATCCAATAGATTATCCCTGCTGCCGTTAGGATTGAGATTATCCACCCTACACCTCGGCAAATTGGTTTCAGTATCGCCCAAAGAAGCACTCCGACAATCAGACCTGCCATAATCCCTATCACTCTTGCCGCCTTTTTTAATGCGGTATGAGCTGGAGAAGGAGTGAAGCTCGTTTTGTTGATATGTCTGTCATTCAGTGTCATAAGGCGATATTTTTTTAATGCGTATAATCGCTGTTTGAAGTTTGTTCGCTCGTTGACACACTTGCACGACGGGATAAAAGGGGTGTTCTGCACTTGCCGGAAAAAATACTACCGACCAACGGGAGCTGTGGAGATTTTTTCAGACAAATGCAAAAGAATACCCCGTCCCGGCATGTTCATCAACTCCGAGCGAACAGACTTTGAACCCCGATTATAATCCGCGATAAACATAGAGCTGGCAACGCCCCGGTGGGTGACACTGGACGGCAGACATAAAAAAAATGCTATCCGTAAGAAAATAGCAATGTCCATAACACATCCGTAAACTAATGTATGTCATACTCTCTCACCGATGATAATGTCTATACTTTCATTAGAAACCGCTATGACAGCCCCGGACAAGGTAATGTATGTGGCGGGGACGAACACGGAATTTATGGAGAGATCGGCACCGACACATTCTTTGCCGCCGTGGGCCGTAACAAACGGAGAGTGGCGAGGCGGCTCAAATTCCTTATCAATGAGCAGGCGTTAAGAATACGGGCTGTCGATTAGAAGTCTTGTGTGTGCGACATCCCTGTCGCAATCTCACAAGGCGTATGAGGCAGCCGGTGTTCAGTCGGCTCCCATAGTCGGTGTGCGGTCGGAGGGTATCAGTGAAGCCTGCTTCGCCGTCACACTCCGACGGCATAGCCGACGACAATACCGTGAGCAGCCACGCCTCTCGCAGTTTTCGCAGAGTCGGACAAACAACATTGATTTTTTCTTGGCTGAATAGTCTATAATCCGAATTAAAGTGTTATATTTGCAAAATAATTACAAATACAGCATTTGAAATGGTATTAGAAATCGCTCTCACCAACTTTTTCTCGATTAACGAGAAAATAACGCTTGACTTACAGGCAGCCAATATACAGACAAAGGAAGCCCGCGCCCTTGCCGAAAACACATTCAGCGTCGGCGGAGAACGGCTTTTGAAGACTATTGCGATATACGGAGCAAACGCATCAGGCAAAAGCAACATAATCAAGGCTGTCAAGGCTGCGGTGGATATGATTCTGGATTCTCACAACTATAATGAGGGTGACAGTTTCGGTTTCAAACCTTTCAAATTTGGCGGAGATGATGCTCCGAGTGAGTTCTACATACGTTTTATCGTCAACGAGATAGAACACGAATATTCTTTTTCCTGCACCCGTGAGGAAATCATTACCGAAAGCCTGTACTATTATCCCAAAGGGCGCAAGGCTCTGATATTCTCCCGTGATGAACGTAAATCCGGGGGAAAGAAGGAGAAATATGAGTTTACGACCGTAATACGCCGTCCGATGGATGTGGCGTCGAACACCTCACGCAAAACGCTTTTCCTGTCGCGTGCAAGCCAGATGGATCGTGACAAAGCAAAGGAGATATACCGATGGTTCAACGAACAGCTTATATTCAGTTATCGCGGCAATACATCAGCGGTGACAGACAGATTCCTCGGAGATAACAAGGATGCGGTTCTTCGTGTCCTTAAAGCTGCCGACAGCGACATTGTGGAGTTTTCATACAAAGACGGCGAACTGACGACATTCCATCGCCGCAATCCTTTACTTCCGTTTGATTTCAATACCGAAGAGTCAGAAGGTACAAAAATATTGTTCAGGATAATGCTCACGGTAATGGATGTTGTCCGCAATAATAAGACAATGTTTCTTGACGAAGTGGAGACGAGCCTGCACACCCGGCTTGTCGAGTATCTCATCAACCTGTTCCACAACAGCAGGTCGGCGCAGCTCATATTTACGACGCACAACACCCATCTGCTTGACATGACACGCTTCCGCAAAGACCAGATTTTCTTTGTGAACAAGCGCGAAGACGGCTCCAGTGACCTTTATTCACTTTTTGATTACAAGGACTTCCGCGAAAAGATGGATCTGGAGAAAGCATATCTCCAGGGTCGTTTCGACGCTGTGCCTTATGTCAACGAATTTGAAAATATCTGACTATGGCACGAAAAGCGAAACAGCCGAGAGGCAAGAAAATGAATCCGACATTCTTCGTTTTCTGCGAAGGGAAAACAGAGGCGGCATACGTTGATTTGCTGCGCCGCAGTTTTCGTGTGCCGGTTGAAATTATCGCGAGAGTGAGCGATTCCAATATATCCCAGCCGTATATCGACAGATGCAAAAGGGAGAGGTTTACAACATCAGCCGACAAGACATTTCTGATGTTCGACCTTGATGTGCCCGGTATGCTCTCTCATCTGTCAAAGATAAAGGATGCCATACTTCTGCTTTCCAATCCTTGTATAGAATATTGGTTTCTGTTGCACTATGCTGATGTCAACCGTGAAATATCGTCATCAGAGTGTCTGGCTCTTTTGAGAAGCAAAGACCCGGCTTATTCCAAAGGAGAATTTTCAACGGCTATGAAAAGAATACTGATTGAGAACATGAGTGATGCTGCGGCACGCGCCAAAGGTAAAGAGGTTTATGCCAACCCGTCCTCGACCGTTCATCTGTTGACTGAAGAAATAACTAAATGCGAGAAATAGGATAAAATATGCAACAGAACAATCAGATGCTTCATTTCCCGGTCGGTCATATAATGGACAGGGTTTTATCTCTATTTCATATAGTAGTGAGCGATAATACTCACATACAAGCTATTGATAATGGATTAAAAAAAGGTATTAAATATGTGCTTAATGATGCTCCAGTAGGGCAGCCGGCTTCATTAACGGGAGAAAATATCATAGAAATAAATGATAATTACTGTGAGTTTCTTTATCTCATCTGTTACGCCTTTTTAGTAATTAACGATTGCTGCTTAATTCTTACAGATAGCGTTGAAGGAGAAGCCTCAATTTCAAAAGAAGAAGCTGAAGCTTATTGCAGAGAGGCTGGTGAAATGCTGTCTGAAGCATTAAAGATGCTTTTACCAAATGATAATGATAAAAAATATATGGCAGCATCTCGTGGTACACTTTTTCGGTTTCCCAACACATCAAGACCCAATAAATATACGGACTTTTCAGATTCTATGACAATTGCTGGGCTAACATATATTTTACATCATGAGTTTGGACATTTCATATTTGAACACGATGAGGATACTCCATTCAATGAACTTGATGCAGATAAACATGCCATCCTTCACCTAAAAAAATGGGGAGAGGAAACAAAAAACGAGAATACGATTTTTGCGGGTATTATTTTAGCTCTTATTTCATCCGCATTTATCAATCCAACGCTTACAGCAACGAGTTATCCAGATATTGATGATAGGATTGAATATGCACTGCAATTTGCTGATGGCTCACTAAAGGAGAATCCTAACTCACTACTCTACCGAATAATTGGATTTAGCGCTAATATATGGGCTAATCATTTTAATATTGAGATACCAAAAATCACAGCGAATGAAAGCCACAAGGAATATGTCTGCCGTATTAAATCGGCATTGGTTAATCATAAAAGAAAAACTAAGATAATATGATAGCGCCTTGTTTTTCAAGAGGTCAACTGGAACAGTTGGCAAAACTATTAGGAGAGGAAGTAACAGGATCTCAGTTGCCATTAATGTTAGAACAGGTTTCTCTTACAGATCAAATAGAACTTTCAACGAAATGGAAGCGCATTTATAATGCTTTCGTCCGTTATCAGAATGACAAGAATTGCTCTAATCAAATCATGAATTTTATAAAACTTGTATTAGAACCTGCGTCATATATTACAAAGTCCAGTCATTATCACGATATACTCAATAATGTTAGTGCTATATTGTCTTTTGTTGGATTTGAAATAAGAGATGATGGCCGAATTTATGAGTGTGTGCGATCAAAGACAGTTACAGATGCAGAACAACGTGCTAAGACTTTGAAAAAGCAGTTAGAATATCGGAACACACATAAAGAAATATTCAAATATTGCTTACCTGAGCTGCTTACAAATAACTATTTCCATTCAGTATTTGAAGCCCATAAAGGGTTATTTCAGAGAATTAAAGATTTATCTGGATTAACTACTGATGGAGTGACATTGATAGAACAAGTTTTTAGTGCAAACCCAATCTTGATAATCAACAACTACACATCTCCATCTGAAAAAGATGAACACAAAGGATTTTGTAACTTACTTAAAGGTTTGTGCGGAATGTTCCGTAATACGGAAGCACATGAGCCTAAATATAGCTGGAATATAACAGAGCAAGATGCCTTGGAAATACTCGGAATGGTATCATATTGCCATAGAAGATTAGATAATGCACATAAGATTCGTATGGTGTGACTTCATCAAATTTTAATTACCAAGAGTAATTAAAGGACATAATTCTACCGTGAGCCGGCATATGTCGTCTTTCAATGAAATATTTAACGTGAGTTCGATGAAAATAATTAAAAGAGAGTCAGTTGATTGTCATACTCCC
>ENA-ORNP01003055-ORNP01003055.1-human-gut-metagenome-genome-assembly--contig:-NODE-3055-length-12583-cov-7.248563_pt1 | contig 12583 bp, 14 predicted proteins | sample MGYA00242119_ERZ509030 | MGnify/ENA primary metagenome ERZ509030 (study PRJEB26280, sample SAMEA2338708) | human gut metagenome | biome: human gut; feature: human-associated habitat; material: faeces...
ACTTACATCAATTGATGCAGAAATCGGTGCAAGCAAGAAAAAATCGCATAATTAGTGCAATGAGTGGGCAATTCCAATCGGAGTTGCCCATTTTCAAAACAAACAGAAATACAAATCGGAATTTGATGAGGAAAATTATTTATATAATCTACCGTCTATGGTCTGAAAACGACCACCTATCGAGAATCGGTGGAAATCAATTCTCGATTTTCTTATACTGTAACCGTAACAAAGAGGAGGTGAGCAAATGCAAATTGAAATCAAGTTAGATGAGAACTGCAAGGAACCCAAAATCATCGTTGTGACAAACAAAATGACCGACGAAATCAATGAAATCATGAAAAGGCTTTCAGACGAGCAGCCGAAAATGATTGCCGGATTCAAAGATGATATTGTCGAAGTGTTGGAGCCGTTTGATATTTACCGCATTTTTGCTGCATCGGGCAAAGTGTTTGCCGAAACAAATCACGGTGAGTACACGCTCCGTCTGCGGCTTTACGAAATGGAGCAGCGGCTGGACAGCAACTTTTTTGTCCGAATATCAAACTCGGATATTATCAATCTGAGAAAAGTCAAGGGTTTTGATTTAAGCTTTGCAGGAACAATTTGTGTCACGCTTTCAAATGGGACGGTTACTTATGTTTCAAGGCGTTTTGTCGCCAAGATCAAACAATTATTAGGAATATGAGGTGGTAAAAATGAAAAAAAAGATGATTCAGCGTGGGCTTCTCGGATTCCCTCTCGGCATTGCTATCGGTTTTGTAATAACTGTGATTATATCAATGTGCATAGGAGATGGTTCGTTCTATCCTGTCAACCCTGAGCTGATTGATACAATGAAAAATGAATTAAACGCAGTTATTCTTCAAACAATTCTCTGCGGAATTTTGGGTACAGGCTTTGCAATGGCTTCCGTTATTTGGGAAATTGATTCGTGGAGCCTTGCAAAGCAAAGCGGAATTTACTTTTCCATTGCCTGTGTTACGATGTTTCCGATTGCCTATATTACGAATTGGATGAAGCATAATGCCATTGGTATTCTTTCATATGTAGGAATATTCGTTGCAATTTTCGTCATCACTTGGCTCGTTCAATATTTTGTATGGAAACGCAAAGTGAAAAGAATGAATGACGGAGTTCGGAAGAGTAATAACGCAAAATGAGCATAACCTTCACAACGGCAACTTCAGGCTTATCGGATATGAAAATCTTTGTGTTCAACCGCTTTTGCAACACTTTTTTCAAAAACGTGTTTTCGGGCAGATGAAATAGTCCCCCTTGGCTTGCAACTAAACCTAAAAATCGCATAATTTTTAAGGCTTTTGCCCTGTTTTGGGCAGAAGCCTTTTTGCATATTTAATAAGATTTTCTTCTTCGTGTAATATTAAATGTGTCGGCTGTAAAATTAACAAAAATTTAATTGGATTTTCGTTGAAACATATAACACCTTACAATATAATAAAAGCAAATATATAGCTTATAAAGGAGGTTCCTTAATGACGAAAAAAATAACCGCAATATTCTTGGCATTGTGCATGGCAATTTCCGTTTTGCCGATGACCATTCAGGCGGCATCAAAGCCCGATATTAAAGTTGGCGACTATGTTAAAATGGGCGCGTATAACAATGCCTCAATTCTTTGGCGATGTGTAAGCATTGACAATAACGGACCGCTTATGCTTGCAGACAAAATTGTTGACACCCTTGCATATGATGCCAAAACAAATGACAACAGCAATTCAAAATCACACAGCAGAAGCTATAAGCGTGATGATTACGGTTCTAACTATTGGAAAGACAGCAATATGCGTTCTTGGTTAAATTCGACCGCAGCTGAAGGCAAAGTCGATTGGCTTTGCGGCAACCCTCCGAAAGACGGATATGTAAGCGGTGTGGGAGCGTACAACGAAAAAGCGGGTTTTCTCAACGCTTTTTCAAAATCTGAAATTGCGGCAATGAAAACCGTTACCCAGCGTTCTCTCGTTTCTCATCCCGAATACAACAAGGGCATAGTTGATGGAGACGCAAATTCGGATTTGTTATACTACACCGATATTTCGGAAGCGGTGGCAAACTACGACAGTTCATATTTTGAAACTACAACCGAAAAGGTTTTTCTTCTTGATGTAAAGCAGGCTAATGCCGTGTGGAAAAATCTCAAAGGTTATTATGTTGCGTATAATAATGACGGTATGGCTTGGCCTTATTGGCTTCGCACTCCTGTTACCGATTGCAATCACGATATGCGTTATATCAGTTCATCAGGTCAGGTCAGTCGTTATGCTCCGTGGTATTCCGATTTGGGCGTAAGACCTGCATTTTATCTCGATTCCGAATATTTTGTTACAACTTCCGGCAGCGGCTCACAAAGCAGTCCTTATATCGGCTCTGCTCCAAATAAGCAAGAGGATGATTATACAATTTCGGAACCTGCCGAGGACGCAAATCCCGATTGGAATGTCAGCACCGAGCAAAGCATTCAGCTCACCCTCGGCCCGTGGTATTCAAATGACGGAAAATATTCTAATCCTACCATCCCTGTTTATACCATCCAAAAAACACGCAGCGACACGGAAAATATGGTTGTTGTCGTTTGCGGCGAGGGATACACAAAAAGTCAGCAGGGCAAATTCATCAATGATGTCAAACGACTTTGGCAGGACGCTATGAAATATGAACCGTATCGCAGTTATGCCGACAGATTCAATGTTTACGCTCTTTGCACAGCTTCCGAATCGACTTTTGACAATGGTGGAAGCACCTTCTTTGATGTTATAGTCGACAAATATAATTCGCCTGTTATTTCTAATAATCTCCACGGAAGTCAGTGGAAAAATCATATTTTTGAGAGATGTATCGGTCCTGAATTTATCGAGAAAATTCACGATGCTCATATCAAAAAAAAGTGTGATCCAAACACAATTCCGTCCGGTTCGGAATATGAGCCTTATTATTATGTTCACGATTATATTGCTCAGTTCGCTATGGTTGTAAACACAAAATCAGATTTCGGCGGTGCTTATAATAACCGTGAATACGGCTTCCATTATTTCATTTCGCCATCAGACAGTTATCGTGCGTCAAAAACTTTTGCACACGAGTTTGGACACGGTTTGCTCGGTCTCGGTGATGAATACAGTAACGGATATTTGCTTGACGATAAGGAACTTAAATCACTCAATCTTTCCTCGGTTGAAGACCCGGAAAAGATAAAATGGCGACAGCTTTTAGGTTTTAGAAACACATATACCTGCCGCAATGCTTACGGCTCAAAAATGCTTGTTTCAAGTTATGAGTGCATAATGAGAGACACAAACTATCAATTCTGTGAGGTTTGCCGTTTGCAGGGCTTCAAGCGAATGTCTCAGCTTGTTAAGGATGTAGACCTTTATGTTGCAACTCCCGAGGTTAAGGAATATACGGGCGCTTATTCAAAGCCGTCTGATTTTACCGACCTTGAAACAAGTTCATATTATAATTACACATATAATCGCAATGACCGACTTTTGAGCGGCAACAGCAAAAGCAGATTTAATACTAATATGAACGGTAAAAAAATCGAGCTTAGAACTGTTATTCAAAACATTTCAGATAAAAATGCACGACAATTAAAATTCAAAATGTGGATTAAGCACTCCGACGGAAGCGTTGCGACCGATTCATCGGGGAATCCGCTTCAAACAGTACAAACCTTTGACATTCCTGTTTGGAATGATAAGGCAAATTTCTGGCCGCTCGGTGCTTTGGATCACATCAAAAGCGACTTTAATTCAGGCTTAAAGAGTTGCTCGCTTATTTATCAAATTCCGTCTGATGCACAGCTTAAGAGCGGCGATACCGTGGCATTTCAGGTGCTTGATGAAAACGGAAATGTGCTTGCAGACGACAATACGGAAACACAGCGCTACACAACCGTTTCAATTCAGTATAAATTTGAGGACGGCTCTGAAATTCCAAACACTGCCGGCGGAACATTTACCGTGCCATACGGCACAAAGCTTGATTTAACACCGGCAAAAACACTTTATGATTATGAATTTATAAAGGTTGACGGCTTGAATAAGCCTATTGTTTCGGACGGAACGGTTGTTACATATTATTACAAAAATAAAAACGAAGAACACACTCACAATCTGACTTTGGTTGCTGCGAAAGCTGCCACCTGCACTACTGCGGGCAATTCCGCATACTACACCTGCGATGGCTGTGACAAGTGGTTCGCAGATGCAACAGGATCGGTAGAAATTACCGATAAAACCAGTGTGAAGATTCCGGCTCCCGGACATACCGCAGGCACAGAATGGAAGTCTGATGATACTAACCACTGGCATGAATGTTCTCGTTGCCACGACAAAAAGGACGAAGCGGCTCACGATTACGGTTCTGACAATGTTTGCGACACCTGCGGATATTACAAAACTGTACCGCACACTCACAATCTGACTTTGGTTGCTGCGAAAGCTGCCACCTGCACAGAGGGCGGTAAGGAAGCATACTACAAGTGCGAAGGTTGTGGCAAGTTCTATGAAGATGTACTCGGTACAAAGGAAATAACCGACCTTGCATCTTGGGGCAATATTGCTAAGATTGCCCACACCACAAAGCAAACCGTAACAAAGGCAACCCCAACAGCAAACGGCAAGATAGTAAATTACTGTTCGGTATGTAAGAAAACTCTTTCAACAACAGTAATTCCAAAGGCATCAAGCATAAAGCTTAAAGCAACATCATTAACATATAACGGAAAGGTTAGAACACCTAAGGTTATTGTTAAGGACAGAACAGGAAAGACACTTGTTAAGAATACTGACTATACTGTGTCTTATGCAAAAGGCAGAAAGTATGTTGGCAAGTACGCAGTAAAGATTACCTTTAAGGGTAAATACAGCGGAACAAAGACGCTTTATTTCACAATCAAGCCAAAGGCAACAAGTATTTCCTCACTTAAAGCAGGTTCAAAGAAGTTTACAGTAAAGTGGAAGAAGCAGGCTACACAGACAACAGGCTATCAGGTACAGTACAGTGCCTCAAGTAAATTCAGCAAGGCTAAGACCGTAACAGTAGGCAAGAATACAACAGTATCAAAGAAAATTTCAAAGCTTTCGGGCAAGAAAAAGTATTATGTAAGAGTTCGCACCTATAAGACAGTTAAGATTAACGGCAAATCCATAAGGATTTATTCAGGCTGGTCAAAAGCTAAGACTGTTACAACAAAGAAATAAAAACTATACCGTAACCTTTGATTCTGCCGGTGGCTCTGCAGTAACGACTCAGACTATCGAAGAAGGTCAGAAGGCAACCAAACCTGCCGCTCCTACCAAGTCTGACGATACCACCAAGCCTTCGGATGATGTTCAGAATCCGCAGACCGGCGACAACAGTATGAGTGGCTGTGGATCGCTCTGCTGTTCGTCAGCGGCTTCGGAGTTGTTACAACGACTGTTTATACTAAAAAAAGAAAATCTGTGAAATAACAGATAGCTAACCATTTAAGGATGGCGGTAGCGGAGCTTCCGCTGCCGCCTTTTCCTTACGAAAAGGATTTCTTCGGAAGTCCCTTTCCGAAAGGCGGCAAAAAAAGCGCTTTGCCGATTTTCGGAAAGAAATCGAACAAGGAGAAATCAAATGGACAAACAAGAAAAAGAACTTGAAGAAATACTCAGAATATTTGACAAAGCACCTTCGCCTTCGTCAGAGAATAGTGTTCAAAATCAAGCACAGCAAAACAATAAGCAGCCTCGGCAAATTTCCCAAAAACCAACTGACACCGAACGGACTGCCCGCACATCAAATCAAACCGAATACAAAAGACAAGCTCAGTCAAGCAAAGGCAGGTATCTCTCCCCTACACGCAAAACCGCAATAAAGCGAAGAAAAAGGCAAAGAGCTGTGATTGTTTCGTTATTAGCACTCCTTTTTGTTGTTCTAATTATTGTGCTGATTTGTAAAGGCTGCTCCGGCAGAACAGATGCGCTTGCCGGCAAATGGGTTTTTGACGGGACTACTGCTTATGAATTTGACGGAAAGGGAGTTGGAACGATGGTGCTGCCATCCGTTTCCTACGACTTCAAGTATGAAATTAACGGAAACGAGCTTTACATAGATTTTATAAACGAATCTGTCCACGACAGCACTTACAGCTTTACCGTGCAAACCAATACCTTAACTCTTGTCGGAGGAAATGACACAGCAGTACCGGGAAAGGTTTATGAGCTGACAAAACAGGAATGAAGCGTGCTAAACACAACAGTAGCTGTTAACGGAGGTCTATATGAAAAGCAAAAAAGTATTACCGTTAATTTCGCTCCTGTTTGTCGCTATAATGCTCTTTTCTGTCGGAATGATAGTAAAAGAGCATCGGGAACGCCAACATGATATAAAAGGGTTTGAAAAGTTAGCGGATATTATAACCGAAGTTGAACAAACGGATATGACAGATAATGTTGAACCAACCGATATACCGCAGGAACAGAAACAGTCCTCACGCAATCTGACGCCGCTATTTGAATTAAACGGCGATTGTATCGGCTGGATATGTATTCCGAATACCGCAGTGAATTATCCGGTTATGTTTACACCCGAAGAACCTCAGAAGTACCTTCGTAAAAACTTCGAGGGCGAATACAGTGTGTCAGGCGTTCCGTTTTTAGACGGTGCTTCTACCCCGGAATGTGACAATTTGATTGTCTACGGTCATAATATGAAAAACGGCACGATGTTCTCTGATATTACGCAATATAGTGATAAAGCATACTGTGAGGAACATCCGTACATCGAGCTTGAAACAGCAGACGGACTGAAAGCATACAAAGTCTTTGCGGTGGTTTGCCTGAAGAAAACAGATTTATGGTATAATATATCTTGCTTTGAAAGCAAAGAACATTATCAAAAGGCAATTACGGAAATTAAAGACAGGTCGCTTTACGACACCGGAATCGAGCCGCAGTTCAAAGAACAGCTAATCACCCTTTCCACCTGCTTCGGAGACAGTAAAGACAGCAGAATTGTTGTGATAGGTGTAGAGCAAATAAGATAAAATACCACGGAGGTACTTATGGCTGAAACAAAGAGCAGGATTTTATATATTCTAAAATACCTATGGCACAACACTGATGCCGAGCATTATGCCACAACCGGAGATATTCTTACATACTTAAAGGAAAACGGTATCTCCTGTGACAGAAAAACGATACCGGGCGACATTGCGAAGCTCTGTGATATTGGTATTGATATTGAAGAAGAAAGAAGCCGTGAGAACCGCTATTCCCTGAGCAGCCATTTGTTTACATTGCCGGAAGTGAAGCTGCTGATGGATGCAGTAGAGTCCTCGAAATTCATTACGGCAAAGAAAAGCTCGGAACTTGCGAATAAGCTGTCGCAAATGACAAGCGTGTATCAGTCAGAAGAACTGAAAAGGAACATCTATATTTCCGAGCGTGTGAAACCGATGAACGAGCAGATTTACTACTTGGTAGACAATATCAACACAGCAATCAATCAGGGCAAACAAATCTCGTTCCTGTATTATCACTATAACCAATACAGAGAGGAAGTCCCGAATAACGACGGTAAGCGCTATCATTTTTCCCCTTACTACCTTGTGTGGAATGAGGATCATTACTATGTGGTCGGCTTTTGTGAAAAACATCAGCGCATTACAACATTCCGAGTGGACAGGATGAAATCAATCAGTATTCTTTGTTCTGATGCAGTGCCGCAGCCAAAGGACTTTAATCTGCCGGACTTTACCCGTCAGGTATTTGATATGTACGACGGCACAAAAGAGAAAGTTACGCTGCTCTGCAAGAACGAGCTGATGAACTACATCGTAGATAAATTTGGAGATGAGGTTGAAACCTCGCCAACGGATAACAGCCATTTCAAGGCAGTCGTAGAAGTGTCCGTAAGCCAAACCTTCTTTGCGTGGGTGTTTCAGTTTAACGGAGATATTATAATTACAAATCCGTCAGCGATTGTTTCAAGATACCGTGAAATGCTTGAAAACGCCTTGAAATAAAGAAACATTGAACAGTTCAAAAAATGAGTTGGGTGAAAAAACGCCCAACTCATTTTCACTTGCTCCAAAAGCATTGACTGTGAACAAGTGTTCGGATATAATATACTTACGGTATTCGCAAATGAGCGAATTTGAAAGGAGCTACCTAATGGAAAATAACAAGACTTTTGGGAGGTTTTTGATTTCAAAGCGAATGGAACACGAAATGTCTGCTCGGCAGCTTGCTATCGCCCTTGATTATTCAGCCGTATATATCTGCGACATTGAAAAAGACCGCAGACCGGTTCCTGACGATATTCTTGAAAAACTTCCCGCACTTCTCCATCTGACCGAAGCAGAAACGGAGGAGATGTATGATTTGGCGGCAAGGTCAAGGAATACCGTAAGTGCAGATCTGCCGGAATATATAATGGAAAAAGATATTGTCCGGGCTGCACTGAGAACCGCAAAGAAGCACAATGTAACCGATAAACAATGGGAAGATTTTATCCGCCGCATAACAAAGGAGTCCGACTAATTTCTCGGACAGAAAGGACACAGTAGTGGCAACATTATTCTATCGACCGCAGGCGCTTGAAACGATTGCCCGCCGTACATTAAGTGAATATGATCCAATGTATCTGAACGGCAGTCCCCGTGCAGTGCCGATTGAAACAATCATCGAAAAGACTTTCGGTTTAAGAATAGAATACCAATATCTAACCAATGATGCCCGTGAACTTGGCAGAATGATTTACGATAGCGGTATTACGACCTATTACAACCGGGAGATTATGGACTATGCCCTGATGAGAGTTGAAGGTGGTACTATGCTTATTGAAGCGGCTTTGCTGGAGGATAAGAAATCATACGGCAGACTTCGGTTCACCTTGGCTCACGAGCTGGCACATTACATTATACACAAGCAGATATTCAGCGGGACAGGCGTTGCCGCCGCTTTATATAACAATGATACCGACGAGGACGCAACAGAATGGCAGGCAAATTATCTTGCAAAGGCTATTCTTATGCCAAACGGTCAGATCAAACGCTGTTTCTACGCACTCCGCCCCGTGTGCAAGACAAAGAGCGAGTATGTCTGCAAAATGGCAGAAATCTTTGAAGTGTCAAAACAGGCAATGGAAATCCGATTGAAGGACTTTGCCCTAATCTAAAATCCTGCGGGATTTTTTTACTCTGTATATTCGCAAACTTGCGAATATACAGAACAACAAAATGATACGAGGTGATAGCGTTGATGACAGAAACTTGGAAGCCGATACCGATGTTCTGCCCCAACTGCGGAAAGATGAACTACGGATATAAAGGCATTGATGAAAAGATTAAATACGAATGTGACCGATGTATGGTCAAGTTCGTGCGGGTGCGAAAAGGCAGAAGGCACGATACGATTGAGATGTTCGCTCCTCCGGGACAGGAAAGCGTAATTTAAGAAACTTAAAACTGAATACGGCGAAACGACGGTAAGGTCGGGCTGAAACAGAGCCGCACTAAATCCTTATCAGGTCACTTGCTTTGAAACACTTCGGTCAGTTAAACCAGACCTGCGTAAAGCAAACATGAGAGGCTGCCGACAGGACAGATAGCCATAGGCTAACTCTGTCTTGCCGGTGGCTTTTTGTTTTCGGCAGATGACTGAACAGCGAGGAGCTTCCGGCTGAGAAATCAGAAAGGAAGCTCTTTTTATGTTGAACAACTGGCTTTGCTACATAGCTGAATATCCGTGATCTCCGAATTTTGAGTTCAATCCAAAATTCAAAATTCAAAGGAGATTACAATAATGAATACATACTATCTTACTGCTCTTGATGAGCAATTCAAATGCGATTGTAAGGTAATAAACCTGAGTTACGAATATCCCGGATACACGGGAGAGGAAAAATGGGCGATTATTACTGATTTAACCGAAGAAGAACTTATTGAAAAGTATGAGGAGATAATCTCCTCGTATAGACCGTTTATTGTTTTATCTTCTATGTTTGGTAGCGTGCGAGCTGATTTTATTAGGAATGAAGATAAGTTCAGCAAACGAGCCAAACGGAGCATAAGCATTTTCGATTTCAGCGAAGAAACAGAAGAACATCATCCTGAAATAGCTGCAAACGATCTTGAAGAAGAGGCAATCTCAAATGAAATGGCAGAACAAGTCCAGGATGCAATAGCGCAATTAAAGCCCATTCAGCGGGAACGACTTATCAAATATTTTTTTGAAGGAAAGAGTTTGCTTCAAATTGCCGCTGAAGAAGGTAAATCTTATTCGACTGTTTATGAATCGTATCAAGCTGCATTGAAGAAACTGAAAAAAATATTTGAAAATACCCGATAATTTGACCTCTTCCAGTCCGAACAAGTGAAGGGACTATTTCTTATCCGGAGACAAACAACCTTCAAACTAATACATTTGAGAGGTTAAATATAATGGAAAATACTAATATTACCCATAAGGTTAAGCGTGGCGAAATCTATTTATACGATTTTGGGACAAATCCTGAGTCTATCCAAAACGGCGTAAGACCTGTTCTTATCGTTCAATGCGATGAAGGCAATAAAGCGAGTACGACAACCATAATTGCGGCAATGACGACCGCAATTAAGAAACGCTATATGCCTTCCCATATCGTATTGGGAGATAACTTCGGCTTGAGAGAGCCGTCAATGGTAATGCTTGAGCAGATAAGAACTGTAAACCAGTCCGAGCTGACGAAATACATCGGTTTTGTGGATAGCGAGTATCTACAAAAGAGAATCAATATCGGGTTGAAGAAGGTTCTCGGTTTTTGGGTGGAAAGAGCACCTAAAAGAAAAAACGACATTCGGTGTCTTTGCGGTAAGTGCTTAAATGATTACAAATCTAATCCTGAGTACATTGTTAGGCGACTCGATCCGTTTGAGAATATCAAGCATCAATGTGACAAATGTTCGGGTAGCGGTTACGACTATATTATATATGATAGAAGTTCCGTTCGGAGGTAGTGTCTATGGAAGATAAAAACACTACCGTTAAAAAAGAGATCGTACCGATTTGGGAAAAATACGCTTTAACGATTTATGAAGCGGCAGAGTATTTCAATATTGGAGAGCATCGTTTAAGGCAGTTGGTAAGAGAAAATCGTCAGGCGGATTTTGTGCTATGGATAGGCACAAAGGTTGAAATTAAACGAGAGCTTTTTGAAAAGTTTCTTGATGAAATCAATGCCCTCTGAGAATTATGCGTTTTGAAAAATCGCACATTTGTCAATATGCTCGTGACTTCGTATCATATATACGAAGCACGAGCTGACAGATGATAAAGGAGGACAAACCTATGAAGAATAATTACATCTATGTACCCGGACTGAGTGAGAGTGTTTCTGATGAGGTGAAAAAGGAAAAGGATGCAGAAGCACCGAGATTTATAACCGGAACGGGCGCAGTCAAGAAAGAAGCTGTTACACACGACAGAGGGATTCTAAGAACTCGTAAGGTAGATGATCGGCAAAGTATTCAAATCCCTGTTTGGGAAAAGTACGCTCTGACTGTTAAAGAAGCGGCTGAATACTACAATATCGCTGAAACGAAATTGAGAGATTATCTGCTTGCCAATCGTGATGCACCTTTTGTCTTAAAAGGTGGAGCAAGGCTTTTGGTGAAACGCAAGATGTTTGAAATGTTCTTAGATGAAAGCAATATCATTTAGGAGGTCAGTATGACTGATGAAACAAAAAACCTATTGCAAGGTGACATTATGGTAGATGCCGAAGGTCATAACCGCAAAATGCAAGAGCTTCCGATTTGGGAAAAACCGCTTTTAACGGTAGTAGAAGCGGCTAAATACTTTCAAATCGGTGAGAGCAATATCAGACGGCTCACAAGAGAACATAAGGACAAAGACTTCGTCCTTTGGAAAGACAATCGGGTGTATATCCGAAGGAAAGAAATGGAGTCGTTTTTAGACACAATCAATGAGATATAGGAGGTAAAGAATTATGGCAGAAAAAAGACGAGATAATAAAGGCAGGGTTTTGCGAGCAGGCGAATCACAGCGTCCTGACGGTAAGTATGAATATAAGTATGCGGACAGTAACGGTGAGCGTCATTCCGTATATAGTTGGAAACTCGTAGCAACCGACAAAGTTCCTGAAGGAAAGCAAGGCGGGACTTCGCTTCGTGATATGGAGAAGCAAATACAGAAGGACTTGGAGGACAACCTTCTTATTTATCAAACCCGCAAGATGACACTCAATTCCTTTTGGGATCAATACATCGAACTCAAGAAAGAACTGAAAGAGTCTACGAGAACCAACTACATTTATATGTACGACAATTATGTTCGCCCTGACTTTGGCAAAAAGAACATCACTACAATCAAGTATAGTGATGTAAAGAAGTTCTATATTTCCCTGATCCACGATAGAGGGTTCAAGCCGAACAGTATGGAAATCATAAATACCATTCTGCATCCGGTATTCACTTCGGCGGTTCGTGACGGATATATCCGCAGCAACCCTTCGGACGGCGTAATGGCAGATATAAAAAAGAGCCATACTTGGGAAAAGCCAAAGCGACACGCACTCACCGAGCAACAGC
>ENA-ORNP01003059-ORNP01003059.1-human-gut-metagenome-genome-assembly--contig:-NODE-3059-length-12561-cov-8.129938_pt1 | contig 12561 bp, 7 predicted proteins | sample MGYA00242119_ERZ509030 | MGnify/ENA primary metagenome ERZ509030 (study PRJEB26280, sample SAMEA2338708) | human gut metagenome | biome: human gut; feature: human-associated habitat; material: faeces...
CCGTTTGGGCATGGACGGGCGACGAGGTGCGCGTTTCGGCGGCGATGAGGATGGCTTCGTCGGTCAGGAAACCGTGACTCCGGCTGCCGAAGAGCTTGAAGGCTGTTTGCAGACGGCCTGTCACGAACGCCGGCATCCAGAAGTGGAGCGGTGAGGCCACGAGTCCTGGCGAGTAGCTCGACCGGGGTAAGTCATAGCTCAGACGGTTGTTGACGAAGTCGGCCATCCGTTGGGCTGGTGCGGTTTGCCGGCGCTGTCCTTGAAGCCACGTCTGGCGTTCGAGGGCTTCCTGGAAGTACATCAGGCGCAGCGGGTTGGCCGCATCGGAATAGTCGTCGTGCGTGGCAGCGAAGGCTGGATCGGACATCGCTTCTTTCATGAAGGGTGCCAGTTCGCCGTCGAGGTCGTCGGGGTGTGTCTCGACGACCATGCCCGAGTTGCTCCACGCCGAGCCGCGGTTGCTGGGGCTCATTCCGTTGACAACGACCTGCTCCGGGCCGCTCGCGGCGGGGACGACGAAGCCGCCGGGGCACATGCAGAAACTGTAAACCCCGCGTCCGCCGACTTGTGCGGTATAGGCGTATTCCGCCGCAGGCAGGTATTTGCCGCGTCCCGTGCGGTTGTGATATTGGATGCGGTCGATGAGCGCCGAGGGGTGCTCCAGGCGGACGCCGACGGCGATGCCCTTCGTTTCGAGGGGGATGCCCTCGCGGCGGAGGTAGCGGTAGACATCGCGGGCGGAGTGGCCTGTGGCCAGGATGACGGGGCCGCGGAACGTCTGGCCTGTGGCCGTCACGACGCCCACTGCGCGGCTGCCGTCGGCCGTGCGCAACAGGGCGTCGACGCGCGTTGAGAAGTGGACCTCTCCCCCTGCACTGACGATGGTGTGCCGCATCGCTTCGATGATGCGGGGCAGGCGGTCGGTCCCGATGTGCGGGTGGGCGTCGACAAGGATGTCCGGGCTTGCCCCGTGGCGGCAGAAAACGCGCAGGACGCGCTCCACGTTGCCACGCTTCTTGCTCCGTGTGTAGAGCTTGCCGTCGGAGTAGGCGCCGGCGCCGCCTTCGCCGAACGAGTAGTTGCTTTCGGGATCGACGCGGTGCTCGCGCGAGATGCGGGCAATGTCGCGGCGCCGTTCGTGTACGTCTTTTCCGCGTTCGAGCACGACGGGGCGCAGGCCCAGTTCGACGAGGCGCAGGGCGGCGAACAGTCCGCCCGGTCCTGAGCCGACAACGATGACGCGCGGCCGGCTGCTGACGTCGGGATAATGGAGGTCTGAGAAATCGGGTTGCGGTGGCTCTTCGTTCACGTAGAGGTCGAGGCTCAGGTTGACGTAGACCGTGCGCTGGCGGGCGTCGATGCTGCGCCGGCGCACAAGGAGGGCGCTGATGGTGCGGGCGTCGATGGCTTCCTCGCGGGCCACGTGGAGGCGCAGCCTTGCCGGGTCGGCGGCGATGTCGGGCGTGACGCGCAGTTGTATCGTTTTGTGCATGGGGCTTGTCGGTATGTTTAGCCGAACAGGGCGCGGAGGGCTTCTTCCACCTTGTCGGCCGGTGTGATTTCGATGCGGTGGCGGGCGGTGTCGCCAAGGCTTTTGAGGTTGTGGCGAGGCACGACGATGCGCCGGAAACCGAGCTTCTCGGCTTCGGCCACGCGTTGGGCGATGCGGGTGACGGGGCGGATTTCACCGCTCAGCCCCACTTCGCCTGCCAGGGCCGTGCGGCGGTCGACGGGGGTGTCGACGTTGCTCGACAGGACGGCGGCTATCACCGACAGGTCGATGGCCGGGTCGGTCACCCGCAGTCCTCCGGCGATGTTGAGGAATACGTCTTTTTGCGCCAGCTTGAACCCGACGCGCTTTTCGAGTACGGCGAGCAGCATGTTGAGCCGGCGGAGGTCGAAACCGGTGGCCGAGCGCTGCGGGGTGCCGTAGGCGGCGGTGCTGACAAGGGCCTGCGTTTCGATGAGCAGCGGACGGGCGCCCTCGATGGTGGCCGCGACGGCCACGCCGCTCAGCGCCTCGTCCGTGTCGGTGAGCAGGAGTTCTGAGGGGTTGTCCACGGGGCGCAGTCCGTCGTTCTCCATCTCGTAGATGCCCAGTTCGGCCGTCGAACCGAAGCGGTTCTTCACACTGCGCAGGATGCGGTAGAGATAGTGACGGTCGCCCTCGAACTGGATGACGGCATCGACGATGTGTTCGAGCACCTTGGGTCCCGCAAGGGTGCCTTCCTTTGTGATGTGTCCGATGAGGATGACTGGGACGTCGGTGGCCTTGGCATAGTGAAGGAGGGCGGAGGCGCACTCGCGCACCTGGACGAGCGAGCCGGGCCCGGAGTCGGCCGCGTCGCTGGCAAGCGTCTGTATGGAGTCGACGACGAGCAGATCGGGCTGCACTTCGCGGGCGTGGCCAAGGATGCTTTCGAGCGACGTCTCGCACAGCAGAAGGCAGTCGCCGCCCCGGCGGCCGAGGCGGTCGGCGCGCAGCTTGATCTGACGTTCGCTCTCCTCGCCGCTGACGTAGAGCACGCGGCGGCCCGTCATGCCGAGCACGGTTTGCAGCAGGAGGGTCGACTTTCCGATGCCCGGTTCACCGCCGAGCAGGACGACTTCGCCCGCTACAAGTCCACCTCCGAGCACGCGGTTCAGTTCGGCGTCGCCCGTGTCGATGCGCACCTCGTCGTCGGCCCGCACTGACGAGAGGCAGACGGGCTGCGGCGTGTGTTTCGAACCGGGTAGGGGTGTGCGGCTTGCAGCCGCAGGCTTGGCCACGTGGAACTCGCGCAGCGTATTCCAGGCGCCGCACGAGGGGCAGCGTCCGAGCCACTTGGGCGAGTCGGCGCCGCATTCGCTGCAAACGTAAAGGGTCTTTTCTTTTGCCATGGTGTCTGAGGGGTGGCGGAGCCGTTCCGCCGCCCGGTGCGCCCTGTCGGTAGGGTGCAATGCGGTTACAAAGATACGCAAAGGCGGGCGGAGAAATGCAGGAAAACCCGCTTTTCTGTCGGTCGGCCTGAGCCGTATCCTGTCTTGATGCTACAAAGATACATGTTTCTGTCGTTCGTAGGACAGCCAGGGCGGAAAAAGCCATGCAAGGAGAGGCGCAAATGTTTCATGAGAATGGAGCGAAGCACGTTCGTTGCCGGCGAAAGTGCCGGTGACTGACGGAAAATCCTGTCAGTGCGTCAGGAAATTCTAATTCACCGACAGATTTTTCTGTCGCCCTGATGGGAACTGCCGTCAGCGTAGGGGCGACATTCATGTCGCCCGCGTGCGTGCGTTGTTGTGCCGCGTGTGCGCCGTTGTGGCATGACGATGTTTGCCTCTCCGCTCCTGTGCCGGGCGTCATAAATGGCGCCCCTACCGGGTATGTCGCCGTGCGGTCGTGATGCCCCGCCGTTTTTTCATCCGTGCATGTGGAAACCGCCGGGTATGCCGCCGTGCGGTCGTGGTATCCCGTTGTTTTTTCATCCGTGCGTGTGGAAACCGCCGGCAGTGCAGGGGCGACATTCATGTCGCCCGCGTGCGTGCGCCGTTGCGCTGCGTGTGCGCCGTCGTGTTTCGTCGGTGTTTGCCTCTCCGCTCCTGTACCGGGCGTCATAAATGGCGCCCCTACGTTGAGGCTGTTTTGTGTTCGAGGCAAAGCGGGACGTTTTTCCATAGCGGGAGTGCGGACGCCCGCCACAGGTGGCGTTCTTACTTGTGTGGCGGCACGAAAAACGGGACGGTTCCCGGCATGGTTTGTGGCCGTGGGAACCGCCCCGTGTGGGTGTGGACAAGGGTGGTGTCAGTCGATGCGCTTCACGTAGTAGGTGATGGTGGGGAAGTGGTCGCTGAACCCGTTCTGGAACGTGGTGCCGTCGAAAGTGCGGAGGGGGTAGCCCTTGCGCTTGCCGGCGGGCGTGGTCATGAAAGGACGGTTGAATACTTCCGTCTTCCAGTAGCGGAGCTGCGTGTAGTCCTTGGTGTCGCGCGTAAGGAAGTTGTCGGAAATAATCTGTTGGTCATAAAGGCACCACTTGTCCTGGTAGCAGAGCGAGCCGACGCCTTTGGCGAAGAGGGGCCAGGTGGCGTTGAAGTATCCGCCCTGAGGCGTGGTCTTCTGGCTGCGTGCGGCCTCGAAGACTACGGCGCAGCTGTTGTCCGAAGGGTCGTCGTTGAAGTCGCCCATGGCGATGACCTTGGCGGACGGGTCGGCCTGGCGGACGGAGTCGGCGATGTGGCGGGCGAGTTGGGCGGCGAAGTCGCGAAGGGGCGACGACTTGGCTCCGCCGTAGCGCGAGGGCCAGTGGCCGACGATGATGCTGACGTGCTCGCCGGCGAGACGGCCGCTGACGAGGAGCTGGTCGCGTGTGCGGTAGTCGGGCTGGTCGGGCTTGACGTAGCGGTAGGCCACGGTGTCGGTCACGGTGAAGAGCCGGGGGTTGTAGAGCAGGGCCACGTCGATGCCGCGGCGGTCAGGCCCGGAGTGGTGGATATACTTCAATCCCATTGAGGCCATCGGCTCGGTGGCAACGAGGTCGCGGATGACGCGCTCGTTCTCGACCTCAGAGATGCCGATGACGGCGGGACCGCCGGGGCAGTGCTCGCGTGCCAGCTGGGAGATGACGGTGGCGATGTTGTGGAGTTTCTGGCGGTATTTCTGTTCGGTCCATTGGTAGGGACCGGAGGGCAGGAACTCGTCGTCGCCGGGATTGGCAGGGTCGTCCTCCGTGTCAAAAAGGTTTTCGAGGTTATAGAACGCCACAGCGTAGACGCCCACCCGCCCCTGTGCGGCGGCGTTCAAGCCGAGGCACAGAAGCAGGGCGGCGAGTAGAAAAAGACGGAGTCTGTTCATGACGTGTAGCAGTTAGGCCGATTATTCGGTTTCGAGTTTCACGCTGAACAGTCGCAGACCGTAGGTGTTTGTCGTGGCCTCAGCGGCAAATTCGAGGGTGGTGTTGTTGCTGACGGCAACGTGCGGGATTTCAAGGGAGAAGGGGAGGTTTCCTTCGCTTCTGTCGCCCGAGACGACACGACTGGGCACGTCGAGCTCAACGCCGTTGCAGCGCACTTTGAGTGCGTTGAGGTCCATCTCCTCGCCTGCGTCGTAGACGTTGGCACCCACTTCGATGGTCAGCGTGGCCTGAGTGGCGCTGCCGCAGTCGATCCCGTTGATGAGGAGGCTGTTGTCATGATTAGCCGAGAACCAGACGTTGCCGCGGCCGCCTTGTGCGCGGACGGTGAGGTAGCCTGTGGGGTCTTCGAACATGCTGGCCGGATTGTCGAAGCCGGTGTAGCTGCTGACTGAGGGCCAGTTGCCGTCGGATCCCCGCTCCGGTGTGCCGAACGTCTCGCTGAACAGGACGTTCTGATCGGGCTCTTCGTCGCCTCCCGTGCCGTCGACGGGCTTGCCGTCGAAGCCATAGACGTCGTCGATGGTGCGGATGGTGAGCTGCCAGGTACCGTTGTAACGGCCGAGGATGCCCATGACCTTACCGTAGCCCACGGGGAGGGTCTCGGTGCGGAAGTTGCTGTAACCGCTGGTGCGGACGAGGAGCTGGTTGCCGTAGCGGTCGGAAAGGTATTCCTGTCCGTATTCGCCCTGTACGGGGGCGAACTGCGCCTTGCCGCCGTTGAGGAAGTAGACGCTGTCGAGGCGCACAAGGGTGAAGACATTGCCCTGCACGTCGTTGTTGAGCTCGCTCAGGTCAGTGAAGGCCTTGGGTTCGACGCTCTCGGGGTGAGGCCAGCCGTTGCGGTGGGCGTGCTCGTCGAACGTGTCGGAGGGAATGCGGTCGCCATTGGCGTATCCGATTTGGAGCTCGCCGCCGTAGATGGAGGTGTAGAGCCCGTTGAGGTCGAGGTAGATTTCCTGACCGACGTGGTAGGTGTTGAAGAGGTTGTTGGCGTCGACCTGCACGGAGATGCCGCCGGTGCCGTCTTCGATGATGAGCTGCTTGTAGATGTTGCCGCCTTCGTCGTCGCCCGTCACGACGGCGCGCAGGATGAGGTCGTCCTCGATGAGCGTGCCGCTGGGAGCGGAGCCGAAGCGGTTGCGATACTCGGCGATGGTGATGTTGGCCTCGGGGCCGTCATAGGAGGGCGCGGGGAGGTCGGGCATTTCATAGTCGCCCACGCACGAGGTGGCGGAGAGCAGGATGGCAAATGCGGCCAAGAGCTTATGAATGGTTTTCATGCTTGATGATTTTATTTACGTAGTAAGGGTGGTTTTAGAAACGGTAGCTGACGTTCAGGAAGCAGTTGATGCCCTGCATATAGAAGTACTTCGACTTGAAGAGGTAGGGACGGTCGGGGTCGACACGGCCTTGCTCGTAGCCACCAGTGCGGATGTCCTTTTTGTTGAGCAGGTTGTTGACCGAAAGGTTGACGTTGAGCGACGTGCGGTCTTTGAGATAGAAAATCTTGCCCACTGAGAGGTCGACGGTGTAGCCGGGGTCGAACTCTTCCTGCGACGACAGCTCGGCCAGGATGGCGCGGTCTTCTTCGAGGGTCGGCGTAAGGCCTTCATAGGAAGAAGCCTTGTGGCGCGCGGGAGCAGGCTCGACATAGTTGCGGCCGAAGGCGTTGAAGTTGGCGCCGAGGAACCAGTAGTTGATAAAGTAACGGACGCCGAAGGTGCCGGCCATCTGCGGCACGCCGCCGACGTGGAGGCCGTCCATGAAGATGGTCTCGGTCTTGTCAGCCACGGCGCCGTTCTCGGAGTTGCTGGTGCCGATGGGGTTGTTGCTGTAATAGTATTCGGCGATGGTTCCGGCCAGGTCGAAGCTCCAATGGTCGTCGAGCTTGTAGGTGGCACCAATCTCGATGCCGTGGTGTACGCGGCTGACGCCCCGGAGCACGTGGTTGATGAACGTTCCCAACTGGTTGTCGTAGTAGCTCGAACGCTCCATCTGGTCGTAGAAGTTCGTCTGGAAGACCGAGATGCGCCCTGTGAGCTTACTGGTCGAGAAGATGTAGCTCAGGTCGGCCGAGAATACGCGCCCGCTTTCGAGGGGAGTAGTCCGGTCGCTGATGCGCGGCGAGATGTAGGCGTCGTAGGGGATGGGCGCCTCGCTGCCGTAGCTCAGGTTGGCGCGGAGCAGGTGACGGCCGTTGAACTTGTAGGTGGCGCCGCCCTTGAAGGCGAGGTCGGTGAACGTGTGGTGGCGGCCGGCGCCGTAGGAGTTGTCGGGGTATTGCCCGTTGCGCATGTTGCCGTCACGCCAGAAGTCGGTGTACGTCAGCTTGACGCCATAGTAAGCGTCCCAGTGGCGGGTGTTGTAATTGTTGACCAGCCAGGCGTTCAGCGAGTTGATGCGGAGCTTGAAGTCGTAGCCGAAGATTCCACCCTCGTAGACCTTGCGGTTCGGGCGGTTGAGGTCGCTTTGAATCTTGTTGAGGTCGGAGGGGAAGTCACGCTCGGCGAATTTGTCGATGTCGAGCACGTAGTCAGCGCCGAGGAGGTCTTCGACCGTCTTGAACTGGTGCGACGTCGTGGTGCGGGCCCCGATGCCGGCGGTGAGGCGCATGTGTTTCGAGAGACGGGCGTCGACGGTCGAGTTGAACGTTGTCTCGAAAAGGTCGCTGCGCCGCTCTTCCACCATGTAGACGGCGGCTCCGTCGCCGGTGAGTTTGTTCACGAGGTTGGCCTCATAGAGGGCGTCCCAGTCGATCTGTGTGAACTTGGGGTCGCCCGAGAGCCAGCGGTCGGTGTATTCGTCGGCAATGACGGAGTTGTCGTTGAAATAAGAAGGCAGGTAGCGGTAGTAGTCGGGGCGCGGGTCGGCACCGTTGTACCAGTTGAGCGCCGTACCGCCGTAGCGGCCGTAGTGGACGCCGAGCCCGGCCGTGAAAGTCACTTCGGGCTTGATTTTCCACTCGTAGCTGAGAATACCGGTCGGGTCATACGCGGTCACCACGCGGGCATTGCGTTTTTTCCCGTTCTGGTAACCCCAGTTCGGGTTGTAGAGGTTGTTGCCCGTGAGGTCATAGACTTCCTGCATCGAGCTGCCTTGCTGTCCGCGCTGGACGGGTGAGCCGAAAGTGGTGAACGACAAGCGGTGTTTGCCGCTGTCCCATTGTTTTTCGAGGAGCATGGCGTAGGAAACGTTGCGGTAGAACGTGCCGTCGATGTTGCCCTCGTTGGAATAGCGGCCGCCGACCAAGGCGGTGAAGGCCCAGCCGCGGTCCGAAAGGCCGGTGGAGTATGACACCATGCCGCGCAGGTAGTAGTTGCGGTTGGTATATGAAAGGGTGGCCTTCCCGCCGCGGGCGAAGTCGCCTGCCCGCATGAGGATGTTCTCCGAGCCGCCGAGCGAGCCGAAGGTGTACGTGCCGGGATCGTTGTTCACCGTCTCGTCGCCGTTGCGGGTGAGGTCGTTGATTGCGCCTATCGACGAGTAATTGAAGACGCCACGGAACTGGTCGTTGAACGCCACACCGTTGATGTACTTCTGCTCGTAGATATTGTCATAGCCGCGGACGCGGAAACGGGCGGGCGAGAGCTGGTAGGAGACGCGGTTGAGGAAGACGTCGTGGGAGACGAGCACGGTCGTGTTGACGTCTTGCCCGCCCTGGTCGTCGCTCTCGTCGTCACCGAGAGCTTCGAGGTCCATGACGCCCACCATCGAGAGGTCGGCCTGGACGACGGAGTCGGCCTTTTGCCGCAGCACGTCGTCGTTGGTCTGCGCCCACGAGACGACCGGGAAGAGGAAGGCTCCGATGAGGATAAGTCGATAGTTCATGTAAAGTAGTTTTAACTTTTTCGGAAGCTGTGAGGATAATAAGAGCAGCCGCGCCACCTCTGGGCAGGGCTGCTCTTATATGTTTCATCGGGGATTATTTCGTTCCCACCAGTTTGATGTTGTCGATGCGGTAGCCGGCAGTGTTCGTGGCTTTTTCGGAGATGAAAGTCAACGAAGTGACGCCTGCCGTCAAGCCTGTGATCGTCACGGTCTGGTATTGGTTCGTCGTGGTGATGGCCGCGCTCGGCACTGTGATTTCCGTGTCGCCCCACATCAGGCGGATGACGCTTTGCTCGCCCGAAGCGTTGGCTGCGATGTCGTAAGTGAGCGTCAGGTCAGTGCAGCCAGTTGTGTTGAAACCTTCAATCTTCATCTGGCTTTCTTTTTCTGCCGGCAGCCACGCGTGGGGATCCATCGTGCTGGTCTGGCGGATTGACACGTTGCTGTAACTGAAACCGCCTCCCAGTTGCTGCGGGTCGGTGAACGTCAGGCCGCTTGTGCTGGTCCAAAGGTCGGTCTCGTCGAGCGAGGGCCAGTAGCCGTTGTCTTTCTTGGCCACTTCGTCGCCGAAGGTCTCCTCGAAGATGGTTGTCTCGGTGCCGGGCTGTGGGTCGGGGTCGGGATCGGTAGTTCCGCCGTTGAAGTCGACGTCGATGTCGCCGCCCGTGACGGTGGTCCAAGGATTAATGGTGGCTGAGCCGAACTGTACGTAGATGCTGCCGCCGCTGTTGCCGAGGCGGACGGGGATGGAGTATGACGTTCCGGCTTCGAGCGAGCTGACGGTCAATGCTTTCTCTACGGTTTGTCCGTCGAGGGTGAAGCGGAGCGTGATGCTTGAAGCGTCAGTCGCCGGCAGGAGGATGGCCGTGGCTTGTGTGCCGTTTTCGTTCGTGTTGAACGTGACGGTGCCCGTGCTGCTTGTTGTGGCCGTAAGGGTTCCGTCGCTCAGGTCGAAGGTGCCTTGTGTGAGCACGTTGGCTGCTTGTACGCTCAGTCCGGCTGTGGTGGGGATGGTGGCGTCGGCCGTGATGTTGAGCACGACCTGTGCGAGTTGATGGTCGAAGCCGAGGTTCACCGTGCCGCTCGTGATGTTCTGCGCATTGTCGGCGTAGAGCAGGTCGAGGGCCGCCGGGCTGGTCTGGTCGGTGACGTTGACGGCCACGGTCGTTCCGCTCACGGTCTGATAGGGGTAGTAGGCCACGAAGTCTTGTGCTGCACCGCTTTCGGGGAAGGCGAGGGCGTCGTCGGCCGTAGCGGCGGTCAGGTTGCCTTGGGCGTCAGCGATGTATTGTCGGTTGCTGGCCGTGGCTGAGGCCAGTCCTGCGCCGTGGTTGGTCATGAAGATACCTACGCGGTCGCCGTTGTCCCAGTTCGTTCCTGCGGCGCGATGGGCGGTTCCGCTGATGTAAGACGTGAACTTGATGTCGCGTGAGTCGTCACGCCATTCGCTGTTGTCATCGAGGCTGGTGCAGGCGGTCATCGCAAATACGGGAAGAACGCCGAGCCACATGATCTTTTTCAGTGTCATACTCTCTTTGTTTTATAAGGGTTGATGGTTTTCCTGTTGTTTATTGCCAGCGGCTCAGGTCGAGTGTCTGTTTGACTGAGGCGTCGAGGGTCGGGAAGAAAGTGAAGCCTGTGAGTGCTTCGAGGTCGCTGACGGACATGGCGCAGTCCATGTAGCCCTGCGGGTTGTCGTAGCGGCGCTGGTCGAGTTTGAAGGCGATGGTGTAGAACTGGCCTCCGATGCGGCGGGCAAGGGCCTTGAAGTAGTATTTAGGCACAGCTACGTTCCGGCCGTCGTTGTCGCGGACGTAGGTTATCTGCTGGTCGGTCGGGGTGGTGGGCATGGCTCCCGTGACAACGAAGAGGGTGTCCGTTCCGCTGCTCCATCCGCGCACGCGGTCCTCCAGGTTGGCCCAGATGCTTTGGTTGAGGCCCTGTCCCAGCTGTGGCGTCATGTTGGTGTAGTAGAATGTCGTGGCGTTGTCGGCGTTTGTGCGCACGCGGTCGGCACTGGGGATCTGGTGTCCGCGGTCGTATCCGTTGAAGCCCCGTCTCAGGTTGGCTTGCAGTTCTTGTGAGAGGCTCGGGTCGAACTGCCAGTCGTCGGTGCGGCTGCCGTCGCCGTTTGTGTAGTAGCCGCAGAGGGGATAGGCCACCCAGTAGGCTATTTTCAGGTCGGAGTCGTAGAGCATGGCGTAGTTGCGGACCGAAGGGTCAGAGGCCATCATGTGTACGATGTAGTGGAGGTTGTCCTGTTCGAGCTGCGCGTTGGTGATGAGGGGCGTCTCGGTGCGTTTGAAGTAGGTGGCTTCGCCTGTGGCGGCGCCGCTGCCTCCCGTGACGTTGAGGTTGAAGGTGTAGTCCTTGCCGCCCTCGAGCTGGGTCAGGGAGGGGGCGACGGTTTGTACTTTGTCGCCGAGGCGGAGGGTTACTTTTAGCCCTTCGGCGTATGTGCCGGGGATGAGCAGGGCTGTGGCTGTGGCCGAGGTCGTGCTTTCCGTCGTGACGAGCATGGCGACGTCGGCCGTGGCTGTCGGTGTGGAGAATGTGCCCGTCGTGAGGTCGAAGTCGGCTTGCGTGGCCACGTCTTCAAGGGTGGCTGTGAGGCCGTTGAGCACCGTGCCGTCGGTGGCGGTCAGCCGGAGCGTCAGGGTGGCCAGCTCGTGGTCGAAGTCAAGGCGGGCCGTGCGGTTCGTGAGGCTCAGCCCGCGGAGGTTGTCGGCGCGCATGAGGTCGATCTTGGCGGGCTCGCTCTGGTCGGACACGTTGACTTTGTAGGTCGTGCCGCTCAGGGTGGCGTCGTAGGGGTAGTAGGCCACGAAGTCGACCGCCGAGCCGTCTGAGGGGAAATAGAGCGGCGAGGCCGAAGAGAAGTTGCCGTCGCCCGAGGGGGTCTCGTAGCGCACGGCGGCGTCGGTGCCGACGGTTTCACCGCTGGCGGCCATGAAAACGCCGATGGCGTCGCCGGCCTCCCACGCGGTGCCTGTGGCGCGGTGAGGAGTGGCGGTGGTGAATGTCACGGCGCGGTCGGCGTCCATGAGCGACTGTATTTCATTGGTGCAGCTGCTGAGCGCGGCGGCCAGCAGGGTGCTGAAACAAAGTGTGCTGATTGAGAAATTCATATTCTTTATTAAATGTGTACTCTTTGGCGTTCGTGGCGCGTTTGTTCCTGCTGCAAAGTTAATATGCTTTGTTTGTTCGGTGTCTGACTATGTGCGCTTTTTTCGTCCGCATGCCCGGGGGTGATGCTATGGCGTGGTGTGATTTTGAAAGCCTGTTCCGGTGTTTCGGCCGGTTTTGGCGCATTGTACCGGACGGTCTGGCAGGATTAGAACGCTTTTGTATGAATTTTGATATCTTTTACGTAAATTGCTAAAAAACAGTTACGTGTTTCCGGCGCTTCTTTCGCATGCACTCAGAAGGCTGCTGACGGCTCTTGCAGCGCGTCTGTTTTTCCGGTCCGGTGGGTTGGTCCTTCCTTTCGGCCGCCGCGTGGCGATGCCCGCAGGGACGCCATTCATGGCGTCCGGTGCCAGGACGTCACAAAGCGGCCGCCGCATTCCGCATGGCGCAGGCGGTAGAACACAGTCTGTCACCCGGGCGGGTGTGGCGGCTTCCGGTCGTTGCCGAAAATGTCCTTGCGGTTTCAGCTTGCCTTTCCGGCGGAAGCGGTCGGCCGTTTGGCCTTTTCTGTCGCAGTGACAGGATTTCCTGTCAGCCGTCTCGCAAATCCTGCCTGCCGGCCTTCCGGGTCGGGCGGCAGGCTCGTGCCGGCGGTTGGGGCGTGCGGCTGTCCAGCGTGGGTCAGGCAGCTTCCGGCTGGCCCGTGCGGCGG
>ENA-ORNP01003071-ORNP01003071.1-human-gut-metagenome-genome-assembly--contig:-NODE-3071-length-12479-cov-11.075177_pt1 | contig 12479 bp, 7 predicted proteins | sample MGYA00242119_ERZ509030 | MGnify/ENA primary metagenome ERZ509030 (study PRJEB26280, sample SAMEA2338708) | human gut metagenome | biome: human gut; feature: human-associated habitat; material: faeces...
GCCTACATCGGCGGCTGTGCCGGAACGGCCTGTACCATTTCCGACCAGCTTTTCGGCGTTCCCGCCGGCGGCACCATGGCCCACGCCTGGGTACAGATGTTCGACAACGAGTACGAGGCCTTCAAGACCTACTGCCAGACCTATCCCACCAACGCGACCCTGCTGGTGGACACCTATAACACGCTGAAGTCCGGTATCCCCAACGCCATCAAAGCGTTCAACGAGGTGCTCAAGCCTCTGGGTATCACCAAGTGCGGCATCCGTCTGGACTCCGGCGACCTGGCGTACCTGACCCGCAAGGCGCGGGAGATGCTGGACGAGGCCGGCTGGACCGAGTGCAAGATCTCCGTGTCCAACTCGCTGGACGAGTACCTCATTCAGGACATGCTGCTGCAGGGCGCGCAGATCGACCTGTTCGGTGTGGGCGAGCGCATGATCACCGCCAAGTCCGAGCCGGTGTTCGGCGGCGTGTACAAACTGGTGGCCATCGAGGAGCCGGACGGCACCGTGATCCCCAAGATCAAGGTCAGCGAGAACGTGGAGAAGATCACCATTCCCCACTTCAAGAAGGTGTATCGCCTGTACGGGCGCGACACCGGCAAGGCCATCGCCGACTATATCACGGTCTATGACGAGACGGTGGACGACACGAAGGGCCTGACCATCTTCGACCCCATGGCCACCTGGAAGCGAAAGGACGTGTATAACTTCGAGGCCCGGGAGCTGCTGGTGCCGATCTTCAAGAACGGCAAGCGGGTGTACGATTGCCCGCCACTGGAGGAGATCAAGGCATACTGTGCCCAGCAGGTGGATACCCTGTGGGACGAGGTCAAGCGCTTCGACTATCCCCACAAGTACTATGTGGACCTGTCGGACAAGCTGTGGGATATCCAGCAGTGCCTGCTGCGGACCTCGCAGCTGTGATGACCATCTGAAATAAAAGAAAAGGGAGGAGGATCAACAGTGAAAAAGCCGAGAGTCCAGCAGCGGACAGAGCGACGGATATCCGCTGCGCTGCGGCTGGTGATGGTGGCGGTATTGCTGTTGGCACAGATCGCGCTGGTGGTCGGCCTCAGCGACCTTCTGAAGCAGCGCATGGCGCTGGCCTACACCGCGCTGCAGCTGCTGGCGGGCGTGGTGGCCATGCGTATCTGGTCCCGCCCCGGGGCCACCAGCTATAAGATGGGCTGGATCATCCTGGTGCTGTTCGTGCCGGTGGTGGGGCTGATCCTCTATCTGCTGTGGAACGGCGACCGGCCGTCCAAGCGCCTGAGCCTGAAGAAGCCGGTGCCCATCGAGGAGCCGCTGGCGCAGCAGGAGCTCGCCCGCACCAATCTGGAGAAGCTGCGCCAGACCGCGCCCCAGTGGTATCCGCTGGCAGCGTATCTCAGCGGCAAGGGCTTTGACCTGTACCGCAACACGGCGCTGCGCTATCTGCCCACCGGCGAGGCGTATCTGGAGGATATGCTCACCACACTGGATACGGCCCAGCGGTTCATCTTCCTGGAGTACTTTATCATGGCCGAAGGCGAGATATGGGATCGGTTGTCTGATATCCTCTGCCGCAAGAGCCGTCAGGGCGTAGAGGTCAAGCTGATCTTTGACGATTTCGGCAGCATGATGCGTATGCCCAACGAAAAAATAGACGCGCTGCAGGACGCCGGGGTGGAGGTCAGGGTATTCAACCCCGTGCACCACTACGTCAACCGGCTGTACTTCAACTACCGCGACCACCGGAAGATCACCTGCGTGGATGGAGATATTGCCTACACCGGCGGCGCCAATATCGCCGACGAGTACGCCAACCTGATCGAACGCTTCGGCTATTGGAAGGACTGCGGTCTCCGGCTGGAGGGCGAGGGCGCCTGGGGCCTGACCCGGGAGTTCCTGCAGATGTGGCAGCGGATGGACGGTCAGCTGTACCATGAGTACGACTATTATCGCCCCCTGCACCACCCCCTGGAGCAGGGCTTCTGCCAGACTGTGGTGGACGGCCCCGATGACAACCCTAACAACGCGGCGGAGGATCTGTTCCTCCAGATGATCAGCCGTGCCCGGCGGGAGGTGTATATCACCACACCCTACCTGGCTATCGACGAACCCATGCTCAAGGCGCTGTGTCTGGCCGCGGAAAGCGGTGTGGATGTCCGCCTCATCATGCCCGGCATCCCGGACCACAAGTTTGCCTATCTGGTGGCGGAGAGCTACTTCGACCAGCTCATGGCGCATGATGTTAAGATATATACCTTTACACCTGGTCTTGTCCATGGAAAAACCGTCCTGACTGACCGCGAGACGGCCTTTGTAGGCTCCGTCAATATGGACTACCGCAGCTTCCAACTGCACTTCGAATGCGGCGAGGTGTTCTATGGCACGCCCGCCATTGAGACGCTGCTGGAGGATATGGACACCACCATGGCCCGCTGTGCGCCCATGACGCCGGAGCGTATGGCGGAGCGCCCGTTTTGGCGGCGGGCGATGGGGACGGTATTACGGCTCTTCGCCATGTGGATGTAACCCCGTCTGGTATATTTCCGCCCCGGCTGCGTCGAATATCCAAGAAAGGAATTACCCATGGCCTGCTTTATCATCGGCGCGGGCAGCTTTTACGGCCTGCCTGTGTCTGTTCAAAGGACCGATATGGTCATCGCCGCCGACGGCGGCTGGCATACCTGTCGGGAAAATGGCATAACACCCACGCTGCTGGTGGCGGATTTCGACTCGCTGGACGCCGCGCCGGCGTTTGACCACATCCTCCGCTTGCCGGTGGAGAAGGATGACACCGACATGATCCGGGCAGTCAAGGAGGGCTTCGACCGTGGTGAGAGGGAGTTCCATCTCCTGGGCGGCATGGGCGGCCACCGGACAGACCACACGGTGGCCAATATGCAGACGCTGGCCTACATTGCCCGCCGGGGCGGGCAGGGCTGGCTGTACGGAAACGGTGAGCGCTTCACCGCCATCTGCGACGGGGGCGAGATCACACTCACCGCAGGGCGGAACAGCGTTTTCTCCGTGTTCTGCCTGGGCGCAGACGCGGAGGGCGTTACCATCGAGAACGCCAAGTATCCGCTGACCGACGCCGTGCTGACGGCGGATTTCCCTCTGGGGGTCAGCAATCATTTTATAGGACAGGCGGTGCGCGTCGCGGTGCGGCGTGGCTGCCTGCTTATAGGGATAACAGATAAGGAGTAACGAAACATGAAAAACACCATGAAAAAGCTGCTGGCGCTGTTGTTGGCACTGGTGCTGACCCTGGCCCTGGCGGCCTGCGGCCAGAAGGAGGAAAACAAAACTGATGACCAGACCAACGACCCCGCGATCACCGATCAGGACAACGCCGCTGATGAAAAGGTGACGCTGCCTGTGGCGGACGGCGCGGTCATCGGTCAGGGTGCCGTGGCCTTCACTGTGGAGGTGCAGGGTGCGGACGGCAAGACCGTCACCTTTACCGTCAACACCGATGAGGAGACGGTGGGCGCAGCGCTGCTGAAGCTGGGCGTTATCGCCGGCGATGACTCCGAGTACGGCCTGTACGTCAAGACCGTCAACGGCGAGACTGCCGACTACGATACGGACGGCACCTACTGGGGATTCTACATCAACGGCGAGTACGCCATGACCGGTGTGGACGCCACTACGCTGGAGGCCGGCGCGACCTACGCTTTCCGTGTGGAGAAGGTCGAGGGCTGACAGGTATAAAAAAGAGACGGCGCAGGCCACATCTTCATAAGTACAAATTGTGGCACAAGGGCGGCTGATGCGAAATGCCCCGTCGCAGGGATTTCCTGCGGCGGGGCATTTTTGACATCTTTAGGCAAAGAAATAAAACCACAGCTCTAACAAGGGAACGAAAAAATCTTTAACACGAGTAAAACCTCCTATTGCAATATGCTGGTAAAAGCTTGCTGGCCGTTTTACTAGAGCAATAGGAGGTTTAATGCGTTTTAAGAAAGATGAATACAAAAATTCCGCAAAGTAAACTAACTTTGCGGAGCATCTTGTGATATAAATGTACTACACTTATTGGCAGAAGTCAACAGGAAAGTGCAATAATCGATTGATTAATGGAAGTTCTCCAACATTCGAATATTGTAGACAAATTTGAGATTGATAGGCAAAGGAGGATGACTATGCAGCATTGCAAAAGAGAGTATTGTAATGCAGGAACACGGCAGTGGTCGCAAAGAGGCATCTACATCCGCAAGGCATCTAAGGCCAAAAACTCAGAACAGATAATTATTAGGAGCAATGATTCACGCTACAGGGGTTATCCTAAAACTGAGAAGAATGCCATTCAGCAAAGAGGTGTGGTCACTATCCAAGAGGCCGTAACAGGCTTCTTGGCCGAAAAGGAAAACACTATAAAGCTCTCATCTTACCTGCGCTATGAGCAGATGCTGCGAAAGCATATTCTCCCATCGTTGGGCCGTGTATGTGTAGATCAGTTATCAACAAAAGCATTCACATCTTTTTTGCAGCAAAAACAGATAGATAGCGAGCTGTCACAGAAGACGTTGAAAGATATAGGCACATTATTGAAGGGCGTTTTAAAGTATGCAGAGACTACATTCAATTGCAGCAGTCCTGCACATGGCGCAAAACTCCCGAAGTATCGGCAAAATATGCCGGAAATCTTTTCAGATGCAGAGATAAACTCCATTGCCAATAGAGTACTCGATGTACCGAGTATTCTAGGAATAGCTATTTTGCTGACATTGAACAGTGGTTTGCGTTTAGGAGAGTTGTGTGCACTACGGTGGTCTGACATTGACTTTTCGTCGGGAGTAATTTCTGTCCAGCGCACAGTACAGAGATTGACCGTAGATGGAGTAGGCAAACTGGTGATCCAGCCCCCTAAAAGTTTATCATCCCTACGACGGATACCCATTCCTGCAGATATGTTAGCGTTGCTGAAACAAGTGCGTCTTTCTAATTCAATAGATAGTTTTTTGATGACAGGCACGGACGCACCTATGGCCCCTCGTACCTGTCAATACCAGTACAAGCTGTTTTTGAAGGAATGCGGAGTTCACTATCGAAATTTTCACATTCTGCGCCACACCTATGCAACTCGCTGTGTTGAACGGGGAATAGATGTGAAAAGTGTGAGCGAAATGCTCGGACACTCAGATATTAAGACGACTTTGAATCTGTACCATCACCCATCATTAGCCCATAAGTCACAGGCCGTACAAAACATCTGCTTTTTACCTGTACAAGAAACGTTTATACCAACACAACTGATGGGTAGTGCGCTCATGCAACGTTTATGAGCTGCAAGTTCCGCAAAGTTAGTTTACTTTGCGGAAGTGCGGCAGGAAGGCCATTACATTTCTGTATTATGCCTTAATATACCCTGCTGATACACATAAAAACTTCATAGGCCCCGGGATGTCTTACAGCGGTTATCCGAACTGCGTTCTGTGCGCGGTCAGGTAATTGCATAAAAGGAACGGGAATAATAATCCCACGCGAACGGCACCGTGGGCGCAAGAATGCACCAAAACAGCAGTAGCTGTTGGACGAAAGTCCGCCATTGAGGGATACCCCTTGAGAAGGTAGGTAGCAAACAAGGAGCAGCAGCTCCGTGGCGCGAGGCGGGAGACTTGTATGATTAGGGCCATTAGCGGTGGGCGGATTCTCCACGCGTTGTGACAGGAGTGCTTGTTGTGACAGCTATCATAGCTTGTTTACGCACTTCTATTTTGGGTGCTTGCCGCTTTTTTCAGTTTAGCTGAAAGAGGCGGCATTTGTCATCATTGAGGGGGAAAATATGTCAAACAGAGATCCACGCCAACGATTTGACTATCAAAATTGGTTAAATAGTCAGATCGCCGAACGAGCTAAAGCCTCGCTGGCAGCGCGGGATGCAGCGTTCGCCGAGAACAATGCCGGGGTGACTCGTGCGGCCCTAACGCAGTATCTAAATGTATGTGCCGCTGCGCTGGGGCATAGTCCCAGCCCCACAGAGATCGACGGTGGTGCGTTTATCGAGCAGAGATTCGGCAGCTGGGATAATGCCATGACAGCCGCAGGATTGCCCCGGCCAAAAACCATCCCTAAACTTAACAACACACTGCGTTACCGCATGGAAAAAGAAAAGCTGCTGCCGCTGTTTCTTTCCGAACGCAAGGAGAAGAAGCGGCAGAGGCAGGCGGAAAAGGATCTGCGCCGCGGCCAGCGAAAGCACGAAAGGGCCGTGAGGCGCAAAACGGAGAAAGAAGTGACCGAGGCTGCGGAGCAGGAGGAAACCTGCTGAGTTACCCTTGTCAAGCCACGACAGTCTGAACGGAGACTGTCAGCTTTCCATAAGGGCGGGAGGGGTTCGCCGACCCCTCCTGCCGTCCTCAACCTGTTACCCGGTAAGCACGTCATGATGGCACATGACGAGTTTATAAAATTTTTAAGGAGGAAAATGACATGAAGAAGAGAGTACTGTCTCTGCTGATGGCAGTCATGATGCTCGTAGCCCTTGTGGTTCCGGCATCTGCCACAGCAGACACAAGCGGCACTGTGACGGTGTACGTCACCACGGGTATGTTTACCACAGGCGGTATAAATGAATACCCGGCTTATAAGGGCGGCACGATCTATTCAAACCCCAACTTTAGCATCATGGGATATGAACTTGACATCGACACTATCGCGACGGATTATGTCAGTTCTACACAGTTGATTTACGAAGCTCCCGAATCTGCAACTACCCTGAAGACTCCGAACATTTTGGATGCCATCCTTGCGGCGTTCTTTGATGCGAACGTGGACATATTCTCCGACGTAGTCGCCGGGTGGGATGCAAACCCTGTTAGTGGACCTGCTGGTGGCTATATCAATGGCGTTAATCCCAACTACGCCACATATGACAATCCGTATCCCGATACCAAAACGATTGACGGTGTCGTCTACGACAAGTATAGCGGCCAAGGTTGGAATATTGCCTACGGCATGAGCCTGAATAATATCAGCGCGACTGATGTGTATGGCACAAATGTGGAACTGGTGAATGGTATGGTCATTATTTTCGACTTTAGCCCCTATACCATTTATGAGGTTCACACCGACAACTAAATAATCACAGCGGATAAGGAGATGGGGCGGGAAATCCGCCCCATCTCTTTATCAACGCAGAAGGGTATGTGTAATATGTCTACGAAAAAGAATTTTTTGGCAAGGGTACAGGCGTTGCTTTTAGCTGCCGTGTTGACACTCAGCTTGCTGCCGGTAAGTGCTTTTGCCGCAGAAAATGATCTGCCGCAGGAGGTAGCGCCTTCAGTGGGGCAAAATGCCGAGGTCGAGTACATCGGCGAAAAATTGAACGTTTCCACAAGCGGTGAAGACTCCGTAGAAACAGGCGCGACAGACCCTCTTGCTTCTTCGGCCTACTCAAAGCAAGAAGACGCCGCGCCTACTACGGAAACATTAGCTCTGATGGAGGCGCAAAGCATTGAGGAGACACCTCCGTCCCCTCTCGAATTTTCTTTTTATGATGTCAGCACGACCAAGACGACCTCGCTAGAGTTGCGCCAAGCAGAGGACGGAACCTATACGCTCTATATTCCCGTGAGTGGTGTCGTAGATCGGAATCACTGCATAAAAATAATCGCGCCTGAGAGCTACACGGAAATTTTTTCGTTAAAATACGACAGTTATGTGCCGGGTGCGTATAAAATAGCCCCTTCTCCATGGGAAGCAAAATCTGAGGAAGGAATACTTACCGCCGAAGCCTATTCGGTTGGGAGTGCGCCTTCTTTGGGAAATACGGAATTGATGTTTTCACGGAGTATGCAGCTGTATGTTGATGGGGCGACTTACGATATATCTGTGCAGCCGTATTGTGATCTTGAAACAACAGGGCTTGTAGAAAGCAAGCCCCTCCCCACATATCGTTTGGACGGCACACGTCCTTACAAAGAAATAGAACTGTTCAAGTATTATGCTACTGCTGTAACAGGCAAAGAAATAACTGTTACGCCAAATGTAAACAGCAATGTCAGTGCTCTCCTTGATCCTAAAGGTCATAATGGATGTGCGTCGGTGGATGGCGTCAAAACTAAAGCATACACCATCACCGAAAAGACCACCGTGACTATCGTGACGCGTGGTTCCGAAGAATGGGGCGTGGAGGGACGCACCTATACACTTCTGCTCGACCCGATTGAGAAAGATTATTTTCCGGAATTAACCTATAACGGCAAGACTCTAGCGAATACAAACACCATGGTATCAACGAACATTGGTGCGAAGTATTCAATAACGGTAACGGCTTCTGCGCCGGACGCAGACCTTCAATGGAGGACTCTTAGCGGGAAAATCGTCAGCACAACCAATACGGTTGAAATAGACACATCAAATCCTGCAACTGGAATGCAAAACAAGCACATATTTGAGGCATCCGTTGTGGTGGATGGCTTAAAATATACCAGTACGGCGAGCTTTCTTGTCACGGTAAGGGGAAATAGTCTAAAGGATCCTGTTATCACGAGTCAGCCTGTCTCAGCGACATACGAAACGGGCAACAAGGCTTCTCCTTTGTGTGTCGTGGCGGAAGGATCTGCAGGCGGCAAACTTTCATATACATGGTACAAAAACACTAAATGCAGCACCGACGAGGCGGAGTCTGTCGGAAACAAAAGCAAAAACAAAAACGAATACATTCCCGACACAGGAGCGGGCGGCATATATTACTATTACTGCGTCGTGCAGGATACATATGGTACGGGCAAAAACAAAATCACCAGCAAGAAAGTGACCTCAGATATTGTACGGGTCGAAGTAACTGGCGGAATGCCGGAAGGCGTTACAGGAAGCGGAACCGAAAAAGATCCTTATATTCTTTCAACGGGCGCACAGTTGGCAGCGCTGCAAAACCTTGTAGCCAACGGGGATGGCAAGCCCTTCCGAAATACCTACTTCAAATTTGCAAATGATATTGAACTTCCGCAGGATTGGGAGCCGCTGGGCAGCCTGAAGGAAGGCGCTGCCCTTCCCGATCGGGGCGTCAATATCAATGCTTTCAGCGGGATCATAGACGGCGACGGGCATAAGATCATCATCCCAAAGGGCGGACTGCCTTTGATTGGATATGCACGGGATGCGGTCGTAAAAAACCTTAATATCTATGGTGAAGAAATCAATGGTTACGGCCTCTTAAACAGCTATGTGGTTGATTATGGGGACAACGGCGACTATAATGTTGGCGATGTTCCTGAAACCATTCGGATCGAGAATTGCCGCTTGCTAAAAGGCTCTTCCACCCTGAAGTCGGGCTTTATCGGGGGTTATGCGTCAGGCAAGAACTATGTGTATATCATTGATTGTACCATAGAGGAAGGTGTCACGATAGGATACACCGGGGCCGAAAGTGGTATTGGTTCATTTGGCGGTGAGTTCAATGGTATGCTCATAAACTGTACCAGTTCTGCCACGGTAAAGGGCAAGAACCGAGTTGGCGGCCTAGTCGGAAATAAAGGCCAGTCTATGGGCCTATTCCAAATTCAAAACTGCTCTTTTACCGGCGCTGTCATCGCTACTGGCAATTATGTCGGCGGCATTTTGGGTTCGGGATATAATGCCTGGTCTGCACCGAACTCGCCTTTGGCAACAGTCCGCAATTGCTTTGTCAGCGGCAGCATTACAGGCGCCGATAAAATCGGCGGTATCACCGGCGGTGAACCCGGTGTCGTACAAGCGTGGGGCAATGGTGCTGGTGATGTAGTCGATAATGTATTCTACGGTACGATCACAGCCACTGGCGAGGGGAAATTTGTTGGCGGCATCATTGGCTATATGCAGTCGCTGAATAAGTATAATTGGGTCAGCGACAACTATTATTGCGAAGATAGCGGTGCGGCTAAGGGTATTGGCGAGATCGCTATCGTTGATACCAGTGCCGAACACGAAACAGACAGCAACACCCGCTATGTGAATACCGCAATTGAAGTCCCTGATATTTTCGGTTTTGATCAAAGGGGTGGTTATAATCGTACTGATGACCCTGTAGGTAAAGACGCAGATAAACTGGTAAAGCGTGTCACGAAGGAAGACCTGACAAATGAAACCGTTGTTGCACTGCTCAACAGTTCTAAAACCAGCTTCCGCAACTGGATTCAAGGCGCGACTGGGCCGATTCTCCGCCAAGAGGCCGTTGCCTATGAGCTTGTTGTCGGAGGCGAAATCAAAAACCAGCACTATGTCGGTGATGCTCTGAATCTGTCCGGCCTTACGCTGACGGCCAAGTGGTCTGACGGTACGACTACCAATGTGCCGCTGAATGATCCCGACCTCAAGATCACCGGCTACGACAGCAACAAGCACGGTCAGCAGGCGGTGACGCTCCAGTACGGCGCGGCTAAGGTAGAGATCGTTGTCACCGTGCTCTATAAAGAGCCGGAGAAGATCGCCGTGACCATTACCCTGCTGGGCGATACAAAGCACGGCGACAACGGAGAGGTACACGGGCTGTCCAAGGGCGGCCTGACCGCGTGGGTCAGCGGCCACAAGGTGGAAGTGACCACCAACATGACCGTATGGGACGCACTGCAAAAGCTGCCCAATGTGAAATGGGAGAACCCCACAGGCAACTACATCAAAGGCGTGACCTACGGCGGTGTGACCATTGGCGAGTTCACCAACGGTAAGAACTCCGGCTGGATGTATACGCTGAACGGCAAGTACCCCATGCTGGGCGTCAGTGAGCAGTATCTGAAGAAGGGCGACGTCATCGTGTTCCACTACACGGATGACTACACGCTGGAGGCGGCGGACATGGGCCCCGCGCCGGAGGAGAAAAAGACCGCTGATGAGGTCATCGCCCTTATCAACGCCATCGGCGTGGTGGATCTGACCAAGGGCGATGTCATCGCCAAGGCACGCGCCGCGTATGACGCGCTTTCCGCGGCGGACAAGAAGCTGGTGACCAACTATCAGACGCTCCTGGACGCTGAGGCGGCCTACGCCAAGCTGGTGGCCGAGCTGGGCAAGAAAGCGGATACCATTTACAAGAACACGGGTGACTACTTGGCCAAGCGGGGCACGCCCAGCGTAGGCAGTATCGGCGGCGAGTGGATGGCACTGGGGTTGGCCCGCAGTGGTCGCACTGTCCCGGAGGGCTACTATGACGCTGTGGTCAAGTATGTCAAGGACAACATCGACAGCAACGGACGGCTGGACAAGAACAAGGCCACCGAAAACGCCCGCATTATCCTGGCGCTGACGGCCATCGGCAAGGATGTGACGAATGTGGACGGCCATGACCTGCTGGCCGGGCTGAATGAGATGTCCTACCTCTCCAAGCAGGGCATCAACGGTGCGATATTCACGCTGATCGCGCTGGACAGCCACAGCTACACGCCTGCCGGCGATGTGACCCGCGACAAGCTGGTACAGGCTATTTTGGACGCGCAGATCAGCGGTGACGGCGGCTGGAGCCTGGACGGCAAGAACGCCGATGTGGACATGACCGCCATGGCTATCCAGGCGCTGGCAGCCTACTACAAAAGCAACAGCAGCGCAAAGAAGGCTGTGGACAAGGGACTGAGCTGGCTCAGCTCTGTGCAGCAGAATGACGGCGGATTCACCAGCTGGGGCGCAGCCAACAGCGAATCCTGCGCGCAGGTCATCGTTGCGCTGACTGCACTGGGCATTGACCCGGCCAAGGACAGTCGGTTCATCAAGAATGGTGTCAGCGTGCTGGACGCGCTGTGCAGCTTCGCGGTGAATAGCGGCGGCTTCAAGCACCTCGCCACCGAGACAAGTGCCAACGGCATGGCGACGGAGCAGGGGTTTTATGCACTGGTGGCATATTACCGGCTACTGAACGGCCAGACCAGCCTGTATGACATGACGGATGTGAAACTGGAGGGCGTCAAGGCCGAAGAGCCGGTCGATGATACCGACAAGTCGGATGATACTGCCGACACGGAGGTCGAAGATACTTCAAGTGGCGGACAGGTGGTGCTGTGGGTAGTCATCGGCGTGGTGGCTGCCGGTGGTATTGCCGCACTGGCGGTGACCAGCAAAAAACGGCATGGCAGAGATGCGGAGTAATTCTTGAATACACCAACGCAGGGGCGCGGAAGCGTCCCTGCGTAAGGTGCTTTTGTGAGGGTTTCAACATGAAAAAGAAGTCATTCTGCTTGTTGCTCTTAACGGCAGTGCTGCTATTTTGTGCTGCCTGTGGCCAGACGCAGACAGAACAGCCGGAGGATACCGGCGACAAGGACCAGTACATGACCGATCCCATCCCGGAGGGCAGACCTACTCCGGTAGAGCCGCAGGACACAACGGTGGATACCACCACAACTCACACCTGCACCTTTTCCATCTCTTGCGAGACAATCCTGGACAATATGGATAAGTGCGTGGAGAACAAGAAGTTCCTCGTACCGGAGGACGGTATCATCCTTCCAGCCGCAGAGGTAACGTTCAGCGAGGGCGAGAGCGTATTCGATGTTCTCCAGCGGGTATGTCGGGACAAC
>ENA-ORNP01003076-ORNP01003076.1-human-gut-metagenome-genome-assembly--contig:-NODE-3076-length-12473-cov-6.370672_pt1 | contig 12473 bp, 15 predicted proteins | sample MGYA00242119_ERZ509030 | MGnify/ENA primary metagenome ERZ509030 (study PRJEB26280, sample SAMEA2338708) | human gut metagenome | biome: human gut; feature: human-associated habitat; material: faeces...
TTACAAAAGTTTTATATGTATATGATTTTTCTTGGAATTTATATCTTAATATTGTTTTTCTTATTATTCCCTCATATTTGAAAATGTATAAAAGTTCATTAAAATTTTTTGATTCTTTTTGGAATTTTTCGACTTTAAATTCTGCTTGATTTTTTAGCATATTTTCACACTTTTGACATAAATAGTTTTGATTTAATTTTCCACATATTCCACAGACTGGTGGATAAATAAGATTTAAAATTTGTTCTAATATAACTTTTCCTCCTTTTTATATGTAATAGAAAAGCTCCTATATAGGAGCTTCTTTGTTTAGAAAGGCTAAAAATAAGTTATTACACTTATAAGCACTAATGCAGTAGCAGCTGCACAAAAATTGCTTTCAAATGCTAATAGAGCAATAAAAATTGCTGTTAATGACATAATGATTGCTACTTTTGCAAGAATTGCTACTGCTTTCTTAAAAAACATATTTGCCATTTTTTTCCTTTCTCTTTCCCTTGTTCTAATTTTTAACAAAGGTTACTACAAATGCGTCTTTCTATTATACCACTAATTAAGTTTTAAATCAACACTTGTTTGTAAATTTACATAAAACTTTGCTGATGAATTGTACCAGTTGCTTAAATCCTTTTAAATATTTTTTACAATCTTTTTATCAGTAACTTGATTTTACATTTTCAATTTATCAAATTATATTGAGATGCTTTATAATTCTCTTAATTTATGTTCTAGTCCTGTATTTCGTTTTCTACTATCAATATTTTGTATCATAAATTCTATTACTTTTTCTGTACTAACTATTATAAGAAGTTTTTTTGCTCTTGTTATTCCTGTATATAATAGATTTCTTGTAAGTAGCATTGGTGATGTTGGAGGTATTACCATTATTACGACATCAAATTCACTTCCTTGTGCTTTATGTATTGTTATTGCATAACTATGTTCTATTTGGTCTAGTTCTGAAAATTCATATAAAACTTTTTTATTGTCATCAAATTGTATTTCTATTTGTTTTTCCTTTTCATCTATGTTTATTATGGTTCCAATTTCTCCATTAAATACACCATTTCCTATTTCCTTATTAGATGTTCCTTTTGTCCTATTTTCTCCTTTTTCCCAATAAATATCATAGTTGTTTTTTATCTGCATTACTCTGTCGCCTCTACGAAATACAGCTCCCTGACTTGCCTTTTCTGGTAAATTATTTAAATTGGGATTTAATTGTGACTGTAATACTTTGTTTAATTCTTTTGTTCCTAATATTCCTTTTTTCGTAGCTGACAATACTTGTATGTTCTGAAAAAAATCATAGTCTCCATATTTTTCTAATCTGCCTGTGCATAAAGATATAACTTGTGCTAACATTTTTTCTTGTGTATTTTCTTTTATAAAGAAAAAATCTTCTTCTACATCTTCTGTTATTTCTTCTTTACTTAAGAATTTTTCTCCATTATTTACTTTATGTGCATTTAAAATTATCTTACTTTTCGCAGCTTGTCTAAAAATTTTGTCTAATCTAATTGTTTCTATTTTTTCTGAATTTATCAAATCTTTTAATACACTTCCTGGTCCTACAGAGGCTAATTGATCTATGTCTCCTACTAACACTAATTTGGTCCCTTGATATACACATTTTAATAGATAATTCATTATAAACATATCCATCATTGACACTTCGTCAACTATTATTACATCAGCATCTATTGGAGCACCTTGATATTCTCTTGTATCTTTAAATAAATTGTCTTCATCTAATTTTCCTATTTCCAATAATCTATGTAATGTTGATGCTTCTTTTCCTGTTGTTTCTGTCATTCTTTTTGCGGCTCTTCCTGTTGGAGCTGCTAATACTACTTTTTTACCATAATCTTCATATAATTCTATTATGTTTTTTATTATTGTTGTTTTTCCTGTACCTGGACCGCCTGTTATTATTGTTACATTGTTATTGTTTACAATTTCAATTGCTTCTTTTTGTTTTTCTGATAATTCGATTTTTGAATTTTCTTCTATGTATTTCAATTTACTTTTTAAGCCTGATATTTTTTTCATATTTGGAGCTTCTTGCAATTTTTTTATTCTTATTGCTATTTCCTCTTCTGCCGCATAATATGTATATAGATATATATATTCTATATTGTTTCTTTTTTCTAAAACTATTTCTTCCTTGGCATTTAAATTTATTAGCGCATTTTCTATCTGCTCATTTGTTACATCTAATAGTTGAATTACAAATTCAATTAAATTGTCTTTTACTACGCAACTATTTCCATTGTATGTAGCCCTTACTAATCCGTATTTAATCCCACTAGCAATCCTTCTTTCATTGTCATAACTAATTCCTAAGTCTAATGCCATCTTGTCAATTTGTTTAAAATCAACATTTTTAGCTATATCCATTAAGATATATGGGTTTTCCTCTATTTTTTCAATTGCTTCTGTTCCTAATAAATCATATACCTTTTTGGCATATTCAGCTCCTATTCCGAACTTTTCTAGAAATCCTACTATTTGCCATACTTCCCAGTTTTCTACAAAACTGGCTGACATTTCTTGTGCTCCTTCTTTAGATATTCCACGTATTTCTGCTAGTCTTTCTGGTTGATGTTGGAATACATATATTGTTTCTTCTCCAAATTTTTTTATTATCCTTTTAGCTATTGCTACTCCAATTCCTTTTATATTACCATTTGCTAAATATTTTTCTAATGCTGCTGTAGTTTGTGGCATAACTTTTTCAAATGTATCTACTTTAAATTGTCTGCCATAATCTTTATGTTCTACAAATCTTCCTATTAGTTTTAATGTATCTCCAATATTTATAAAAGGTAAATAACCCACAACTGTTACCACTTCTTCGTCAGTTTCTATTTCAGCAATTGTATAACTATTTATTTTATTAGTATAAATTATTGTTATAATTTCTCCGGTTATTTCCATTACTTTCTCCTTTTTACTGCTTTTTAGTCTATCATAATTATTGGCCTTTTTCAAGATTTTTATATGCTATTCCACTTACATTTACTTATCATTTCACCTTATAATTGCATACTATTAACCTTGTAAGTTATACTGTAATGTATCAAACTAACATATTAACTTACTTAATTTTCGTCGATATTATCTATTAAATCTTTACATTCTTTCCAACTTAGTATTTGCAAACATTCATAATCCTTGGACATCTTTTTTAATATATCTTTTGTTTGGTCTTCTGATTTTAAATCTACTGCCATTATATTTTTTACATATTCTTCTTTTCCGTATAACATTTTAAATAAAGTTGACCTCATAAATGCTTCGATATTTTCTTCTTGATTTTTTACAGCTATTATTACATATGTACCATTTCTTTTAAATTTTGTGTATGTATGAATATATATAATGTTTTTTACAATTTCAAACAAACCATATATTGCTAAAGTCCAAAAAATAATATTAAATATAAACTCCATTTGTATGCCTCCTATATATCATTATATGAGATTTTTGAGGCTTTTGATACACATAAAAAAACAGACTCTAAACTAATACTTATGTTTTGAGTCCTGTTTTTTATCTTTTTCATTTTGTTTTAGAACTAAATTAATTGTAATATTGCAACTTCAGCTCCGTCTCCTCTTCTTGGACCAGCTTTAACTATACGTGTATATCCACCTACGTTTTTATCAGCATATTTTGGAGCTATTTCGTTGAATAGTTTTGATGGTAAATCAACATTATTTCCTTCACTATCTTTTACTTTATTGATTTTTTTCATCATTTTTCTTCTTGCATTTAATCTTGATGGCATATCTTTTTGTCTTTTTTCAGTAGTTTCTTCTTTTACTACTTTTAGATATTCTTTACCATTTTTGCTTTTTACTAATTCTGTTTCTTTATTACCTTTTGCATCTAATTTTGCTTTTACTACTTTTACATCAACTGTTTCGAAGTTATCTTTTTCTTTTATCGCTAAAGAAATTAAGCTATCAGCTATTGATTTTACTTCTTTTGCTCTTGGTAAAGTAGTTTCTATTTTTCCGTGCATAATAAGGTCTGTTGTTAATGTTTTTAGCATTGCCATTCTAATATCTGTAGTTCTTCCTAATTTTCTATTAGTAGCCACTTTTATTCACCTTACCTTCCTAATTTATTCATCTTCTTTTGCAAAATCTAATCCTAATGAATGTAATTTTGCAATAACTTCTTCTAATGATTTTTTACCAAGGTTTCTAACCTTCATCATTTCTGCATCTGTTTTGTTTGTTAAGTCTTCAACTGTTGATATTCCAGCTCTCTTCAAACAATTGAATGATCTTACAGATAATTCTAATTCTTCTATAGTCATTTCAAGGATTTTTTCTTTTTTAGATTCTTCTTTTTCAATCATAACTTGTGTATTTTTTGCTGCTTCAGATAAATCTATAAATAATTCTAAATGTCCTGTCATAACTTTTGCAGCTAAACTTAAAGCTTCATGAGCTTTTAAGCTTCCATCTGTCCAAACTTCAATTACTAATTTATCATAATCTACCATTTGCCCAACTCTTGTGTTTTCTACTTGATAATTTACTTTTTTAACTGGTGTATAAATTGAATCTATTGGAAGTACAGAGATATCTTGATTTGGTTTTTTATTCTTTTCAGAAGAATTATATCCTCTTCCTCTATCTGCTGTCATTTCCATTTTTAAGTTTCCACCTTCAGCTATTGTCGCTATATGTAAATCTGGATTTAATATTTCTACTGTTCCATCTGTTATTATATCTCCAGCTAATACTTCACCTTCGCCTTTAGCTTCTATTCTTAAAACTTTTTCTTTTTCACCGTCAAATTTTAGTCTTACGTTTTTTAAATTTACAATTAATTCTGGAACATCTTCAACAACATTATCTATTGCTGAGAATTCATGTAATACTCCATCTATTTTTACACTTGTTATAGCACAACCTGGAAGTGATGAAAGCAAAATTCTTCTTAATGAGTTACCTATTGTTACTCCATAACCTCTTTCTAATGGTTCACATACAAATTTTGCATAATTGTTTGCATCATCCACTTCTAGACATTCAATATTTGGCTTTTCAAATTCTATCATTTTTACCTCCTAATATTCGAGATTATATCTCAAACTTTTTAAAACCTTGTTTAAGTTTTTTCAAGTAAAATTTTAAAAGTTTCTATTATATAACTTTTAATTATTATTTTGAGTAAAGCTCTACTATTAAATGTTCTTCGATTGGAATATCAATATCTTCTCTAGATGCTAGTTTAATTACTTTACCACTTAATTTTTCTGTATCTCTTTCTAGCCAAGCTGGTACTGGTCTTTTAGCTGATTCTTCAACATTAGCTTTTAATGTTGCATTATCTTTTTTGTTTTCTCTTACTGTGATAATATCTCCAGCTTTTACTAAGTAAGATGGTATATTAACCTTCTTTCCATTTACTTCGAATTGTGCATGGTTTACAAGTTGTCTAGCTTGTGCTCTTGATGCACCAAATCCTAATCTGTATACTACGTTATCTAATCTGCTTTCTAATATTTGTAATAAAGCTTCACCTGTTACACCTTTTTGGTTTGAAGCCATTTCAAAATATTTTCTAAATTGTTTTTCTCCAACTCCATAGTATGTTTTTGTTTTTTGTTTTTCTCTTAATTGTGTTCCGTATTCAGAAAGTTTTGCTCTTTTTTGTCCATGGTCACCTGGTGCATAGTTTCTTCTTGAAATACTGCATTTGTCTGAATAACATCTGTCACCTTTTAAGAACAATTTTTGTCCTTCTCTACGGCATCTACGGCATTGTTCATCTATATATCTTGCCATTTCTATACTCCTTTCACTTATTTACTAATTCTATACTCTTCTTCTTTTTGGTGGTCTACAACCATTATGAGGTATTGGTGTTACATCTTTGATTGCACTTATTTCTAATCCAGCTGTTTGTAATGAACGAATTGCTGCTTCTCTTCCTGAACCTGGTCCTTTAACAAATACTTCTACTGATTTTAAACCATGTTCCATAGCAATTTTAGCTGCTGTTTCTGCAACTTGACCAGCTGCAAATGGTGTGCTTTTTCTTGAACCTTTGTAACCTAATTCTCCGGCACTTCCCCATGATATTGTATTTCCTTGTGTATCTGTAATTGTAACTATTGTATTGTTAAAACTAGAATGAATATGAGCTGCACCTTTTTCGATGTTTTTTCTATTTCTTCTAGCTACTTTTTTTGTTGTTACATTTTTAGCCATTTCGCTTTTTCCTCCTTATTCAAATTTATTTTGAATTATACTCGATTTATTTGTTTGTTAAAATTAATTTAAATTAATATATTGTGCATTTTAATAAGTTAATCAAGACGATGGCATACGCTGGTACGTCGAGGTTTGATTAATGAAATTAAAATGTGCAAGATGTTGATTTAAATTGATTTTTGTTTATTTTTTACTTTTGCTAACTAACTTTCTAGGACCTTTTCTAGTTCTTGCATTAGTTTTAGTTCTTTGACCTCTAACTGGAAGACCTCTTCTATGTCTTAATCCTCTGTAGCATCCGATTTCTGTTAATCTTTTAATATTTAATGCTACTTCTCTTCTTAAGTCACCTTCAACAATGTAAGATTCGTCTATTGCCTTTCTTATATCGTTTACTTGGTCATCTGTTAAGTCTTTTACTCTTATATCTGGATTAACTCCTGCTTTTTCTAGGATTTTTCTTGAGCTTGATACTCCTATTCCATAAATATAAGTAAGTCCTATTTCTACTCTTTTTTCTTTAGGTAAGTCTACTCCTGCTATACGAGCCATGTTTCTTTGCACCTCCAAATTTTTTATTTGTTTGTCCTTATTTTTTTTAAAGGTGAAATGCATCTAATTTAATAGATCTTTAAAAATTAATATTGGACATATATATAAACACAAATTTGATATGTTAACATCTATATGTTAAACAGCCGCTACCTTATTTGTGTTATAAACTTAAGGAATTAACCTTGTCTTTGTTTGTGTTTAGGGTTTTCACAAATAACTCTAATTACACCTTTTCTTTTTATTACTTTGCATTTGTCACACATTTTCTTTACTGATGGTCTAACCTTCATTTCTTTGCACCTCCTTAAATTGTCTTCAGACATTCCTTAGCTTGCCGCATTCCACTTGGGCTAAGGAATGACCTTCGCCTTGTGAATTAAGTTGTGTCTTCAAACTTGATTTTTATATAATTGGGTTAATTTACGTTTCAAATTTATTTTATAATATTCTTCATAAATTCCAATATGTTTTTTAAATTTTATTTTGCTCTCCAAGTAATTCTTCCTCTTGTTAAGTCATATGGTGATAGTTCAACTTTTACTTTGTCACCTGGTAATATTTTTATATAGTTCATTCTTAGTTTTCCTGAAATATGGCCTAATATTTGGTGTCCATTTTCAAGTTCTACTTTAAAAGTTGTATTTGGTAGTGTTTCAACAACTACTCCTTCTACTTCTATAACATCTTCCTTTGCCAAGTTTTTTTCCTCCTTCTTAAAGAGCAATAAAATTCTAAAAACATGTTATTGTATTTAGATTTTTCTTACTTTTTTGCCAATTTTTCGTAGAAATTGGGTTTTAACTCATTTATTATATAACACTTTTAAATGATTGTCAATATTTCTGGATCATTTTCTGTAATTAAAATTGTATTTTCATAATGTGCTGCTAAACTTCCATCTTGTGTTACAATTGTCCATCCATCTTCTAATTCCCAAATATCTGGTTTTCCTGCAATTACCATTGGTTCTATTGCCAATGTCATACCAGGTTCAAGTCTTATTCCTCTTCCTGCTTTTCCGTAATTTGGTATTTCTGGTTCTTCATGCATTTCTTTTCCTATTCCATGTCCTTCAAATTCTCTTACTACAGAATATCCTTGTGATTTTACATATTCTCCAATTGCATGTGAAATATCTCCAATTCTATTTCCTTTTCTAGCATATTTTATTCCTTCAAAAAATGCTTGTTTTGTTACTTCTACTAGTCTTTTGGCTTCTGGTGATACATTTCCTACCATAAATGTTCTTGCTGCATCACCATTATATCCGTTTTTTAATGCTACTAAGTCTACACTTACTATATCTCCATCTTTTATTATTGTTTTCTTTGATGGAATTCCATGTATTACTACATCATTTACTGAAATACATGTTGATGCTGGATATGGTGGTATTCCTCTTATTCCTGGATCATATCCTTTTTCTGCTGATATTGCTCCATTCTTTTTCATTGTTTCTTCAGCTATTTTGTCTATATCTGCTGTTGTCATTCCTGGTTTTATTGCTTCTTCTATTGCTTTATGTGTTAAAGCTGTTACTCTTCCAGCTTCTCTCATTAATTCTATTTCTTTTTTTGATTTTATTGTTACCATTTTTATTCTTCCCTTCAAAATATATAATTTGTAGTTTCGAAAAAATTGTTTATTTCAAAACTAGATGCGTATTAACAAACTTGCGTCTTTTTCTTTAGGCACAATACTAATATTAATATGTAGCTTGCTTATATTTAAGCAAGCTATTTAAACTATTTTTTTATGTCTTTTACAACATCATTTGCAACATCTTTTCCCATTCTATTTATTGATATACTAACTGTTTCTGTTCTTAGTACACCTTTTTCTTTATAATATTCTACTAATGGGCTTGTTTTTTCTTCATAAATTTCTAATCTTCTTTTTATTGCTTCTGGATCTGAGTCATCTGCTCTTTGTTTTAGTGGTGAACCACATTTGTCACAGATTCCTTCTTTTACTGGTGGATGTAATTTTATATTATATGTTGCTTTACAATCTTGATTTGTACAAACTCTTCTTGTTAGCATTCTGTCTATTATCTCTTCTTTTGGTGTTACTAGATTTATTACTAAATCTATTTTTTCACCTTTCTTAGCTAAGATTTTATCTAGTTTTTCTGCTTGTTCTATTGTTCTTGGAAATCCATCTAATATTACACCATTTTTAGCATCATCCCATGTTAATCTGTCTTCAACCATTGGTACTGTTATATCATCTGGTACTAAATTTCCTTTTGATATATATTTGTCAGCTTCTACTCCAAGTGGTGTTTTCTCACTTATATTTTTTCTGAATATATCTCCTGTTGATATTTGTGGTAATCCTGTTTGTTCACTGATTAATCCTGCAACAGTTCCTTTTCCTGTTCCTTGTGCTCCTAACATAATTATATTCATATTTTTTCTTTCCTTTCTTGAGGTTCTAGCCTAATTTTTGTAGCTATTCCTTCTCTTTTTGGGATTATTCCCTTTTTTGACGACTATATTTTACTCTAAAACATAAAAAATAGCAAGTCTTTCTTGCTATTTTTTCCTTTTTTTATTATTTCATTCTACAAATTTTTCTTTTTTCCAAAAGTTACTTCTTGAAATAAGAAATTCTTAACTTTTGTCCAAGTAACTTCTTGATGTAAGAATTCATTTACTTCATCTTCTACTTTTTGTTCATATGGTGTTAATTCTACTTTTATATCATAGAATAATACTGATTTTACTTTATTCCAAAATGTATTTTTTGCAGGTAAGTTTGTTCCTGTACTTGAATTATTAATTGTATTCTCACCATTTATGTTTATTGCATTTTCGATTCCGATTCCATTATTTCCACAATTTTGAATTGGTTCATCTGTTTTTATTCCACCAAAAACACCTGAAACTTTTTCTATATTTGCCATATTTCTTCCTCCTTTGTGTTTATTTTTTCTATTATATTTATATAATAGATGTGTATTTTTTTCAAGTTATTTTATATTAAGTTTGTATTACAAAAATATTACAATTGTAACATATCTATCCAATAACATATTCTATTTCTGCTTTTTTTATATTTACTTTTACTATTTTGTTTTCTAATTCTTCATCTGTTTTATATTCTACTAATATATAATTTTGAGTATGTCCTTTATAATATCCTTCTTTATTTTTTTCTTCAAATAATACTTCTACATCTTTTCCAATTAAATTTTGATTATATTGTTTTTGATTTTCATTTGATAATTCAATCAATTTTTTACTTCTTCTTTCTTTTACATCACCTTGTATTTGATCTGGCATTTTTGCAGCAACAGTTCCTTTTCTTGGTGAATATGGAAATACATGCATTTTATAAAAGTTTATTTTTTTCAAATAATTATATGTTGTTTCAAAGTCTTCTTCAGTTTCTCCTGGAAATCCAACTATTATATCTGTTGTTAAAATTACATCATTATAGTATTTTCTTAATCTTTGAACAATTTCTTCAAATTCACTTGTTGTATATTTTCTATTCATTCTTTTTAGTGTATTGTCACATCCACTTTGTAATGATAGATGAAAATGATGGCATATTTTTTCAAGTTTTATTAGTCTTTGCATAAATTCTTCTGTTATTATTTTGGGTTCTAATGAGCCCAATCTTATTCTTACTATTCCATCTATCTTATTTATTTCTTCTAATAAATCTATTAGACCTATATTTTCTTCAAAGTCTTTTCCATATGATGCAAGATGTATTCCTGTTATTACAACTTCTTTTATTCCTTTTTGTGCAATTTGTTCTATTTCTTTTATTATACTATCTATTTTTCTACTGCGCACTCTTCCTCTTGCATATGGAATTATACAATATGAGCAAAATTGGTTACATCCATCTTGTACTTTTATTACTGCTCTTATTTTTTCAGTATATGAAATTTGTCCCATATCTTCAAATTCTTTTTGGACTGATATATCTTGAACTGCTGTTAATTTTTGATTTTGTTCAAAATATTTTTCTACATATTTTACTATATCTCTTTTTTCTTCGTTTCCAAGTACAACATCAATTTCAGGCATCTTTTCTAGTTCTTCTTTTGAACTTTGAGCATAACAACCTGTTGCTACTATTATTGCATTTTCGTTCTTGTCTTTTACTTTTCTTAAGGCTTGTCTTGATTTTCTGTCAGACATATTTGTAACTGTACATGTATTTACAACACATATATCTGATACATCATCTATTTCTACAATTTCATATCCATTTTCTTGGAATTTTTGCATCATAGCATTTGTTTCATATTGATTTACTTTACATCCTAATGTAATAAATGATACTCTTTTTTTCATTTTATTTCATTCCTTTTTTATATTAGAGTTGCTCCTATAATTCCTGCATCGTTTTTGAATTTTGCAAGCTGAATTATTATATCATTTCTTTTGTTAAATAGCAAGTTTCCTGTTAAAAGTTGTTGTTTTAATGGTTCTAGTAATATTTCCTTATAATCTGCAAATCCTCCTCCTATTAATATTTTTTCTGGTTCAAATATATTAATCAGATTTGATATTCCTATTGCTAAGTTTTCTATATATTCATTTAAGAAATATTTTAATCTTACATCATCTTTATTATTTAATATAATTTTTATTATTTCTTCATTTCTAAGAGTTGTTAAATTGAATTCATATGCAATTTTTTCCTTAAATCGCTTTAGGCTTGCATATATTTCAAAACAACCTCTTTTTCCACAATTACATTGTAATCCATTTTTCTGTATTATCATATGGCTAAATTCAAATCCTGGCACTTCCTTAGCTTCTAATACTTTTCCATTATATATTACAGCTCCACCTACTCCTGTTCCAATACATAGAAATAGTCCATTTTCACATTCACTAAAATTTCCATATTTTTGTTCTGCTAATGCTGAACATTTTGCATCATTTTTTAATTTTACTTTTGTTCCTGTTTCTTTTTCTATTATTGGTGTTATTTCATAATTTTCTATTCCTAAATTCACTGCTTTTATAATTGTTGTTTGATTTACTGTTCCTGGTACTGCTATTCCTACATTTTCTACAAAGTCCATTTTTTGATATTCTTTTATTGTTTGTATTATGAATTGTGTTATTTCTTCTTTTAGATTTTTTTTACTTATTTGACTTTCGTTTTCGATTTTTTCTACTATATATTTTTCTTTCTTCTGTTGTATATTTCCGAATTCGTCTACTAGCCCTATTCCTACATGGCTTCCACCTATATCTATTCCTATTTTCATTTGTTTGTTACCTTTCTTTTTGTAACTGTTTTGATGTTTTTATCTTATCATAAAGAATTTAAATTTTCAACCATTTTAATTTTGATATTGTTTATTTGTTTTTCATAAAAAATAAACATTCTTATGTTCTATTTTTATTTTTCATAAGAATGTTTATCTTTATTTTTTACATAATAAAATTCATTGTATGTTTAATATTGGTAGCCTCTAATACTTTTTCATTATGGAATTGTTGCTATATTTCCAACATTATCATTCCAATCAATATCATTTCCATCTAATGGATGTGTTAATGCTTTTTTCCATAAAAGTTTTCCAGTGCTATCATATCTTAATAATAGTCCAGATGAACTTGATACTATTATACTTCCATCTGATGTTGTTGCTATATTTCCAACATTATCATTCCAATCAATATCATTTCCATCTAATGG
>ENA-ORNP01003077-ORNP01003077.1-human-gut-metagenome-genome-assembly--contig:-NODE-3077-length-12473-cov-3.988404_pt1 | contig 12473 bp, 11 predicted proteins | sample MGYA00242119_ERZ509030 | MGnify/ENA primary metagenome ERZ509030 (study PRJEB26280, sample SAMEA2338708) | human gut metagenome | biome: human gut; feature: human-associated habitat; material: faeces...
TAAGTTGTTTTCTTCATCAAATAAGCAACATAATAATGTAAAAAATTCAAATAATGATTTTCATATAAATGTTCTTATTCCATGTTATAATGAAATAAATATAATTAGTAATACTTTAAATTATTTTGAAAAAATTACTAAAAATTTTAATAATATAGATATTTACGTTATTACAACAGACAAAGAAAAAAGTGAAAATCCTAAAAATACCCAAACTACATATGAATATTTACTATCTTTAGAAATATTTAATAATAGCAATTTTCATATATTAAATTTTCCACATTCTTCTGGTATGATGGCTGATCAACTAAATTTTGCTATTACTGAAATCCTAAAAGTTCAAAATTTACCAAATAATAAGATATATTTCTCAATTTATAATGCTGATAGTAACCCTGACAATGGTACTTTTGATGAGTTAACGAAAAAAATTAAAAATAATAATTTTCCTAAAATAATTCAGCAATATAGTAACTATTTTTCTAACTATTCTTCTCAAAGTTTTATAATGAAGGGATTTGCAATATATCAAACTGCCTTTGAATTTAGAAATCGGTTTAATAAACAACTATATTTCTAAGGATTTGTACTCACACGTTGTTGGTCATGGCCTAACTATTAGAGGTGATTATATTACAAGTATTAATGGCTTCAACTCTAAATTTTGGTGTGAAGATGTTTATTTAACTGGCTTATTACATAATAATCATGAAAAAATTCTTTCTTTAAATTCTTTGGATAACGCTGAAAATCCTAATAATTTAAGGATACAAATTATTCAAAATGCTGTATGGTTTAAAACTGCAGCACACCATTTACTTATTTTAATAGACATTGCTCATAACTATAAACTCTCTTCATCTGGTGCAATATGGTTATTTCATGAATTTAGAGCTACACTTGTTTGGACTTTTATGCCAATACTCTTACTATATAGTTTTATATACCCAATAGTAACTTGTAGATTTTCTTTACTATTACCTGCCATAACAATTTACTTAGTTTTTGTTTTTGTAAATTATATTTTAAATCTATTAGTAGTAAATTTTAAGAGATTTAAAGTATATATTAAAGATTATTTTTCTACATGTTTGTCAATTTTATTTACCGGACTTGGTCCTTTGTATTCTTTATTTTTAAAGGAAAAAGTTAAAACTGAAAGATAGACTTGATATGCCAATTTGCTAATATTTTTTTATTAATATTTAAATTTCCATATCCTATTCCCAATTTTCTTTCTTTTTTTCTCTCTCCATGACAATCTGATCCTCCAGACATTAGCAATTTATTGTTTTTACAATATTGTTCTAATGTCTGAATTTGTTCTTTTGTAAACGAACTATGGTATACTTCAATTCCATCTATTAATTTTTTTTCTATTATATTATCAAGGTATTCTATATGATTATTTAATTTATATTTATATAAATGTGCTAAAAATATTTTTCCTCCACATTTATGAATAAATTCGCTTAAAAATTCTAAAGTTGGCATTTGTTTGCTAAAATCTCTATATAGTGGAAAACTTTTATCTACTGTACATGTTCTAAAAAATACACTTTTACTTGTCCATTGTTCTTCTGTAAAAAATTTTTTATTTTCTTCAAATTTGATTATACTATAATATATTACATCTACTGGATATTCTGTGTATGGATTGTATTTCAAATCTTTTTCTATTTTTATTCCTTGTTTCTTGCAAATATCAACTAAATCATTAAATTCTTCAATTAGTCCATTTCTATTTTTCTCTGGAGTATAATATTCATCTAGCCAGTTATTAACTTTATCCAAATCAAAATCATAAGCAAGCGCTTCTATTTTTATACCATCAAATACACAGTTTAATTCTACTCCATCAATAATGTTTCCTTTAAAAATATTTTGTAATTCTTTATTTTTTTGTATTTCAAAATATGATTTTACACTATCATGATCTGTTATCGAAAGGACTTCTAAATTAATTTCTTGCGCTTTTTTTAGCAGTTCTTCTACAGTCCATGTTCCATCTGAATTTGTCGTATGGCAATGTAAATCAATCATTTTTCTCTATCCTCTTCTCTTTCTTTTAAATTTAATATTCCGCATACATTTTCTAAAACTTCTTTTTTGGTTTTATTATTCGTATCTATCAATTTTATTTTATTTCTATTTTCTGAAATATTCAACTCATCAAAAAATTCTATCTGCTTATTTATCAACTCATCTTCTACCCAATTATTTTCTGATAATTTTTGTCCTCTTTCAATCTGTCTTAACATATTTCTTCTTTTTATTTCTTCAACACTTGCTTGTAATAAAATATGTGTATCTGGTAGTTGTATTTCCTTATCATTTACTATTTTTATAAATCTTTTATATAGTTTTTCTGCATTTTCATAAATACCATTCCATTGTTTTATGCTTTCAAATGAATATGCTACAGATAAAATTTCTAATACTCCTCTATCCATAAATACATCTACATCTTGTTTTGCTAGTCTATTTGCTTCTATTAATCTATCTAATTCAAGTCCAAAAAAGAATTTTTGATTTTCTTTTTCTTCTTGTATATCTTTAGGAATTGCTGGAATACTAGGATATTTTTGTTTATGTATTTTAACAAAAAGACTGGCTCCTGGCACAATAACAACATTTTTTCTATTTCTTTCTATATTTTCACATAATGTTGTTTTGCCTGCATTTGATGTTCCATCAATTACAATTATTCTTCCCATTATTCACACCTTATATTTCTTTTAACATTTTTTCTAATTCTTCTAAACTTCTTGCAATTTTAAAGTCCATACATCCTTCAATCATTAAATTATCATCACCTGTATAATCCAATGCTCTTGTATCTGTCTTAAATCCAATTGATTTAATTCCCCATGCATATGCCATTCCTAATTCTACACATCCACCTTCATCAGGCACTCTACCATTTAAATCAAAAATTAAAACATCTGAATTTTTTATGCATTCCACATCTCCTTCAAATATTTTCTTATTAATTTCTAGTTTATTATTTTCGTTCATCATTTCATATGATAGTCCTGATTCATCTTGTGGTAAATACACATCATATCCTTTATTCTGTAACCATTTTTTCATTTCTGAATTTCTTTTTAATTCCATATCATTAAATAGTGGTGCTGCATAATAAATTTTCATTATTAATCATTCCTTTTCTTTATTTCTAATTTATCCAAATATTTTATATTTTACTTCATTATCAAATGTATCTATATTTTCCTTTTTCTTTACAAATCCTACAACTTTATATGTTATAGGTGTAAAGACTACTTCTATTAATACTTTTAAAATATACATATCAAACATTAAAAATAGCATTGTTTTTGTATCCAATGTTCCCAAAAATACTATTGGCACAAATATTATTGTATCTAATCCTTCTCCTATTAATGTTGATACTATTGTTCTTAACGCTAAATATTTTCCATTTGTTTTTACTTTTATTTTAGATAATGCAATTGCATTTGCAAAATTTCCTACTAAAAATGATATAAAAGATGCTAATAAAACTCGTGGTGTATTTCCTAAGATGTTTTCTAAATCACTTTGAAATTCAAATGCCTCGCTTGATGGTAATGCTATTGTAATTTGAAAAACTAAGATCATTAATAAATTACAAAAAAATGAAATCCATATAATAAATCTTGATTTATTATATCCATAAACTTCTGTAAACACATCATTTAAAATATATGTAATTGGAAAAAGTATATCTCCTGCTGTAAATACTAGTCCTACTATATTAATTGTTTTTATTGTTATTATATTTGAAATTAATAAACATGTAATATTTAAGGCACACAATATCATAAATATTTTTGAATAATTTTCTTTCTTCATTTTTTAATTCCTTCCTAGTCAATATTGTAGTTATTTTTTTCTACTATTTCTTTATCTATTATTTTAGCATATTTTTCATTAAAGCCTCTATTAATAAAGAATTGTTTATTATAATTTGCATCTAGTAAATCAAACATTACAAATGGTACTTTTAGATTAAAATATAAGGCTATTGCTAATCTATGTGCACCATCTATTATTTCACCATTTTTTGTTATTGGAATAATTGTTTTATCTATTCCATCTTTTTGTATATTTTTAATTAATTTATTAAAATTATTTATAAAATCTTCTGGTTTTTCCTTTCTCCCATCAGGCTCTGCAAAATTGTTAAAACTCTTTATATGTTCTAAATATATTTCTTTAGCTAACTTATAGTTGGTTTTAGTTATATATGATTGCACATAATAATATTTAACAAATACATCATATCTATATCTACTAATCATATTTATTGCTTTGCTCTCAAAAACTCTTATTTTATTTCTTTTTTTCAATAGTGAAAGTATATATTCATTATTCAAGTATTTTTCTAATTCATTATATGAAATTGTTTTTATATATTTACTATTTTTTATTGGTATATTCTTGCTTTTTTTGTTTGTGTCTCTCAAACTTTCAAATTTTATTTTTCCCATTTCTGGTATTTCTATTTCTATGCTATTTTTCATTTTTATTTATTCTCTTTTATCAATTTTCATTTTACTTTTTTCTATTAAATTTACAAATATTTTTTTATTTCTAACAATAAATACCTATTAATTATATAATAGGTATTTATTGCTTCCGTTATTATAGCTCGTCTGTTTTAAATAATAAATATCCTTCGTATAAATAACTATTGTCTATACCTTTCATATATACTTCTCTGTCATTTATTTTGTCAGTCAAGCCTTGTTTTAATACTTCTTTTATTTCTAAATCTTTTATTGGACTACGTTCCATTGCAAGTAAATAATCTGTTTTATCCACTTTGCTCCAATCAACGACGACATTTAATTCTTTTTTCAAAATTAAATCAAGCCAAATCCTTGTGCTTCTACCATTTCCTTCTCTAAATGGATGTGCAATATTCATTTCTACATATTTTTCTATTATTTCTTCATATGTTGATTGTGGCATTTTTTCAATATTTTTAATTGCTTCTTCAAGGTACGTAAGAGGTGTAAATCTAAAATTTCCTTTTGCGATATTTACTTTTCTTAATTGTCCTGCAAATTCATATATTTCTTCAAATAAATATTTATGAATCATTTTTAAAGTTTCAAATGTCCCAGGTTCTAATGTATCTAAATACCCTGTTTCAAACATTTTCTTTGCACGTGTTTTACTGATTTTTTCTTCTGCTCTTGCTAATTCTGCTTGATCAGTAATATTTAATTTATTTTCTAAAATCATTTTTACCTCCTACGGTAATCCATTTTTTGCTTCAATTTTTACAAGTTAAAAAATTTTTTTAATTCAATGGTTTCATTGTTGGGAATAATAATACATCTCTAATTGATGCTGCATCTGTTAGAAGCATTACCATTCTATCTATTCCAATACCTAATCCTCCTGTTGGAGGCATTCCAATTTCAAGAGCTTGTATAAAGTCTTCATCCATCATTCCTGCTTCGTCGTCTCCAGCCTCTCTCGCTTCAACTTGTTTTTTGAATCTTTCATATTGGTCTATTGGATCATTTAATTCTGAGAATGCATTTCCATATTCTCTACCACCTATAAATGCTTCAAATCTTTCTGTTAGACGTGGGTCTGATTTTTTCTTCTTAGCTAATGGTGATATTTCAATTGGGTAATCATATATAAATGTTGGTTGTTCTAGTGTTTTTTCTACATATTCGTCAAAGAATAAACTGATTACATCTCCTCTTGTTTCTTTTGTTACATCTGGAATTTCTATACCTCTTTCTTTAGCTAATGCAACTGCTTCTTCGTCAGTATTTATTTCATTAAAGTCTATTCCTGTTACTTCTTTTATAGAATCTATCATTGATATTCTTTTCCACCCTGGTGCTAAGTCTATATCTTGCCCTTGATAATTTACTTTTGTTGTTCCTAATACTTTTAATGAAACTTTTGAGAATAATTCTTCAACAATATTCATCATATCATTATAATCACTATATGCCTCATACAATTCTATTGATGTGAATTCAGGGTTGTGCCTTATATCCATACCCTCGTTTCTGAATATTCTTCCTATTTCATATACTTTATCATATCCACCAACTATTAATCTTTTTAAATTTAATTCTGTTGCAATTCTTAAATACATATCCATATCTAATGCATTGTGATGTGTTATAAATGGTTTTGCTGTTGCTCCTCCTGAAATAGTGTTAAGCATTGGAGTTTCTACTTCTAAATATCCTTTTTTATCTAAGATATTTCTTATTTCTGTAATTATTTTACTTCTCATTTCAAAAGTTTTCTTTACTTCTGGATTCATTATTAAATCTACATATCTTTGACGATAACGTAAATCTGGATCTTTTAATCCATGGAATTTTTCTGGTAATGGTCTTAATGATTTTGAAAGTAATGTAACTTCTTTAGCATGTATAGAAATTTCTTCTGTTCTTGTTTTAAATACAAAACCTGTAATTCCTATTATATCTCCTATATCCCATGTTTTAAATGCTTTATAACTTTCTTCTCCTAAATCATTTATACTTACATAACTCTGGATTTTTTCATCACTATCTTGTATTGTACAAAATGATGCTTTTCCCATTATTCTTTTTGCTATAATTCTTCCTGCAACGGTTACATCTTTTTGTTCAAATTCTTCATAGTTTGTTTTTATTTCTCCTGCTGTATTTGTTCTATTAAATTTTGTTATTTCATACGGATTTTTTCCTTCTTCTTGTAATTCTATTAATTTATCTCTTCTTATTTGCATTAAATGATTAATATCTAATTCTTCTGTTTCGTTTTGATTATTGTTTTGTGCCATTTATCTCTCTCCTTTTTATTTTATTTGACTGTTATATTATACCTTAAATAGACTTATTTGTAAAGGTTCACAATTTATCTTTTTTATTCTAAAGCATCCAGTTTCTGGGATGTCCGTTTTCCAAGTTCTACAAGTATAAGATTGGGCGGAATGAATGGTTGATGCTGCTGCCGGTCGTCATGAGGATGTCACGACGACTCGTGCAGTAGTATGGGTAATAGTCGTAATAACCTCCACGTTGAACAGACGGGTTAAGACTGTCGCTAGATGTTTCTGTTGACAATTCCCAACAGTTACTTGCCATATCATATACATTACATATTTTATCCTGTTTACTTGTATCTGCTAAGTTATTTGTTCCTTGGCTTGCTCGAATTCCTGTACATAACCTATATTGTGAATATTTTGAATTGTTTCCTAATATTTGAAAAAATAATATTGCTGTATCCCATGCATAACTATTTACTAAGTCACTCTCAAATGGTGTTTCTGTATACATTCCTCGACTTAATGTTGCTGCTTGTGGTTGTGTTACATAATTATATACATAATCATTTGGTTTCGTCGTTATTTGCGTCAAGTTATCATCAGTTGTAGAACTAGACCTTTCTGTAGCTGTCCTTGCCTCATATCTTCCTATATAATATCCATGGCTACCTTCTGCTTTACTTTTAAATGTTTCTATATTTTTAGCGTGTGTATTTAATGTTTCGCTATTTTCTAGTCCTTCTGTATAATAATCTGAAGCATTTGCATATGTTCTTAATTCGTCTCCTAGCTCTGTTTTAGTTAATTCTTCATTTACAGTTCCATTATCGTTAAATACATATCTTTTTAATGGGATATCTACTGTTGTTTTATCTTCTTTTATAACTGTTCCTACTGGTATCCATACAAATTGGCTGCCTTTTGTATTCTCGTGACTTACATCCTCTATTATTATTCCATCTTCTACATTATCATCAGGATTCACTATTTTAAATCCTGCTGGTACTACAACTTGGTTTCCTAAACTATCTTTTATGGTTGTATTTGTTTTTTCTTCCCCTGTTGGTAATCTACTTACTAGAATTTCTTTTTCATCTGATTTGATATTACCATTTTCAATATATATTTTATATTTTCCTTCTTCTGCTACTATAATACTATAATCTTCTGAAGTTCCCCAATAATCTTGTCCTTCTTTTTGGTATTTTACTTGCCATTTGTCTATATTTCCATCATAATTAATATTAGAAATTGTTATTTTATATTTATTGTTCTCTGTTTTTTCATAATTAACATCAAATGTTGGTTTTCCTGTATTTACTTTATAATCAACATTATATAATCCATCTGGCAATTGGTCTATTGTGTAATATGTTTTTCCTTCATATTCCATTCCGTCGTAACTAATAACACTTCTTTTTGATACATTTACAAAATATTCTTCTTCATCTAATCCTTCAATATTTAATGCTTTTATTGTGTCTTTATCATAATATTTATATCCTGTGCTATCTGTAATTCCTGATGCGCTTGCGTTAAATACTTTTGTTTTTTGGCTTAATGTTGATATTTCTTTTCCTATGTTTGCAATTTCTGTTCCCGTATATTTTTTACCGGCCACCTCTATAGTTTGATTGTTAGAATATTTATCATATAATTCATTTACTTGTGTTTGCATCATTTTTAACTGTGTTGAAAATTTAGTAAATTGTGTTTGTTTTATTACTCCAATACCACTATATGTTGCAATTGAAGCCAATATTAATAATATTACAATAGTTGTTACCAAACTTATTAATGTTATTCCTTTATCATCTATCCTTTTCATTTGTTTCCTCCGTTTTCCTTATTGTCCATATTATATCAGTATATAAAATAAAAAGCAATTGTAAAAATTAAATTTTACGACTGCTTTTTACTTACCTTTAAATTTTAATGTCTCTATTATGTTTTAACCATTTATATAATGCTACTGATATAATTATCATTACAAAAAGTGCAGATATTATAATTGTAGAAATTCCTGCTTTTGGAAGTCTACTTGGTAAACCACTATTACTCTTATTAGCATTTTCATTATTTTCACTTTGATTTTCATTATTTTGTTCAGTATTATTTTTTGATATTTCTACTATATTAAATGTTTTAGTTGCCTTATTCGTATAGTTGCCTGTGCCTTCTATTTCTATAGTTGCTGTTCCTACATTTGTATTATTTATATATTTCAAACTATAATCTTTTCCTTCTTGTAGAACAATTCCATCACTTTCAATTGTTACTTGTGGTACAATTTCTTTTCCTGTATATGTTTGATTTGGTAAATCCAATATCATTGTATAATTTATGTCTTTTTTTACTATTTCAAAAGTTTTATTTACTTGTCCTTTATATTTTCCTATACCTTTTATTGTCGCTGTTGCTGTTCCTACATTTAGATTATCTATATATTTAATCGTATAGTCTTTATTTTTTCCTAATATGTTTTCACCATCTTTTATTCTTAATTCCGGTGTTATTAATTTTCCTGTATATATTTTATTTTCTATATTATCTATTGGTAATGTAGCTATATCTTTTGCTGTATCTTCTGTTTCTTGCACTATGTTAAATTCTTTTTTAATACTTCCTGTATAATTTCCTTTTCCAGCTAATTTTATTGTTGCTTTTCCTTTTTCTATATTATTTTCATATGACACTGTATAATCTTTATTTTCTACTAACTTAGCAGATCCATCCATTACAGATACATTTGGTTCTATTGCAGTTCCAGTATACACTTGATCTGTTATATCTTGTACAGTAATATTTTTTATATTTTTAGCCACAATTTTGAAATTTTTAGTCACTGAAGAAGTATAATTTCCCACTCCTCTTATTATAATTTTTGCTTCTCCAACGTCGATATTATTTTCATATGATAATTCGTAGTCTACATTTTTCTTTAATTCAGCATTTCCATCTCTTATAGTTACATCAGGTGTTACTTTTATTCCTAAATAAATTTGATCTTGAATATCTGAAATATTTAAATTAGAAATATCTTTTTCTTCTTTATTTTTTATATTAAATGTCTTTACAACTTTTCCACTATAATTTCCTATCCCTATGATTGTAACTTTGGCTTCTCCAATTTCAACATTTTGGCTATATGATACTGTATAATCTTTATCTTGTGTTAATGTTGTATTTCCGTCTTTTACAACAACTTCTGGCCTAAGCTCTTGTCCTGTATAATTTTGTGTTTTCAATTCATTTATTGTAAGTTTTGCAATATCTTTTTTATCTTGTTCTACTGTTGATAAAGCATCTATAATTTTTGTGCAAATTACTTCATGACCTAATGCATTTGGATGTGGATCAACATTTAAATTAGACATTGACACATTTACATTGGTTAATCTCGGATTAGTTGTATTAAATGCCTCATATATTTTTGCTATTTTGTATTCTTGTTCAGAGTTACTTTGTTCTATTAAAATTTTATTTAATCTTTGTATATTTTCATCAACAAATCCTCCTAAATCGTAACTTCCTAATGCAATTTCATAATATGGATTATAAAACTCTGTTGCCACAATCTGAACATTCGGATTTATACTTTTTATATATTGAAGTGATTTTTTCCAATTTGTATTATAACTTTCAACCGCTTTATCTATTTCAACTTTCATTTCTTCTGATGTGAATTTATCATATATTGTTGATAGTAATTCCATTTTCTTTAGTATTCCTGCTGATAGAAATAAATTTTGTACTTTTGTAACAAAATTAGCATCATCTTCTGGAATTCCTGTAACCTCTGAGACTGTTTTCGTAACAAGTCCTAATAATTCGTTAGACCCTATTGATATTGTTATTAAATCTGCTTTTTTTATTGTATTTGTATAATTTTCTTCTTGAATTTTATTATAAAATTCCGCACAAGTCATACCCGATATGGCTAAATTTCTAAAATTATTATCCCCTATATTATATTTTTTTCTTAATCTTTGTGAATAACTTTCTTCATCTCTATTTGCTAGACCATATCCATATGCAATACTATCTCCTAAGGCTAAATAATTAGTATAATTAGTTTTTGCCATTGAAACTAAAGGGCATACATATGCTAACACCATTACAGAAATCATTAACATAATTATAATTTTATATATTGTCTTTTTCATTTTACTCTTATCCTCCAACAATATTATATAAAATTATCTTTTATGGTGCAATATTTTTTGTTTTACGTTTTTGTTACATTTTAGTTACACTAGCATATTTACAGTATAACAATCATATATACTAATATTTTTGTTCGCATTTTCATTACATGGCTGGGGTACTGTGATTCGAACACAGGAATGGTGGAGTCAGAGTCCACTGCCTTACCACTTGGCGATACCCCAATATTCATATACGTATAATATCATATATTTCTATAAAATACCATACTTACAATCAAAATAGATAAAAAAATTAAAACAAATGAAAGTCCCACCTTTATTTATTATGTTTTTTCATTTGTTTTAATTGGATTTTAAATCTCTTTTAAAATTTTTTCGTATGTTTTATAATCTGGTTCATATTCAGCTATTAATTTATAAAACCCTTTTGAATGTGTTTTGAATTTTAAATGGCAATATTGGTGTAGTACTACATAATCAATCAAATCTCTTGTATATTTAACTACATCAGGGGTTATCATTATTTTATTATTTTCGCATTTTCCCATTACTCTCATTTTTACAATTTCGTATTCTTCTGGTGCAAAGCCTAACATTACTCTAGTTTTTTCCATTGCTCTTTCTATTTCTGTATTTGCAACTTGTTCATATAATTTTTCAATTGCTAAATCTAGTACATCATTATTGGCCATTTTTTTGTATTTGCTTGGTAATGATATATTAATTACTTTGTCGGCTACATCTACTTGAATAAATTTAACATTTTTATATGCCATCTTTACTTTGTAGTCTATGCCTAATATTGGTACTGGATGTCTTTCAAGTCCGCCATTTACTTGTGTTTTTAGTTTTAAAATTGCTTTTGTTGTATTCATAATATATCACTCCTAATCAAAATATTGTTTTGCGAATTGCTGTTCGCTTTTGTTGAATACATTTTACATTTGTTTTTATATTTTGTCAATACTTTTTTTAAAAAAATATAAAATTTTTGTTCGCTAAAAATTATTGGTTTTTTATGAAAATAATATATTAAAGTTTAGTTACCAATTGCAAAAAAGACTTTACTTATACTATGTATAAAATAAAGTCTTTTACTTATTAAATATTTTTAATTATTCAGCTTTTGGTTCTTCTGTTTTTGTTTCAACAGTTGCTTCAGCTGGTGTTTCTGCTTTAGCTTCTTCAGCTACTGGTGCAGTTTCTACTGCTGGTTCTTCTACTAAATCTTCTTTAATTGTAATTTCTCTGTTTTCAATTCTAGCTCCAACTTGTTCTTTAGTTTTAGCAGCTTTACCAACTCTATCTCTTAAGTAGAATAATCTAGCACGTCTAGCTTTACCAACTCTTACTAATTCTACTTTTTCTACTAATGGTGAATGTACTAAAAATGTTTTTTCAACACCTACACCATAAGATATTTTTCTAACTGTGAAAGATTTGTTTACTCCTCCACCTTGTACTTTAATTATAATTCCTTCAAATACTTGGATTCTTTC
>ENA-ORNP01003084-ORNP01003084.1-human-gut-metagenome-genome-assembly--contig:-NODE-3084-length-12450-cov-3.596773_pt1 | contig 12450 bp, 17 predicted proteins | sample MGYA00242119_ERZ509030 | MGnify/ENA primary metagenome ERZ509030 (study PRJEB26280, sample SAMEA2338708) | human gut metagenome | biome: human gut; feature: human-associated habitat; material: faeces...
CATATTTCATTCGTGCTATTGAATGATATGAATTTCTCTCTAAATAATTATATTTCAATATGTTTATTGTTATTATCTTTTTTAGTTCTTTGTAATTTTGTTTAGCCTTTAATTGTCCTGCTGCAAGTTTTGATAAATATGTACTAGACCTTTCTTTTATATTATGTTCATTCGAAACTTGCATTTCTACATCTACTACTCTTTCATTATCTATATCCAATTTTAAATCTAATATTCCAAGTTTTTCATCTGCCATATTAGGTGTTAATTCTGGATTTTTAACCTCAACTTTATTTATATGTATATTCAAAATTGCTTCTAAGAAGTCTTTCAACATTGAATTATTTTCTTCTCTTGCAAATATTCTTTTAAAAACATAATCTGATGTTAGTGGTAACCTTGTTAACTTCATTGCTTCTGTTCCACTATTATTCTTTTTTAAATCGCCCATTTACTTCCTTTCCATTTTACCATTTCATTTATTATTTTTCAACTGATAAGTAAAATTTTCGCGTATTATCTCTCATATTTTTCTCGGACGTTTATAAAATATTTTTTCTTCTGTATGCTAGCTGTTTTTCAATTTCATTTTGGATTTACCTTTTGCTATAGCAAATATAGAAATTAAGTTTTTTGATTTAATAATAATTTGATAAAAATTTTAGAATTCTAATAATAATTAACGTTAATACTTCTATAGATTTTACTCTATAAAGTATAGCAATTATATACCTTATGGCAATGAAAAACAAGCAAAAACGTGTATCAAATTATTACACGTTTGACTATTTTTCAACATTTTTTTCTAATTAATATACTTTCGTAAGGCTTGAAATTTCCCGCTTTTTAGATTATAATATTATAAAATTTAAGGAGAAAAATTATGGATAGAATTGCAATTATTTCAGATGTTCACGCAAATATTACCGCACTAAACGCTGTTTTAGACGATATACATTCTAGAGGAATTTCTAGAATTTTTTGTCTTGGAGATAGTGTTACTAAGTGTTGTAATCCAGATTTAGTTATAGACAAGCTTAGAGAGAACTGTGAAGTTGTTTTAAGAGGTAATTGCGATGAGTCCATTTCCTCGCCTAATGCTAAGCTTAAAAGTTTTTGGTCTAGGGTGAAAATTGGAGAAGAGCGTGCAAATTATTTGCATAATTTACCTGTTATGGCAGAGTTCTATATGAGTGGTAGATTGGTGCGTTTGTTTCATGCTTCGCCTTTTAGTACTTCTCATATTTATAATCCAATGTATTCTAATCAAAATACACTAAGAGAAGTTATTGAACTAAGTTCTCCTATGCAATTATTTGAGAATACAGAATTTTTAGGCAAAACCCCAAACGATCCTATTCCAGATGTTATAGGCTATGGTCACATTCATACTCCTAATGTTTTTAGATATAAAAACAAAACTATTTTTAACACTGGAAGCGTTGGTATGCCAATAGAAATGGCGAATGACAACAATTTACAAAATGCAGACAATCGCTTTTCTACTCTTGCTTCATATATTATACTAGAAGGTATATATGGCTCTAAAAATTTATCTACCTTTTCTATTAATTTAGTTCGTGTACCTTTTGATATAGAAAAAGAGATTGAGTATTTAGAAAATTCGGATATGCCTGGAAAAGATAAAATTATTAAAAGTTTACGAACTGCAAGTTCTAATTAAAATTTAATAAATGAGGTGTTTTATGGATACAGAACCGCATGATATTATGCAAATTTTGAAAGAATTTAATCAAGAGTATGTTCTTAGTTTTTGGAATGATTTAACTGATGAAGAAAAAAACATTCTAGCAAACCAAGTGCGTTCTATTGACTTTGCAAAAATGAATATGTTGTATTATAACTCAACTTTAGATGATTCTATTTCATATGATAGAATTTCTCCAATTTCATACATTGATAGGCTTAATTTAACTAAAGATGAATTAAAACATTATTCTGATATTGGTAATTCGGTTATTAATATTGGAAAACTCGCTATAATTACATTGGCTGGAGGGCAAGGAACAAGGCTTGGTTACAAAGGGCCTAAAGGCTCATACGAAATTGATGTTCCACCAAAGAAATCTTTATTCGAATTTGCTTGTGATAATTTAAAGAAATTATTGAATGAAACTGGAACAGCCTTAAATTGGTACATAATGACTAGCCCTGCTAATGATGTTGCTACAAAAGAATATTTTGAAGCTAAAAATTATTTTGGCTACCCTAAAGAGAAAGTTAAGTTCTTTATGCAAAGTACACTTCCTCTTATAGATGTAAAAACGAAAGTCATTTTAGAAACACCTTATTCAATAACTACTGGCTCTAATGGCAACGGAGATGTATTTAAATCTCTTGCTAATGCTGGATTTATTGAAAAAATGGAAGCAGAAAATATTGAATGGATATTCGTTGGTGGAATAGATAACATCTTATTAAAGATAATTGACCCACTATTTTTAGGACTAACTATTGCAAATGGTTGTGAAATTGCAAGTAAATCAATTAGAAAAACGGATTTATCTTCTAAAGAATGGGTATTTGCAAATGTTGACTCACACCCTAGCATAATAGACCCGAAAAATATTCCAGAAGAAGAACAATCAAAATATACCCAGAAAAATATCTTGGCACATTTGTTTTCGATGAATTCTCTAAAGAAACTATCAACTGCAGACTTGCCTTACCACAGGGCATATAAAAAATGTGATTTTATCAACTCAGAAGGCATGAAGGAAGTTCCACTAAAACCTAACGCATTCAAATTTGAAAAATTTATATTTGATGCATTTGCTTTATTTGATAAAATATTGCTATTGGAAGTAAATCCGAGTGAAGAATTTGCCCCAATTAAATCATTTACGGGAAACGAAACTCCAGAGACTGCATTAGAGCTGTATAAAAAATATAATCACATGTAACAAAATTTATAATACAGAATATTATATAATACCATTTAAACAATGGTATTATATTTTTGTCTTGGAATATAATTTACTTAGAAGCTAAGCCTCTAAGTAAAACAGGAAAGGATGAATTTAATATGTCTGAAATGAATTTTAATGATATGATGAATATGATATCTAAGATGGATAAGAAAGAGCTTGAAGAGAAAATGAATCAAGTTTCTAAAATGCTTGGAAATAAGAGCCCTGAGGAAATACTGAAACAAATGAATAACAAAAATAATTAATTTTATTGGAAGGACTGAATTTTTATGGCAGATATGGCTGATATGTTAAAAAGTTTTTCTTCTATGATGGAAGGGAAACAAATTCCAGATAATATAAAAGAAATGCTTAATTCATTACAGAATAACTCTGCTCAAAATGGTGCTAATATTGGAAATAATACTACTGCAAATACAACTGATTCTAATATGAATTCATATGTAAATCAAGCTAATTCTTCTGAAGCTACTAATTCTGAGCAATCAATGCCAAATATAGATATTAACACTATGATGAAAATGCAAAAAATAATTAGTGCCATGAACAGTCCTTCTAACAATTCTGGTGTAAATTTACTTCGTTCGTTAAAACCATATTTGAAGCCTAGCAGACAGGCAAAAGTTGATGAATACATTCAATTATTTAATATGGAAAAGGTTTTCGAATTAATGAGGCAATCTGGTGGTGATAAGAATGGTAGCTAATTATCCATACTTCGGACTTCCAAATTACAAGCGTTATATGAATCCAAGTGCTTATAAAAATATACAACAGCAAAAGCAAGAATACATACGAAATAATAGTAGAGCTCAACCACAAAATAGAAATTCATATTATTCCACCACATATACTCAAAATAATAGACAAAATTCACAAGCACCAATGAATTCTCGTAATAACCTAAATTATCAACCTTCATCATACAAAAGCAATATTACTAAACCCAAAGAAGAAAAAGCTAAACAACAAGAGTCGCCTCCATTATTCAGCTTTTTCGGAATAAATTTATATTATGATGATGTACTTATTTTGTGTATTCTGTTCTTTTTATATAATGAAAAAGTAAATGATCCATATCTATTCTTCACATTGGTGTTGTTACTTTTGACTTAACAAATAAGTTATGTCCACCTTTCGCTATAGCGAAAGGTTATGCTTTTTTATCATTTAATATTTCTTTTACCTCTTCTTCTTTTAATTCTACTACTTTTGCAATTTGCTCTATAGGTATATTAAGTTCATGTAACTTTTTTATTACAGACTTTTTTTCCTTCTCTATTCCAATTTTTTCTCCTGTTACTAGTCCATCTGATAAGCCTTTTTCTCTTGCTTCCTTCGCCTCTTTCTTTAACTGTAATTGGTCAGCTATTTCAAGCGTTCTATTTAAAACTTTTCGCCTTAATAAGTCATCTTGACTTATTCTGTCTAGTTCTTCTTTTGCTTCTTTGATATCTTCATTTTCTTCCATAATACGAGTTACCTCCTCTTTTTCTGGATTATCTAGAAAAAGCATCCATTGTAATACTTCGTCATTTGGATTTCTATGGTATGCTTTTAATACTTTTTGTAACTCTATTATAACAATCTCAAAATAGTCTGTCAATATAAGATGTTTCTCTTCCTCTTCTCGTATTCTCCATGTTGTTTGCGGTTTCTCAAGATCTTTTGTTAATTTAAAATCGTCATCTAGAATTATTATTGATATTGTTTTCCTTAAATCACTGTATTTATCTCCAATTTTTAAATTAGCTGCATACATTTTCGCCCAATAATATAAAAATCGCTCATTTATATTATCATTTGAAACAAGTTGCACTTCTATATCACATTCAGTGTTTCCATTGATTATTGCCCTTAAATCTAGTCTACCATTTTTATCATCTGCATTTTCATTTAGTAAATCCGTACTTTTATCAAGCTCAAGCTTGTCTATTTTCATCTTTAGTATAGCCTCTAACATTGCTTGTGTTATCCTTGGTTTTCCTCTTGAAAATAATGCTTTAAACACTACATCATTCTTTGGTTGTAATATGCTTTTCTTTTCATTTTGCATATGTAAACCTCCTTAAATTTGCATAGCAAAACTGCTATACTTAAATTTAGTTGTTAAAAGTTTAACTATAATATTTTAGTTTATGTTTTGAATATATTCTAATAAGAATTTAAATAATTAATTGATTAAAAAAATTGATTAGTTCGTTTTCATGAACTTTAAAAAATAATTTAGAATTTTGCCTTCCGCAAAATATGTATCGTATAAAAATTGTATTGTCCATTTCAGAAATATAATAGATAATTCTATATTTTTCACAGATTCTTTCTCGAAACTGCTTGTCTGAAAATTCTGGAACATTTCTACCAATATACGGCGAATCCTGTAAATCATAAATTGTATCATATATTTTATTGACTATTCTATTTGCATAATTAGAAGAAATATTATATGAATAATCATATATATCTGTAATTGCAGACTTTGCATCATCCGATATTATTATTTGCATGCTTTTCCTCCAATTCATTAATGTGTTGTCTTAATTCTTCTAATGTGCAAATCCTACCATTTTTTATATTTTCTTCACTTTCTTGTAATTTGGCATAGAAAAATAAGTCATAAATAATATCATATAGAGTATTTTCTTGTACATTTACTTTATTTAAAGATTTTTTCAAAAATTCCATTTGCTTTGCCTCCTTTTAATTTAAATCTTTATTTTCAAATATTTCTTTAAGATTTTCATAATTAAAATGTTTATCAGTACCCGGAATAATAGTAGTTTCATCTTCTCCATACCTTTTGATATATTCCACCATAAGCTTAAACACCATTTCTGTTGGTTTTAATCCATCAAAATAATCATCTGGTACAGAATTAACAATATCTATCATTCTTTGTTTTACATTTGGCATACCTTCAACTCCCATCTTAAAATTTATACATAATATACCATAAAATTAAATTCATTATATATCTTTCGCTATAGCGAAAGATTACTATTTTTTCTCATTTAGTATTGCTTTTACATCTTCTTCATTTAATTCAACAGCTTTAGCAATCTGTTCTATAGGCAAGTTCATTTCTTTCAACTTTATTACAACCTCATTAGTTTTCTCCTTTAATCCAATATTTTTTCCTTTTTCTAATGCTTCTTCTGCCTCTTTTTTTAATTGTAATCTGTCCGCTATTTCAAGTGTTCTATTTAATGCCTTTCTTCTTAGTATATCATCTTGGCTTATTCTTTCCAACTCTTCCTTTGCTTCTTTAATATCCTTATTTTCTTCCATTATACGAGCTACCTCCTCTTTTTCTGGATTATCTAGAAAAAGCATCCATTGTAATACTTCGTCATTTGGTGTCTTTTGGTATGCTTTTACTACCTTCGGTATCTCTATTATAATTATTTCAAAGTAATCTGTCAATTATCTATTTTCATCTTTCCGCTTGTGTTATCCCTGGTTTTCCTCTTGAAAATAATGCTTTAAACACTACATCATTCTTTGGTTGCAATATGTTTTTCTTTTCAGTTGGCATATGTAAACCTCCTCGAATTTGCATAACAAAAGATTTGTCATACTTAAATTTAGTTATTAAAAGTTAATTAAATTGTATGTAGAATATTTTGCCCAAATGGCTGATTGAGAAAATCAATAGATTTGATACAAATTATAAGATAAAAAACCATTATGAAATAACCTTTTCCATTATATCCGAACTATACATAAAGTCAAAAAAAATCGTTCGTCAAATTTCTACAAGTTTTTCACATTTTCAATTTTATAATGATAAGCGCTCAATGAACCAGCGTAAAATAACCACAGAATTTTAAGTTTTGCTTAAATTTCTGGGGTTATTTTATGCCTTCAAATTAATCGCTTACATATCCTTCTTGAAGCTCTATTTTTATTTTGCTACTTGCAAAAACGGTTGATTTTAATATATTTGACATTACTGGTTGTTTTTCTTTATCTAACTTGTTTAAATCAATCATTCCATATGTTGATCTATTTTCATTATCTATCCACCTTCGAAATGTTGTTGTTGGAATATCTTTTTCTCTCGAAAACTCGCTTTTACTCTTCCCACTCTCATGATATTCCGCTAAATATTCTTCTTTTTCTTCATCACTATAAACTCTCGCCATAAAAAAATTCCTCCTCATATTTTATAGATCTTATCCTACTATAAAATATTGGGAAGAACAATACACTGTTTTATTGAGTGCTTACACCTATAAAACATTATCTTCCTGTTAGTATATTATTTTCTAGAAAATTGAAGCACGGAAACCAATATTAAAATATGAATTATCTGTACTACGATTCTCGCAATATGCAACTGGAGGATATCCTCCGGCATCACTCGCACTACCAGCTCTAAAAGTGCAGGGAATATCAACACTTTGCGCATATTCTATTGTCCATTTCCACACGTTTCCCGCAATATCATAAATATTCATTATTTTGCTCTGTTCAGTTCCACCCGTTGTTAACAATATTGCGTTTTCATTCGTACTTTGCTCTGCCTTTTTCATTTTTCCAGTTATCTCATTAGTTACTACTATATCTCTGAATTCACTTTCGAAACTATTCCATTCCTTTCCCAATTGACCAACTTTAGCGTATTTTCCTCTATCTAAGTCAAATGTCGAATTGTAATAATTTTCTATTGTTGTACTATCTTTTGTTAAAATCTCTGCTGACGTAATTTTTGTTGCATCTTTACTCATAAATGCTACTACTAAATCCCATTGTATTCCAAACATTAAACTACTTGCTTTAGTTCCTGAATTTACATTTTGTGCTAAATTTTGCGCTTGTGTTCTTGTTACCCATGTGTATGGATATGCATCAGCCTTTGATAAAGGTGCAGGCATTCCTTCTATTGTATATTTTCCATCTGAATTTGTGCCCGGTTCTCCTGTTCTATTTTCTATAATTCCAGCTTCGTATCTTCCTACATAAAATCCGCCATTTTCATATACACTTTTTAGCATTTTATTTTTTAATGCTTTATATTCTGTTTCATTTAACCAGCTTTCATTTTTATCATCTGCATACCATGTGTCTGAATAATTTGTTCCATTTCTATATATACTTGTATAGTTCTTTAGGTCAGTTTCTATATTTGTATAATCTGCATCTGTAAATGTTGTTTTTCCAAGCCCTGTTGTAGCATAAACAACTGTTGTTCTTGGTACTACTACCCACACATATTCATTTCCACTTGCATCTTGTATTACTAAACCTGTATCTATTGTTCCCTCTTTTTTTGTAAATGTATTATCTGGGAAATATGGTGCTGTTTCTGCTGTTGCTTCTGCTGGTACTTTTATGTCTGTTCCACTTCCACCATCATTTTCATTTAATACTCCCTCTAACTGCTGTGTTAGTTCGTTCATACCAATCAAATCATTTTGGCTTGCTTCTGCTGATTTTTTTGTGCTTCTCTTGCTTTTACTATTATTCCATTATTGCCTAGTACCAAATTTATACTTACTCCTGCAAGAATTAATAAAACTACTATTGTAACAACTAACGCAACTAGGGTTATACCCTTATTGTTTTTCATATTGTTTTCCTCCTCATATAATAGTTTTATAAAATTTATTTTCATAAATTATAAACATATTATTTTTTATTACTTATGTACTTTTTATTATTTTCAACTATTTCTTATGTTTTTATTCATAATTTTAATTTTTTTCGTACATACATCTACCACGTATATATTTGTTGCATTAATCGTATTTATTTCTATATACGTTATAGATATAAATACTCCACCAAAATAATATCATTGTTTTCACACCAGTGCAATAGTTTTTCTTTAACTTTTTCAATTTGTCGTTTTTGGTTGAATTTTGTCGTGTTGCAAATTTTATATTTTGTAAAAAAATTTCTTAAAGTAACATTTTCATTTATACATAAAAAATCCTCAGGCTTTCAATTTTCTTGAAATCTGAGGATTTATTTAAACTTTATTATATTTTTGGTTGCTTATGCTATAATTTTTCCTGATTATTCTAATTCCATTTTTCCATCTGCATCTACATATGCATATGTTTTTTGTGTACTTTCTAGTATTTCTTCTCTTTCTCTTTCTTTTATTATGTTAGAGATTCTTAGCTGTGGAGCTTCTATTGAAGATGCTGCTATTATTGCTTCTTTGTTGCCTTTTGCACCGGCGTGCGCAAGGCCTCTTAAATCCCCTAAAACTATTATGTTTTCTCCTGCTATTACTTCTGCTCCATCGTTTACGTCTCCTAGTATTACTAGACTTCCTTCAAATTCTACTTTTTGTCCAGACCTTACTGAGCCTCTATGAAATTTTGTTTCTGATGTTGCTATTTCTTTGCAATATGTTTTTGTAATTCCGTGTAGTCCTAATGTTCTTGGGCTATCGAATTTTATTTTTACATCGAGGTGCTTTTTTATTAATTCTTGTATTTCGTCTATTTCTCTATTTTTTAGTACTTTTCCTGTTATTACTATTGGCGTTTTTTCACTCTGATATAATTTTTTTAACTCTGGTATTTTCTTTCTTAGTGAGTACATTATATCTTCTTGTGAAAAATCTTCATTTATTTTTATTACTATGTCGTCTTTTTTTAGATTTATTGTTATGCAACTTTTCATATTTACATCCTCTTTTATATTAGTATTTGCACTTTCTATTTTAGCTTTATCAGATGTTCATTTTTAGTTTATTATTTGTACTGTTGGTATTGCTGTTGTGTTTTCTGTAACTTGATTTGTGTTCATTCCAAAGTATTGGGCTATTATATCTCTTGCAACTTCTGCTGTGTAGCTTCCGTGACCACCGTTTCTAACGAATACTACTATTGCAATTTCTGGGTCATCGAATGGTGCAAACCCAACAAACCATGCGTTTGTTTTGCCTTGTACACCTGTTTGAGCAGAACCAGTTTTTCCTCCTACTTCTATGTTAAAGTTTCTGAAAGTTGAATATGCTGTTCCTCCAGATTCACTTGTAACTCCTCTCATTCCTTCTAGTATGGCTTCTATGTTTTCTTCTTTGAAGTTCATTTCTTCTACATTTTCTTGTTGTAAACCTAGCTTCTCGTTTACATATGATTCATATTCGTCTCTTGAAACTTCACTTCCGTCTGGATTTATTATAGATTTTACTATTGTAACATCTAAATTTTTACCTCTATTTGCTATCATTGCAACATATTTTGCCATTTGTAATGGAGTAAATGTGTTGTAACTTTGACCTATTGCAGCAGAAATTGTTTCTCCTGGATTCCATACTCTGTTTTCTTGTTTTGCAATTTCGTTACTTGCAAGTACACCATCTATTTCTCCTTTAAGCTCTATTCCTGTCTTGTGTCCTAACCCTAAATAATATGAGTATTTTGCAAGATTATCTATTCCAAGTCTATCTCCTAAATCGTAGAAGAAGTAGTTACACGAGTGTTCTATTGCCTGCGATACATTTAAATATCCATGTCCATGTCTATTCCAGCATTTCCAAGAGCTATTGTATTTTCTGAATACTCCTGTATCATTTATTTTTGTTTTCGGGGTAATTGTACTTGTTTCGAGTCCTGCAAGTGCTGTTACCATTTTATAAGTAGAACCTGGAGAATACATTGCAGATATTGCCTTGTTTTCCAATGGTTTTGTATCTCCGTTTATATAGTAATTCCATGTATTTGTGTCTATTCCATTTACGAAAGAAGATGGGTCGTAGTCTGGATAACTTGCCATCGCGATTACTTCACCTGTTTTTACATTTAAAACAACCGCTGCACCAGCATCTGCTGGGTTATTTTCTTGCGAGAAACCATGGTTTGCAATTTTATTTATGTTGTCTGCTAATGCCTGTTCTGTTACAGCCTGTAGCTTAGAATCTATTGTTAATATTACATCAGAACCAGAAACAGCCTCTTTTGATACATATTCGTCTGTTATCGTACCATCAACGTTCATATCTATTTGCTTTACGCCATCTGTTCCCTTTAAGTATTTTTCAAATACATACTCGATTCCAGATTTTCCTATGATATCGTTCTGATTATATATGTCTTCGTTCCCTTCAAGCTCACTACTTTCTATTCTACCAATTCTCCCTAATATATGAGAAGCTGTTGTTTTTAGTGGATAGACTCTTACTGGAGTTTCAACAACCTCTACACCAGAAAACTCTGCATTTCTTTCTTTTATCTGCTCTAAACTTTGTCTGCTTATATTGCTTGCTATTTCTATAGACTTTGTACTGCTATAACCTTTATATGATATTTCATATCTTATTGCCAGTATTTTTCTTATATCTTCTACATTGTCAGATGTAATATCATATTTATTTTTAAAATAGTTAAACGCTTCTTCAGCTGTTGCATCTTCATTTATGTTATTTGCTTTTTTCCACTTTTTCTGACTCTCTTCTTCTTCCAATTTAAACCTGTATGGATTAACATCTATAAGAAAGTTATCCACATATGAGTCACTGTTTGTGGATAATATATTTAACAATTTCAATATTGTTGTGTTTAAAGTCTCGTTGTTAACCTTTGTTTTATATAAAACTATCGAATACTGGGCATCAACTGATGCAAGCATTGTTCCAGAACTATCTTTAATACTTCCTCTATCTGCCTTTAGTACACTTTCCCTTGTAAGCTTTGTGTTGGAGGTTTCCCTATACTCTTCTCCATGCACAATTTGAAGATTAAATAATTGAGCAAGTAGCACAATTCCAACTATATATACTAATATTGTTAATATATTATATCTAATTCTATCATTTTTAGCTTTTTCTTTTCCCAATTAATCACCTTCTTACAAATAAAACTAAATTTTAGTATTTCTATTTTTTTAATTTACTGTGTAATAATTTATGCATTAGAAAACTTTGCACAATATTATTAATAATTTAAAAATATCTTGTTAAAATAAACTTATCATCAAATAAATTTTCTACATAATATCCAGCTTTTTTTATTAATGGATATATTATTATTGTTATTAATGTGTTAAACACAAGCTCAACAAGAAGTATTTTTGAAAATGCTAATATTTCAATTGTTCCTTCTGTTCTAAGCATTGTAAAAATATATAAAACTGTTTCATAGATAGCTGTTGTAATTATAACCATTAGTGTTACTATAAAACGACTATCTTTTGCAAAATTTTTACTCAATATCTCGCCAATTAGCCCGATTGCACCTAGTGCAAAAGCAGATATTCCAACGGTTTTGCCAAGTATTATATCTAAATATAGCCCAAATGCAAAACCGAATACTACTCCTAATTTTCTTTTCATAAACAAACCTATAAATAGTACAAGAATTACGTATAGATTAGGCATTATACCAGCTATGTTGAACCAAGTAAAAAAATTTGCTTGCAAAAAATATATTAGAAAAAATATTAATATTAAACATAGTATTGTAATTGTTTTTTTCATCGTTGTACGTTGAAAAATAATTACAATTTTGGCTACGTCAAATTTCATTTAAAACGCGGTTAC
>ENA-ORNP01003088-ORNP01003088.1-human-gut-metagenome-genome-assembly--contig:-NODE-3088-length-12438-cov-10.896632_pt1 | contig 12438 bp, 10 predicted proteins | sample MGYA00242119_ERZ509030 | MGnify/ENA primary metagenome ERZ509030 (study PRJEB26280, sample SAMEA2338708) | human gut metagenome | biome: human gut; feature: human-associated habitat; material: faeces...
GCAGGACTGGCGGCGCTGCTGGCACCGTATCTGCTGCCGTAGGGCACCCCGCGGGTCCCTCCTGCGTAGAATGACCACGGAGAGAAGTCTCCCATCATTCCCGACAGGAGGTCACATAGGATATGAGCATTACGCTCCGTCATGCCGCCGCCTGCTATCAAGCCCCGGACGGCGAGGTGGAGGCGGTACGGGACGTGTCCTTCACGGTGGAGGAGGGCGCGTTCGTCAGTTTAGTGGGGCCCTCCGGCTGCGGCAAATCCACCCTGCTCAGCGCCATTGCCGGTTTGGAGCCCCTCAGCGGCGGCGCTATCGAGATCGACGGCCGGACGGTACAGGGCACATCGCCAAAGATCGGCTTTATGCCCCAGCGGGACCAGCTTTTCGAGTGGCGGAATATATGGGACAACGTGACGCTGGGGCTGACGGTCCGTGGTGAGAAGGACCCGGCGGCCTATGCACACGTGTCCCGGCTGCTGGAGCGCTATGGGCTGGCGTCCTTTGCCAAAAAGCGGCCCTGCCAGCTCTCCGGCGGTATGCGCCAGCGCTGCGCCCTGATCCGGACCCTGGCCACTGAGCCGGAGATATTGCTGCTGGATGAGCCCTTTTCCGCCCTGGACTACCAGACACGGCTGGCGGTGTCGGCGGATATCTGGCGCATATTGCAGCAGGAGGGCAAAACGGCCCTGCTGGTCACCCATGACATCGCTGAGGCGGTGAGTATGTCCGACCGGGTGGTGGTGCTGTCCCGCCGCCCCGCCGTGGTGAAGGCGGAGATGGACATGGGTGCGCTGCGTGGTCTGCCGCCGCTGGAGCGCCGGGACACGCCGGAATTTCACCGGTACTTCAACGCCATATGGAAGGAGCTGGACGTTCATGCCTGAGAAAGCGCCTTCGCCCCGCCGTGCGGCGTACCTGAGGACCGTGCGCCGCGAAAAGCGCCGGGTGCGTATCTGGCAGATCGCGCTGGTTGTGGGGCTGTTTGCCGTGTGGGAGCTCAGCTGCCGGCTGGGGCTGTCCGACGGCTTTCTGGTCAGCAGTCCCAGCCGCATGGTGCAGACCCTGTGGCGGCTGTGCGCCTCCGGCGAGCTGTGGCACCACGCGGCGATGTCCATCGGCGAGACGGTGCTGGGCTTTACCGCCGGGACAGTGCTGGGCACGGCCATCGCCGTGGCCATGTGGTGGTCGGACACCGCCGCCCGCATTCTGGACCCGTACCTGGTGGTGCTGAACGCACTGCCGAAAACAGCCCTGGGGCCCATCTTCATCGTGTGGATGGGCGCGGGCATGGGGGCCATCGTCACCATGACGCTGGCCATTTCACTCATCGTCACCATCCTGAGTATGTACACCGGCTTCCGCACCACCGACCCGGAGAAGCTGCGGCTGATGCGGACGCTGGGCGCTGACAAGCGCCAGATCCTGTGGCTGCTGGTGTTCCCGGCCAACTGTCCCACGCTGTTCTCCACGCTGAAGGTGAACGTGGGACTCAGCTGGGTGGGCGTCATCATGGGCGAGTTCCTGGTATCCCGGGCCGGGCTGGGGTATCTCATCGTCTACGGCTCCCAGGTATTCAACATGGACCTGGTCATGGCCAGCGTGCTGGTGCTGGGGCTGGCGGCGGTGGGAATGTACCTGCTGGTGCTGCGGGCAGAAGCATTCTTAAATCATCTATGGGGGGTACGTGCATGAAAAAACAACTTATCTGCATTTGTATGGCCGCGCTGCTGTCGCTCAGCCTGCTGACCGGCTGCGGCGCGGGGACCGATACCGGCGATACCGCCGGCACGGAGGCGAAAAATGTCACGGTCCGGCTCAGCGAGGTGACGCACTCGGTGTTCTACGCACCGCAGTACGTGGCTATGAGCCAGGGGTTCTTCGCCGACGAGGGGCTGGACATCGAGCTGAGCAACGGCGGCGGCGCCGACAAGGTGATGACCGCCGTGGTATCCGGCGGCGCGGATATCGGCCTGGCCGGGCCGGAGAGCTGCATCTATATCCACGCGCAGGGCAAGGACGATCTGCCGGTGATCTTCGCCCAGCTGACCAAGCGGGACGGCTCGTTCCTGGTGGGCCGCAGTGATGAGGCCTTCGACTGGAACGACCTGAAGGGCAAGACCATCATCGGCGGGCGCAAGGGCGGCGTGCCGGAGATGACGCTGGAATACGTCCTCAAGCAGCACGGCATCGTACCCCAGGAGGACGCGGTGGTGGACACCTCGGTGCAGTTCAACATGATGGCCGGGGCCTTCACCGGCGGACAGGGGGACTATGTGACGCTGTTTGAGCCCACCGCCACGGAGGTAGAGCGCGCCGGACACGGGTATATCCTCTGCTCCATCGGCGAGGAGTCCGGAGAGATCCCCTACACCGCCTATTTCGCCAGCCAGAGTTATATGACGGCGCATCCGGAGGTCATTCAGGGCTTTGCCAACGCCATCGCGCGGGCGCAACAGTGGATCGTGGACCACACAGACCGGGAGGTGGCGGAGGCCATCATCGACCAGTTCCCGGATACGGACCTGGATACCCTGGAGGCCGTTACCGCCCGGCACCGGCAGATCGATGCCTGGAACGCGGGGCCCATGATGGCGCGGTCGGCGCTGGAACGGCTGGAGACGGTGATGACTGAGGCCGGCGAGCTGGAGAAGGACCAGTGGGTGGATTTCGACAAGCTGGTGGACAACAGCTTTGCCCAGAAGGCCATGGAAGCGCAATAAGCAAAAAAGAAAGCCCATGCGGGCTTTCTTTTTTGCGTTCATATCAGCTCAGGGCGGAGATGACCTCGGCGTATTTGTCGATGTCGGACGCGCCGTTCCAGGTCATAAAGCCGCCGGTGCACCCGGCGTCGCGGAGGGCCCGGACCTCATCGGCCAGCTCCGCTGCGCCGTAGTGGTTGTACGGCTCACGAATGGCGTTGTAGCACTGTATCCATGTGCGTACCGCGCCGGGAGAGGCCGTCTCGCTCTGGCGGGCCATGGCGCTCTCACCGAAGTTGTGGACCGTGGTATAGGGGTGCTCCCAGGGCTTATAGTCCCCCTGCGCGCTGTAATGGTCGGGGTAGGGCATGCCGGAGATGGCGTCCACCACGGAACTGATGGCCGGCCAGTACTGGCCGCAGGCCGTCACATAGGCGTTGGCGCATTCGCCGAACACATCGCCGGAGATGTAGTACCCGGCGTCATGCAGCCGCTGCGCGGCGTAGATCAGGAACCGCTGGACTGCCTGGGCCTTGCTCTCACCGTAGGTGTTCTTGTAGTCGATGGTACCGGCCTGCTCGTACTTATACGCGCCGTCGGGGAAGCGGATGTAGTCGAACTGGATCTCGTTGAAGCCCAGCGCCGCGGCCTCCAGAGCCAGATCCACCTTGTACTGCCACACGGTGCGGTTGTAGGCGCTGGGCCAGTACATGGAGCTGATCTTCAGGGGCGTGCCGTTCAGGTCGGAGATGACATATTCCGGGTGGTCGGCGGCCAGGTGGGCGTCATTGAACACCGTGATGCGGCCGATGACGTAGTAGCCGGCGTCACGGAGCTTCTGCACGTTGGCCTTGAAGCCCTCCATAGTGTCCTGAGCCGCGGCGTAGGCGGACGGGCTGTACTGCTGCATGACCGGGGAGGCGTAGGACACAGCCGTGCCGTCCACGATGTCCACCACAAAGGCGTTGATGCCCGTCCCCTGGGCCAGCCGGATATAGCTGTCCGCATACTGTATGGCGCTGCCGTTCAGGTACAGGGCCCGCACCTCGTCAGGCATCACATTGTCCGTGAAGGCCGGCTTCTCCGTGGGGTAGTAGTCCAGGCCGGCCGCGTCGCCGCCGCCCCAGGCGTCGCCCCGCGCGGCGTGGCGCTGGTAGAGCGCGTCGTCATACTGCGCCAGCGCTTCCTCCTCCGTCATGCGGACGTTCTCTCCGTCGATGTACCCCTCGCCCCGGTCACAGCTGACGGCCCAGCGCAGGACCTCGCCGTTTTCGTCCAGGCCGTCAAAGCCGGTGACGGTCAGCGCCATGCCCTTTTCCACCGCGCAGCCGGGGACCACGCCCGTCTCGTCCGTCAGGCTCATGCCCCGCAGGGCGTACACCGTCTCCGTCAGCACCGCGCTGCTGTAGTCCGCGGTCAGGTTGGCCGCGTCCAGATAGGCGTAGCCCTCGCCGTTGACCACGCGGACGCGGTCCGCGCCGCCCTCGGCGTCCTCAGCAACGTACTGTACCTCCGCGCCGCGGACCAGGGAACCCAGCTGAGTCCCGTTTTCGTCATACACAGGGGCGGTGGTCCCGGCGGCGGCCACATAGCCCGCCGCCGTCTCCGGCACCACGGGATTAAACTGCCGCCAGATAATATATCCCAGCGTGCCCAGCGCCAGCAGGCACAGCACGATGAGTACCACCGCCGCGCCGGTGCCGTGTTTCTTTTTCGTATTCGTTGACATAAATTGATTTCTCCTTGCGTATTTTTGTCAGCCTGCGGCCATTATACGCCATTCCGCGCCATAAATCCACCCAAATCTTGTGGCGGCGGTGACAAAATTTTCATATTTTTTGTGTTTTTCTCGTTTTTTTGGTAGACAACGACGCAGACCGATGGTATACTACACATGACTATTGTTATGTAAATCGGCGGAGGGGCCTTCCCGCCGCCGGCGCTTCCCATACAACTTAGAGATAAGGCAGGGTGTATCGACATGAAGAGGACGAAACGGGGAATGGCATTGATCCTGGCGGCGGTGATGGCGGTGAGCTGTTTGACCACCATACTGCTGGCTGCCAGTAAACCGTGGACGGAAATCGATCTCGGTTCGCTGAGCCAGTATTACGAGACGGGCACCAACGCGGATCCGGGCCGCATTTCCAACGTGGACGGCGACAGCGGCGGCACGTCCTACGGCCTGTATATGTTCGTGGAGAAGACGGTGACCAGCTTTATGGACTGGCTGAAGAAGTCCGACAGCGCCGTCTACCGCGGGTTCGGCGACAGGCTGTACAACGCCTACGCCTACAACACCAGCGGCCAGTACTACCCCGGCTTCGGCTCCAACTTCAAGAACACATGGCAGGAGATCGGTCGGAACAACCGCACCGAGTTTGCTCAGGCGCAGACGGATTTCTGGAGAGATACCCAGTACACCCAGCTTGTGGCCAATGTGGAAGGGCAGTACAAGGGCTTCGACATTGACAACTACTCCAACGCGCTGAAAAACGTGTTCTGGAGCCGCAGCGTCCATCACGGCGTGGGCGCCACCTATGGTTCCACCAAAAACACCGACGGCATGAGCGGCGCCACCGGCGTCATCTGCCGCGCCTTCAAGGCGCTGGGCGGTTTCAAGAACCAGAGCGAGGCGGAGCTGATCGCCGCCATCTACGCCGAGTGCAGCAAGCTGGACACTAACGGCAAGTGGGACGAGGACAACATGGAGACGCTGACCGCCAAGAAGTACGGCATTTATGGGCGCTCCATGGCATATTTCAACATCAACAGCGGCGGCGTGCAGACCTCGGTGTATAGCCGCCTGCACGTGAACGAGCCGGCGGACGCGCTGGTGATGCGCTATACCCATTCCGACCCGGACATCCCCGAGGGAAAGTACACCCTGCTCTACAATAACAACGGCGAACAGAACCACGGCCTCGGAAAGAGCGTCTCCACGCTGACGGCGGCGGCTGACGCCATGATGCTGCGGCTGACCTATTACAACAATGGGTACTACATACTGACCAACGACGATGGCCAGCGGCTGTCCGTCTCCGGCGGCAAGCTGGTGCTGGAGGCACCCTCCACCAGCAATAATCAGTTCTGGATCCTTGGCGGCGGCAGCGGCTACACCCTGCAGAATGTGGGCACCAAGCAGTATGTGACCGTGACGGTGACCAGCGCGGATGTCACAGCGGACGGCCAGAGCCGGGATGCTCTGATTGCCGCGAAGATAAAGGAGATCGCGCAGGCGCCCGCTGCGGGACAGACAAATGCAGCGGCGGAGGACTTTTCCGCGCGGCTGGAAAAGAAGCTGAACGACCTGTTCGATGAGCAGTTCAAGGACAAAGACGACAAGGCCATTATGGCTGAGATCACGGCGAACATTTCCGCTATGCAGGACATAACGGAGGAAAACAAAACCACGTTGATCAAGAAACTGGAAAGCCTTGCCCAAAGTGAGGAAGAAACAAAGGACGATCTGGAGGCGCGCATCATGGAGTCCTTTACCGCGGACGAATTGCTGCTGCTGACAGAGGCGATGACCGGGAAATCCATCGAGACTGTTATAGTGGAAGTCGTGGGGGAGATGGTCGACGAGGACCTGAAAAACAATCCCACCACCACTGTCACCACCTACACGGTGGGGATGACGGACGCCAGCGACAAGGCGGCGCGGTGGGCGCTGAACAAGGCCACCGGTAAAGATGCGTGGACGCTGACCGGCCTGTTCTATCCCGGCTGCAAGGATAGCGACGGTATCGGCGGGACGATCTCCCATGTTCTGACCGAGGGCAACTCCTCCTTCCCCCTCCGCGGCGTGATCTCCTGCACGCAGGGGATCCGCACCGTAGTGGTGGAAGTGAGCAAAGTAAATGGCTCCGGCGGCTTTACGGCCACAGGCAACGGCAGCGGGAAGACTTGGTTCGACCTGTGGGAGTTGGACAGTCAGGCGACATTCAGCAAACTGACACAGGGCAGCTACACGATGACCATCAGCGGCACCGGCAGTGACGGCAAGGAAGAGGAGCTGCTGTCCACCGGATTTACGGTAGGCGCCAAGGACAGCAACACGCCCAGCGGCCTTGACAAGGAAGCGTACACGGTCACCTTCATGAACGGCAATACGCAGGTGGCTACGAAGACCTATTCGCTGGGCGACGTCTACGGCAAGCTGCCCGAGGTCTCCGGTGCGGGCTTTGTCGGCTGGTTCACCAAGGACGGCAGACAGGTCTATGAGAACTCCATGGTGGCAGCGGAGAACCACACGCTTTCCGCCCAGTTCGGAACGCTGTATACCGTCAGCTTTAAGGTGGACGGCGAGGTGATCAGAAGCCGCCAGCTCTCCGCCAACGACCTGATCGTCGCACCCTCCAACCCCGTCAAGGCGGCGGACAAGAACTATGTGTACAGCTTCAGCCACTGGGTGGACGGCAGCGGCAACCGGTTCGTGGAGAACATGACGTATATGCCCGCGGGCAACGTCACCTACACCGCCGTGTTTACCAAGACGGCCAACAGCGGCGGCACCGGCGGGAACACCGGCGGGAGCACCGGCGGGAGTACCGGCGGCGAGACGCCCAAGCCCTCCGGCAACTATCTGACCGGCGTATCGCCCAGCACGTCTGTCTCCGCAATGAACCGTGCGGGCTACACCATCTATAACGGCAGCACCAAGGTGACATCCGGCCTCGTGGGTACCGGCATGACCGCTGTCAGCAGCTCCGCCACCGTGACCATCGTGGTCACCGGCGACGTCAGCGGCGACGGCAAGATCACCATCACCGACGTGGTGCAGGCCGCCCAGGTCACCGTGGGCCAGCGCACCATCGGCTGAGGAGGAAACATCCTATGAAAAACAAACTGTTCCGCGCCGCGGCCTCCGCGCTGCTGACGCTGCTGCTGGTGGTCACACTGCTGCCCGTGCAGGCCCACGCCGCCGGAGCGACACTGACCGGCACTGCCGCCCCACAGGCGGGCGACACCGTCACGCTGACACTGTCTGTGCCCAACAAGGTCTACGGTCTGACCGCCGACCTGAGCTACAGCGGCAATTTGTCCTTTACCAACTACAACTGCTCCGTCAGCGGATGGAGCATCGTGGTCAACAACAACAAGTTCAGCGTTTACGGCACGTCCAGCTCCAGCGGCGGACTGGTCACCATCAAGATGAAGGTATCCGGCAGCGCCAAGGAGGGCGACGCCCTGACCGCCACGTTCTCCAACATCGTGGTGTCCGACGGCAACAGCGACACCAGTCTGGACAGCGCCAGCTGGTCCGGCAAGGTGGGCGCGGCACCCAGCGGCAACTGCAACCTCAGTTCGCTGAGCTGCTCCAATGCCACGCTGAGCCCGTCCTTCTCCAGCAGCACCACGTACTACACCTGCACGGTGCCCTTCGCGGTGGAAAAGCTGGACCTGAACTACAAAAAGGCCGATAACAGCGCCACGGTGTCTGTCAGCGGCAATGAGCTGGCGGTGGGCGTCAACACCGTGACCATCAAGGTCACGGCGGCCAACGGCGCCACCAAGAGCTATACCATCGATGCCACACGCCAGCAGGACCCCAACTACAAACCCTCCACCGACGCGTCCATCGCCGCCCTGACGCTGGAGGGGGCCACGCTGTCTCCGGCGTTCACGCCCACGGTGACGGATTACATCGCCTACGTCCCCTATGAGACGAAGCAGGTGACCATCGCCGCCACGGCAAAGGACGAAAAGGCCCAGGGCATCACCGGCACCGGCGAGGTGCGGCTGTCCGCCACGGAGGCGGAGACTGTGCTCACGGTTACCGGAACCGCCGAGGACGGCAAGACCAAGCAGAACTATACCATCCATGTGCTGCGGATGCCGGCCTATACCGGTATTGTCCCCACGGTGGAGGTCATCGACCCGGCCACCATCCCCGAGGTACCGCCGCTGGAGATCCCCGGGACCATTGCGATGCCGCTGATCGGCGAGGTCAAGACCGTGTATGTGGCCATCGCGGCGGCGGTGCTGCTGGTGGCGGTGCTGTTCCTGCTGGGCTTCCTGATCGGCCGCGGCCACACGGGCGGCGGCGATGACGAGGAATACGACGACGAACCGCCGCGGACCCCGGCGAAGCCCCTGATCCCCGAGGAACGGCACACGGCACGGGTGCCCCGTCTGGTGCCCCGCGAGGAGAGCAGCGACAGCGATCCTGCCGCCATCCCCGACAAGACCCCGGCAGATCCCGTGACACCCGCCGCGCCGGCGGAGAAGTCGGCGACCGCAGAGCGCTCCGCCCAGGACGAGCCCACCCAGGCCGACGAGGACGAGGTGCGGACCATGTCGCTGGACGATCTGCTGGACGATATCCACAATATGTAACAAAAATGACCTAAGCCTTGGCTTAGGTCATTTTTACGCAGCAAAAGCATCCGGGATAGCGCCCGGATGCTTTTTGCTCAATAATCCACCTTCATCAGGCACAGACCCTCCGGCGGCGCGGTGGGGCCCGCCTGCTTGCGGTCTTTGGCGGCCAGGATGTCACTCACCTGCTCCGGCGTCCAGTAGCCGCGGCCCACCTCCAGCAGCGTGCCCACCATGATGCGGACCATGTTCTGCAAAAATCCGGTACCGTGGAAGGTGAATACCACCCGGTCCTTCCGGCGCTCGATAGCGATGTGGTCCACCAGGCGGACGGTAGACTTCTTCATCCGCGGATTGCCGCAGAAGCTGGCGAAGTCGTTTTCACCCAGCAGATAGGCCGCCGCCTGACGCATTTTCTCCACATCCGGGTCGTAGTCCAGCAGGGTGACGTACTTCCGGTCAAACACCGGCTTCACCGGCCCGGTGTGGCAGGTGTAGCGGTAGGTCTTGCCCAGGGCGTTATAGCGGGCGTGGAAACGGGGCGCGGCCTCCTTCACCTCCCGGACAGCGATGGCGTCGGGGAGATAGCGGTTCAGATAGTCACGGATGGCGTCGGGCGTCTCCGTCACGTCCAGCACCACATTGGCGGTCATGGCCCGGGCGTGAACACCGGCGTCGGTGCGGCCCGCGCCGATGACGTTCACCGGATAGCCCTGCAGCGTGCCCAGCACGGCCTCCAGCTTCCCCTGGATGGTATCCTTGTCCGGCTGGCGCTCCCAGCCGAAGAAGCGGGAGCCGTCGTAGGCGATGGTGAGCCGGTAGTTCTGTTCCATAAAAAGATCACGCCCTTTCTGCCCTATTGTAACAGAAAGGACGTGATTTGTGAAGTGTTTTACAGCCAACCCATCATCTGGACGAAGCTGTACAGCAGCTTCAGGCCGTAGAAGATGATGACGGCGCCGCAGACCTTGTTGATGATGTTCAGCACCTTCTCGTTGAACTTACTGCCCAGCAGAGAGACAACGGTGGACAGCGTCAGGAACCAGATCACCGAGGCGGAGCCGAAGCCGCAGATGAAGAACAGGTCGCCGCCGTTGGTCAGGGTGGCCCGGAAGGCGCCCAGCATCATGGTGCCGTCAATGATGGCCTGGGGGTTCAGCCAGGTGACCACGAAAGCGGAACCTGCCAGCTTCCATATGGGCACGTTCACGTCCCGGCCCCCCTCCAGACTGGCCTTGGACCGCAGCAGGCCGATGCCGATATAGATGACGATCAGACTGCCCAGCCCCAGGATGACCTTTTGCAGCCAGGGCAGCGCCTGCATCAGTGCGCCGGCGCCCAGGAAGCAGGCCACACCCAAAGAGATGTCCCAGAAAATGACGATGAGCGCGGTGATGTAGACGCGGCTGCGCTTCTGCGTCAGGGCACTGTTGATAACGAACAGGTTTTGCAGGCCGATGGGCGCCACGTAGGCCAGACCCATGGTCAGCCCCTGAAGATAGATATTCATGGCTGTGATTTTCTCCTCATGCTATTTACTCCGGTTTTCTTACCTGCTATAATGATACCATAGCTTTGGAGAAATGCAAGAGCGCAGATTTTTATGGGCAAGTAAGGAGGGGCTTACCATGTCACAGACCATACCGAAAAGCCACTACGACTGTCCCTGTATGGAGAAATGTCCGCTGCACCACGCCATGCAGCTGATCGGCGGCAAGTGGAAGGTGCAGATCCTGTGCGCCGTGGCCAACGCCGGGGCCATCCGCTACAACGCCCTGCGGAGCAAGCTGGACGGCATCTCCAACACGGTGCTGGCCTCGGCCCTGCGGGAGCTGGAGCACGACGGGCTGGTGACACGGCGGGAGTATCTGGAGGTGCCGGTGCGGGTGGAATACAGCCCCACGGACAGCTGCCGGGCACTGCTGCCCATTTTGGAGCAGCTCAGCGACTGGGCAGAGGCCAGGATGTGAGCTTTCGATTGGACAAATACCGGAATTTGTCTGCAAGATACATCATTTTTCACAAATTGCAGTGGGAATTATAGAGCAAATCGCGGGATTTTCGTATCAATGCCCATTGCAATCCTGCCATAATCCAGTATAATAGGAAATGGTGAGGGTTAGTTTCTGCGCGCTGCACCCTCTGGCGCGAGAGTAAAAATGTGCGTAAGGAGTGCTGGTTCATGTATACACGGGAGATCACGGTGAAAAATGAGGTCGGTCTGCACGCCAGACCCGCGACCTATTTCATTCAGAAAGCCAACGAGTTCAAAAGCGGCATCTGGGTAGAAAAAGAAGAACGCCGCGTCAACGCGAAGAGCCTGCTGGGCGTGCTGAGCCTGGGCATTATGAAGGACACCACAGTGACACTGATCGCGGACGGCAGCGATGAGAAGGAAGCTGTGGATGCGCTGGCTGAGCTGATCGAGAACCTGGACGAGTAAACACAACGAAAGAGAGACGGCTTCGCCGTCTCTCTTTTCTTTTGCGTACGACGTCCCCCCGGCTCTGCCGGGGGCACTTTTTTATCCGTGGAACTTCTCATATACCGCCCGGGCGGCCGCCTCCGGCACCACGGCGGAGAGCTGCTCGAGCGCGGCGTTTTTTACCGCGGTGACGGTGCCGAAGTGCTGCAGGAGCCGCTTCTTCCGCGCCTCTCCCACGCCGGGGATGCCGTCCAGCTGCGAGCGCTTGGCGGAACGGGTGTGCTTCTGGTGGTGGTAGGCGATGGCGAAGCGGTGTACCTCCTCCTGCACCGTGCCGATAAGGGCGAACAGGGCGGGCGTCTGCTGTATGCCCAGCTCATGGCCCCGGGCGGTGATGAGCGCACGGGTGCGGTGGCGGTCGTCCTTGACCATGCCCAGCACGGGCACATCCAATCCGGTCTCTGCCAGCACCTGCTCGGCCACACGGGCGTGCTCCTGACCGCCGTCGATCAGCAGCAAGTCCGGCAGGGGGGCAAACTTTTCATCGCCGTCCAGATAGCGCCGGAACCGGCGGGTGAGCACCTCACGCATGGCACCGTAGTCGTCGGCGCTGGGGCAGGACTCGATACGGAAGCGGCGGTAGGCGGACTTCAGCGGCTTGCCGTCCTGAAAGACCACCATGCCGCCCACCTGGTCCGCGCCGCCGGTGTGGGAGATATCATAGCTCTCCATGCGCCGGGGCAGGACCGGCAGCTGAGCCGTTTCCTGCAAAAGGCGCAGGGTGCCGTTAATGCGCTGTACGGCGTCGGTAACGCGCTCCACCTCCTCCCGGGCGTTGCGGCGGGCGATGTCCAGCAGCGCGCGGCGCTGACCTCGCTGGGGGACCCGGAGGGCCACGGCGTGGCCGCTGCGCTCCGTCAGCAGGGCCGAGAGCGCGTCAGCGTCCTCGATGGCGGCTGGGAGCAGGATCTCACGGGGCAGAGACTGGCGGGG
>ENA-ORNP01003097-ORNP01003097.1-human-gut-metagenome-genome-assembly--contig:-NODE-3097-length-12397-cov-3.496354_pt1 | contig 12397 bp, 4 predicted proteins | sample MGYA00242119_ERZ509030 | MGnify/ENA primary metagenome ERZ509030 (study PRJEB26280, sample SAMEA2338708) | human gut metagenome | biome: human gut; feature: human-associated habitat; material: faeces...
CCTCGGATAGAAGTGGGTACTTGGTATGTACGATAGTTCGAACAGTCTCCAGAACGCTGTTTGTCAGAATGTGATAGTCGTCCTTGCCTGTTCGGACATCCTCCTGCATGACCCACCAATAGGCTGTCATGTCCGCTTTCTTCACTTCGTCCGGCAGGATACGATAAAACTCGCGGGCCTTTGGCGTGGAGATAACACGCTTGCCGTCATCCTCCAGATATCCGTGATTCACAAGTCCAACAACAATAGCCGCTCTCGTTGCGGGTGTTCCAATAGAGCCATTCTCTCCCTGCTTGCCTTTATCCTTCTCCTTGAGGAGCGCCTTGACTTCATTATCCTCGACATACTTGGCAATGCAGGACATATCGGCAACAAGCGTGTTTTGCGTATATCGCACGGGAGGCTTCGTCTCTTTCTCCACCACGCTCGCGTCGAGGACGTCGCACTGATAGGTTCCAACAGGGACTGCGCACAGGGCGCTCTCCTCGTTACGGATACCGTCCTTTTTGAAGAGTGTCAGGTATCCCATCTCGATGATTTTGGATGCAGAAGCGCTGAGCGTACCCCCATCTTTCAGTTTGACAGTAAGTGCCGAGCGCTCTTTCTTTGCGGGCGGCATGAACTGTGCCATGTAATACTGGCAGATGGCGAGGTAAACCTTGCGTTCAGGTTCCGTCATTGCGTGGATATCCACGCTGATATTCTGCGGGATAATGGCCGTGTGTGCTTCCCCACTATCCGTTGTATACTTATCGTTGAAGCACTTGGATTTCAAAGTCATATCCAGCTGTTTCGGGCGAAACCCAATGTTGCGGATAACGGCATCCATTGTGGGACCGGATTCGGCATACTGCGTTTCCGTGAGGTATTGGCAGTCGGTACGGTTGTAGGAAATAGCCTTGTACTTCTCGCGCAGGGACTGGGTAATTTCCATAACCTCCTGCGGTTTGTAGCCAAACTTTGAACCGCAAAAGGATGTCAGCTTACCGAGATTGAACGGAAGCGGGGCATCCTCGCTCACCGTCTTCCGCGTTACTGTGACGCCATTGAGCGTTTCGTCCTTGAGCATATCCGCCCTGGACTGGGCGTAAGTCCTGCTGAGCATCCGCCCATCAGTCAAATTTGCGTCATCTTTCGCCGGCGCATACTGCGTGTCGATTCGCACACCGTTGACGTCCAGTACCGCCGTCACGTCGTAGTACAGCGTCTTTTTGTGGCTTTCTATCTGCTCGTCTCTCGCACATACAAGCCCAAGCGTAGCGGTCTGCACACGGCCAACGGGAAGATTGACCCCGTTGAGTGCGGAGAAATAGCGGCTGAGATTAAACCCCACAATGGCGTCCGCGACACTTCTGGCATAAGCGGACCAGCCGGAATTTTCATGCAGGCGGTTGTCTGTCAGGCTCTTGAGCGCCCTGCGCATCCCCGCTTCCGTTAGGTCAAGTGTGTCAAGCCGATATGCTTTACCCTTGTAGTGAAACCAACGCAAAACCTCGTCAATGAGCAGCTGCCCCTCTTCATCCGGGTCTCCGGCATGAATGACATATTCGCACTGCTTGAGCAGACGTCCGATTTCATTGAGGCGTTCTTCTGGAGGGGAATCCTTGTGCTTTGCATCCGGTTCCTTAACCTTGAGGCCCCAGTCATCGAAATAAATGGGGAGAAGACTGATGTTCTTGCGGTCCTTATAGCACTCGTCGTAATCCTCCGGCTCCTTCAGCTCCAATAAGTGTCCAAATACGGATATCAGCGTGTAGTCCCCGACGGTCATATAGGTACTGCCCTGTAGCGACTTACGCGGCCCGTCAAGAGCGTCCGCGATTGCCGATACCAGAGCAGGCTTTTCAGCGATAATCAATTTCAAAGTAAAAAGCCCTCCTATTGCTTTTTGATTATTATACCACGTTACGTCTTTGTTGTCAATTTTCAGCGTATAGAAACGCTCCTTTGAGCCAAATGTTGCTGAATCGCAAAACGTGTACCCCCTATTTTCTCCGATTGCGTCGATTTCGGCAAAAAATAAAAAAGCCAGCAAGGCCAGTCATACCAATGGTTTCAAAGGACGCGCAGATACAAAGTCGAAAAACGTGTACCCCCTATTTTTGCAAAAAACAGGCCCACGGGACGCGATGTCGGAGGCGCTCTGTGAACGGGACAGTCTCCCGGAACGGCAGCTCCCAGTTTTCAGATGCGTACAGTTGTGATTTTAAGCAGTTAGACATTTCTAATTTGCGCCGAAAAAGTTGCAAAAATCCGTGTTTTTGCTTTCTTGGAAGTCGAAAAACGTGTACCCCCTATTTTTCCGAAAAGTCGAAAAACGTGTACCCCCTATTTTTCCGAAAATTTCCATTAAAATCGTTATCTGATATTTTTTATGTAAACTTTTCAATGTCTTTTGTTGCAATGGATTCAAGCTATTTTTTCGTTATCTTCGCGTGCGCACGCGCACGCGCACGCACGCACGCGGAAATGTTTCTTGTTAGTATTACTTAGTATCCCATGTATAGTAAGACGAAATGAAATAAAAAATTTGCAATGTTTATTTTCCTCCAAAAAGTTCTGATAATAGACCTGAATAGTTTTACCATATCGGAAAATAAACATTTGCAACACGCCGTTATCTTTATGCTATCTTGGATAATTGTTATCGGTCTGGGGAGAGCTAAAGCTCTCCTCCTAAGAAGTTCTAACTCTTGTATAATAGGCGTCCCAAAAATTTTGAAATTTCGGGGAGCTGAAAACCTGCGCAAAGTTCTTTTTCCCGCCCGGACGTTGCGCGGCCCCTTCCGAGTGCAGAAACTCCCCCTCTGTGTACCTTCTCCAGACCTAAACCTCCAGGCTGAAAGAATTGCCGTGGATGCTTACAAAGCAAACGCCCAGTGACGTTTTGAAATTTTTCAACAATTTCTTGCGCTAAGTTGTGCTTGTGTGGTATAATAGGCAGGCAATCTTGAAAGGGGGATTTTCATGTTTGATTTTGATGCGGGTAAAGAACGGCTTTCTATCCTGAGCAAGTATGTCCGTCTGCCGCGCAGTGCCGAGCACGGTGAGGTCACGGCATCGCTTTTGTATGAACGCCTTGTCATGGCCGCTATCGCCGCGTCCAAGACTGAAGAGGATTTGAGCAGAATCTTTTCCTTCTCGTGGGACACTGTGCGTTATTTGACCAATATGAACCTGTCCAATGACGATTTTGCCAAGCTGACGCTTGCCATCTTTGACCGGCGACCCATTCCCTGCCTGTTTGTCCAGCAAAAGACCGGGGACTGGTTTGAAATGCCGATGATTTGCGCTATTGAATGCGGCGAAGATGCAGGTGTTCATTTTCGCCTGAATGAATTCTTCATCAAAACCTGTGTCCCAGGCGGCCGCAAATGCGCTGCAAGTGCCGCGTCACTCTATGGTGTGTCCGTATCCCACCGACTCCATACGCTGCTCACAGGGGCACTGGAGGCCGGAGAAATGGTCATTTCGTCTGAGAGGCTCAGAGAGGTTCTCCATCTCGGCCAAAAAGAACCTGTCGCCTATCCGGAGAAGTACAGCCGGTATAAGGACCTGTTCCGGAAGGTTATTCGCCCCTGCTGTTTGGAGCTGACCGGCATGACGGACATTTGCGTGAAGTCTGTCGAGCCGATTGGGGTAAATTGGGAGAAAGCTCCGAGCCTGAAGGTTGCCACAAAATTCGTTGTGGAGCGGCAGCCGGTATCTTTGCGTATTCCAAAACTCTGTATTGGGGAAATCACGCCTTGTGATGATGCGGCCATGGGAACTGCATATCAGCAGGTGGAAATATGCGCATGAGCGCCGGGGAGGAAGAGAAATGAACGCAAAGGACAAACCGAACGGTTCCAAATCAACGCTGCAATCGACATCGCATCTTGTCGTACAGGGAAATTCTCTTGTCCGCAGCTTTATAACGGAAATGTCGGTCAACCAGCTCAAGTTGTTCTATTACCTGATTGGGACCGTTGAAAAGAACGACAACTCGTTCTATGTCGTTGACGTGGACTACAAAACGCTTTACCGTCTTACAAACGGTGATTACACCGCCGGATATGGAAAGAAGTACGTTGACGCTCTCTTACGCGAGGCGGTGGAGAGCAAGCTCACACCGCTCAAACCTGCTGCGTGGAAGGGCAAATTGCCAAGGCGCCTGACGTGGTTCAAACTTCTTGCCGTCACAAGTAGATATGGGCGCTCGTCCGCTCGAATCGTCCTGGAAGAATGGCTTGCGCCGTTCCTGCTTCATCAGCAGAAGAATTTTACAGCGTTTCAGTTTGCTGATATTTCACAAATGACTGGTCTGAACGCTCTAAAGCTCTACCCCCTCTTTTGCTCCTTCAAGAGTATGGGTTCTTGGGAAGTCGGGTTCTCCGAATTGAAGTGTCTGCTGGGACAGTGTGAAGCGTATTCTGCATACAAGGTCTTTTATAAGCGTGTGCTCGCTCCTGCTATCAAGGAGATAAACGAGCGGACCGGCATCAACGTGGCCTGCGAGTCCATTCGAAGCAAGGAGGACAGGAGAAAGGTCGGCAGTATCCGCTTCACGATTACAGAGAAGCCGAACTTCAAGAAATCCGCTCCGCCTCGCGTGAAGATAGCCCTCGTCCAAGATGGTGATACTTTCGTCCGTGTTATCCGCGCTGCGTAGAACTTGAAAATTCAAGAACCGGGGAGTTTGGGTTCTTTCCTTCCTGAGAATCCTTTGTTGCGGCTGGCATTGCCATACGCGCCCGCATATCGTTTTGTACCTGCTATGGAGTTGCTCCGGCAGGGCTTTGTCATCTTTGTGGTTCTTTGGAACCCGTAATCCACGGCTCCCCAGTTCTGCCGCTCTCAGGTTCTTTCGTTCCACGGTGCTCAGGTTCTCATATTCGCCTTTTTGTTTGCCATGCTGTATCCGCTTTTTCTCAAAAATGCAAACTCGTGGGCGCATTTTTTGCTCGCAGCGGCGCGGGTGGTTGGTTCCTCAGTTCTTGTATTCCTGAGTTCTTTGGTTCTTTGGTTCTCTCAGCTTACTGGAATCCGCTGGTGGCCACCATACTCCTCCGGGCGTGTGGATAGCCCATTTCTTCGATATCAGTTACCTTGTTTTGCCTTGTGAAAGTGATGAACTGTCTAAATGTAATGTTTCCAAATAACTGAAATGTGCATCACAAAGTAGCAACCACACGGTTGCTACGTTTTGCTTATCAGAGAACTCGGCTTCCTGTCCACCTGGGTTCTCCTCTCTCTTGCAGTTGCGAGATTTCTTCGTCCAGCTCCTCACTCAAACTCTCGTATTCCGAGGTTCTCAAGCACCTATATTCTCAAGAATCGTAAAGTCTCAGAAAGTAATTCAGCGGCTCACATTTTGCTGGAAATTCTTGCAATTCCAGACATTTTATGCTATAATAACTATGGCGCTACCGAGAAACGGCAAGCGGTTAGTCCCCTGCATTTTCGCAGGGGCGCTTCTTGCTCCCCTGTTCCAAAAGAAAGGGGGGCTGCTTAAATGAGTACATCCGAAGTTTTACAACTTTGCTTGGTTATCATTGGCATTTGTGGCCTGTTTCTACAGGCGTATAAAAAGAAGTAACCGCCGCTCCCTCAACAAGTTCGGCGATTACTTCAATGCAACTTTAAGGGACTGACCGTTTGCCGGTAGCGCCCCTGTTTCTAATGTCAGTATAGCCCACTCTCGTGAAAAAGTCAACATTGAATTCTCTGTTCCAGATTCTTCGGTTCTCTGATTCCTGTCCTCTCAGGTTCTTTGCTTCTGTCTGAGCGGCATCTCTGCAAATCTGCTGGTTTTTGAATCTGTCTGTGCGGCCGCGATGCGGCTGCTCTCGGTCTGCGGCGGAACTTGTCTACCCGTATTCTCAGGTTCTTTGTTCACATTCTGCGAAGAAACGCGAAATCCGTTGCAATCCCAATGCTTGTGTGCTACCATGTCCACGGCGCAGCCGTCATCTTCCGGGCAAAGAGCCGGCAAGGTTGCTCCTCAGACCCTATAGTTTTTAGGCTTTCACGCTCCTAAGTTCTCAGGTTCTCAAATTCCGAGGAAGTGATTATTGACAAACAAGTTAATGTGTGGTATAATAACACCATAGAAAACAAGGGAGTTGTCTCCCGCTATTTCTCAATATTATTAAACAAAGAAAGCGAGGCTATTATTATGACAAAGTGTTCCTCCCGTATGAAGGCGCTGCTGCTCGTTCTGGCAATGGTGCTTTCCCTGTTCTGTGTCAGCATCGGCACGGCGCATCCCCGCTTCACCGATGTCCCTGATTCCTTCTGGGCTTCCAAGGAGATTGCCTGGGCGGTTGATAAGGGCGTTGTGAACGGCACGTCTGCCACGACCTTCAGCCCGAATGACAAAACCCTGCGCGGCCAGATGACCGCTATTCTCTACCGTTATGCCGGCGAGCCTGCCGTGAGCGGCGCTTCCTCTTTCTCCGATGTGAAGTCCTCCATCTACTACGCAAACGCTGCAAGCTGGGCGCAGAAGAATAACATCCTGATTTCTACTGTCTCTGGCTCGAATAAGTTCCTCGGTGACACGCCCATCAGCCGTGCTGAGTTCTGCGCGATGGTTTATAACTACGCCGGCTATAAGAGCATTGACCGCAAGACCGCCTCTGCCGCTCCTTTCAGCGATGTGAAGGGTCTTTCTTCCGAGCTTCTCACCGCTATCAACTGGGCGTATGCCAACGGCATCGTCAATGGCGTGGATAAGACCCACTTCTCCCCCAATTCCACCCTTACCCGCGCACAGGCCGTCGTGATGCTCTATCGCTATGAGGCCAAGTTCGCTTCCGGCGGCACGGAAACCAATCCCTCCACCGAGATTCCCACGAAGCCCGACGGTACGACCAAGACCTATACCGGCGCTGATGTAACTGCCGAGTACAAGTCTAAGGCTGTTGGTGCTCTCGGCTCCTACTTTGAGGTCAATGTTCCCGTCGGCCAGAAGGCTTACTTTAAGGTGTCCGATAGCTCCGGCAAAATCCTTGGCGTCAATATCAAGGACTGCAATGGTTTTTATAACCATACGACCGACATTGGCTTTGTCGGGATTGATGTGGATTCCAGCAGTGTCATGGTCGAGGGCTACAAGTCTGGTACTATGGTTGTGAACCTCTTCAAGTCCGATGAAACGAATGGTATGCTCAGCACCGTCGTTATCCGCGTCGGTGGTTCTACCTGTTCCGTCGCCATTACGACGCCCAGCGGCACCTCTACTAACCCCGGCGGCACCGGCAATCAGGGCGGCGAGTTCGACTATAACTCTGTTGACTTCAATGCCAATATGGACATCCGTAATGAAATTGTCCGCCTGACGAATGAGGTTCGTAAGGAAAATGGGGTGTCTGAGCTTCCCACGGATTCTGCCGTGATGAATGCGGCGCAGGCTGCGGCGGAGTATTATGCGATGTCTGGTGATGGCTGGAATGGGCATAATTCAGAAATTGAGAATCAATGTTGTGAGGATGCCGGCGTCGTTTATCCCGAAGCCACTTCTGGTGTTATGGCTAATTTGACTGGCATTTCGAGTTCGAGAGCTGTTGCATCCCGCGCAATCACAAATTGGAAGAATTCTAAAGGACACTTCGAGACCATGATTCTTCCCGATTATATGAACTTTGGCATTGGTGTTGCGGTTGATGCACAGGGGTATTATTGGTGTGTTCAGTTTTTTAACTGATTGAAGTGCTACTTTAGAACAGCACTAATCAGTTAAGAATAAGAGAGGCGCGAGGGCTGGAATTCTGCCCTCGCGCCTCTCCTATATATTATGTTGCACGCGGATAGTTGCAGAATTAAATTCCTTGCAAATTCCAAAGCATTTGTTGACATTGCAGTATATCCTTGATTGTCACGCCAATTACACTTGGCTTGTTCGCTAAAAAAAACAGCCTGCTTTAAGTAAAATTGTTCTCGCATGACAACAGCAGCAGCCGTAATACTGCGGTTTTTTGGGCCTGTCAAGAGAATTTTTCACTCTTATTTTGGAACCTAAGAAACGGAGAACCTGAGAGCTTGTATCATTGAGTCTCGCGCTCCTCTTCTTACAAGAAGTCTTCAAATAATTTGCCTAAAAAATTGACTACTAAAACAAAAGGTGGTATAATTGTAACCAGTGGGGGATAATGCTGAATTCCTCAAAATAACAATGAAAGGATTGATTATGTGAGAACAAAAATCGGGACAAGATTGCTGTCTTTGTTTCTGACGGCAATCTGCGTCATTGGCCTCATTCCGACCAGCGCATTTGCGGCTCCTTCTGGAAGTATGCCGAGTGAAATCACGTTACAGAAGAGTGACTATTTTCTCGACACAGCTGGAAGTAAGACGTACAACTCTCCCAGTTTTGGCGAACCGCTCTACCTCCACATTATCAACATGAATGTCGGCGGGAAGACCAAGGTTGGCTTCTGTGCTGAGCACGGCAAGCAGCTTGGCAACACGCTGATTGGTAAGAAGTGGGGCAATCCGGAGCCAGTAACAAATAGCTTCATCAAGATGATGATTGGCTATTATTACTGCATGACGGACGCCAAGTACCAGACCGACGCCTATAAGGAGAAGTGGGGCGGCGAACTGTGGACCGACCAAAACCTGATTCGGTATCACAACGCATGGATTCAGGCACTCTGCTGGCGTGCGTTGGGTCAGGGCGCTGCAATCCCTTCTGACGCAGAAGGGCAGAAGGTCGCGATTGCCAAAGAGCTGATGTATATTGCGAATGCAAAGAATGGCACCAGCTACTCCGACATCTATACGGACAAATATGGCACCACCACCTTTTATCAAAAGGGCGAAAAGGTCCTTGATAACACGGATTGCTGGCCTGATGTAGACGTGACCCTGTATCATTACATTGGCGGTAATGCAACATCTCCGGATGGCAAGAAGCATTACACCAATGAGAACACGCAGGCTATCATGGTTGCCACGCCGAAGGAACCCACCTCTGAAGAGTACCAGATTGTAGTCAAGAAGGTGGATTCCAGTAATCCCACCAAGGGCCTTGCTGGTGCTGAATTTTCCTTGGAGATGGTCGGTTCGGATGACCCCAAGTTCCCCATGACCGGCGTTACCGGACAGAACGGAACTTATACCTTCAGAGGCCTCAAAGCTGGCACCTATCAGGTAACGGAAACCGAGGCACCGGAAGGCTACCAAATCGACAACCCCGGCCCCTACGCGGTGACGCTTCCTACCAACGGCCAGAAAACCGTTACCGTGACCGCGACGGACACGCCCATTACCATCGCCAGCGGCAGCATCCGCAAGGTGGATAAGGACAGACCGACGATGGGACTGGCCGGAGCAACCATTCGTATCACCGGCATTGACAACAACTTCACCTATGAAGGTCAGACGGTCGAGGGCGGCGCTCTCACCGATGTGCCTTGGGACACGATGCCTGTCGGCTCCTATGTAGCCGAGGAGATTGGCGCTCCCGAAGGCTACATCCTCCCCTCTCCCCATGAGAAGAAGGAATTCTACTGGGACAAGAAGAACGAGGTCAAGCTGGTCTTCGAGAACGATTCCAAGGTCAAGGTTCAGCTTCTGAAGAAGGACGAATCCAATAATCCTCTTCCCGGATGCCTGTTCACGGTCATTAAGAACGGTCAAACCCTCTTCTCTGCTGTGACTGACGCTGCGGGAACCATCACCGTCCCGAACGTGACGGAAGGCACCTACTGGTTCGTCGAGAAGGACGCCCCGGAAGGCTACGTCATCAACAGCGAGCCTGTGACGGCCTATGTGAGCGCGGCTGACATTCAGGGCAACAAGACCGTTACGGTCGAGGCGACCAACCACAGAAAGCCCGGTCTCGAAATCGTGAAAATCGACTCCGTGACCAAGGAGCCTGTTGCCAACTGCACCTTCGATATCCGCAGCATCGACGGAACCTACCACGAGACTCTCACCACGGACGGTGCCGGCCGCATCTTCCTTGAGAATATGACGCCCGGTTCTTACGAAGTGAAAGAAACTGCCGTTCCCAAGGGTTACAACCTGAACCCTGAGAAGCAGACGGTTGAGCTGACTGCCGGCGGCACCTTTACCCTCACTTTTGAGAACGTCCCCAAGACTGACTTCACCCTCTTCAAGCATGACTCGAACAACCACCCCATCGCTGGCGTGACTTTCGAGATTTCCAAGAAGGGCGGCCAGTCTCTCGGCCACTTCACCACGGACGGTCAGGGCAAGCTGACGGTTCCCAATCTGGAACCCGGCATCTATGTTGCCGTTGAAACAGATTGCCCGGATGACTACATTCTCGACAAGACCCCGCATGAGTTCCAGGTCAATGCCGGTAAAACCGAAGTCGGTATTGATGTTGTGAACCTCAAGAAGCCCGAAATTACCGTCAAGAAGGTCGATTCCATCGTTGGCGGCGGCGTTGAGGGCGCAAAGTTCGAAATCTTCTACGCCGGTACTGGCGGCACCGGCTCTCCCGCAGGAACCTATGAGAGCCTCGGCACCAAGTACACCGACGCAAACGGCATTATCCATCTCGACCACCTGAAGGAAGGCTGGTATCGCTTCACGGAAGTGGAAGCTCCCGCAGGCTATCAGCTTGACGAACCCTCCACGCAGGAGATTTACCTCAAGGGCGACGATAACGCAGAGCTTACCTTTAAGGACACTCCGCTCTCCGCCATCATCGTGATGAAGAAGGACGGCGTGAATGGCAAGGCGCTTCCCGGCGCTACCTTCCAGCTCCGTTACCTCGGCGGCACGTCCGGTACGGGCGGTACGGCCATCGGTGAGAAAGTGACCGACCAGAACGGCGTGTGCTCCTGGACCGGCCTCAAGGCTGGCACCTACATCGTCGAGGAAGTCAAGCCCGCTCCTGGCTATAACATCGTTGAAGGCCCCAAGACCGTCTACATCTCCGGCAAGGCGCAGGACGTTATCACGGTTTCCTTTGATAACTCCCCTGACGGTACGTTGCTGATTAAGAAGGTCGATGCCAAGAACCCCACGAAGGTGCTGGCTGGTGCTAAGTTCCGTGTTCAGTATACCAACGGTACGCTGCTCGGCAATGACAATGGCATTTTCACCACCGACGAGAACGGACAAATCACCATTGCCGGTCTTGAACCGAAAAAGACCATCATCGTGACTGAGATTGAGGCTCCTGCCGGTTACATCATTGACGGTCAGGCTCAAACCATTGACATCAAGTCCGGCAAGGTCGTTTCCATCACCTTCAAGAACGCGCCCAAGGGCGAACTGGTCATCGAAAAGACCGATGCCGCAACTGGCAAGCTGCTCCCCGGTGCTGAGTTCATCATCCGCAAGTCCGACGGTACTGAAGTCGGCGCAGATGGCAACATCCATAACAACCTCACTATCGAGTCCGGCACTCTGTCCTCTGACAGCCATTTCGTGACCGGCGGTGACGGACGCATCATCATCAAGGGCCTGACTCCCGGCAACTACACCATTACTGAGGTCAAGGCACCTGATGGCTACCTGATTGGTAAGAATGCTTCCCGCACCATTCAAATCACTGCTGGCGATACCCAGACCATCACTTTCGCCAACCCCAGCACCTGCTCCCTGCTCATTAAGAAGGTCTGCTCCATCAACACCGACAAGATGCTGGAAGGCGCAGTCTTCGATGTGCGCTACGCAGATGGCAGTGTGGTCGGTGACTCCAACGGCGTTTATGAGACTGGTGCCGACGGTACTATCCTGATTACCGGTCTTGAAGCGAACAAGGCCATCATCGTTACCGAGACCAAGGCCCCCAATGGCTTTGCTATCGACACGAAGCCTCAGACCGTTACCACCATCGCTGGTAAGGTTGTTCAGCTTACCTTTGCCAACGCTCCCTATGGCAAACTTGTCATTGAGAAGCGTGACGCAGAGACCAACAACCTGCTCCCCGGCGCTGAGTTCCGCGTGACCACCGCTGCTGGCTGCGAAGTCGGTCAGAACGGCGTCATCGGTGATACCACCCTCACCAGCAACGGTATCTTCCGCACTGATGCGGATGGTAAAATCACTATCAGCAACCTCCGCCCCGGCAATTACATTATCACGGAAATCAAGGCTCCCGACGGTTATCTCATTGATGACCCGACCCGCAATGTGACCGTGACGGCTGGCGACACTCAAACCATCGTGTTTAAGAACCACAGCACCTGTTCCCTGCTCATTAAGAAGGTCTGCACGGAGAACCCCGACAAGATGCTTGAAGGCGCTGTTTTTGACGTGCGTTACGCAGATGGCACCGTGGTTGGTGACTCCAACGGCGTGTTCACTACCGGTGCTGACGGTACTATCCTGATTACCGGTCTTGAAGCGAACAAGGCCATTGTTGTGACGGAAACCAAGGCTCCTGACGGCTTTGCTATCGACACAACGCCTCAGACCATTACCACGCAGG